>Ga0181395_1001107_pt1 | contig 11116 bp, 12 predicted proteins | sample 18SPOviralmetaG_FD_130124 | JGI IMG/M metagenome (GOLD analysis project Ga0181395, IMG submission 130124) | Marine viral communities from the oligotrophic San Pedro Time Series (SPOT) site, San Pedro Channel, CA, USA - 18 SPOT_SRF_2010-12-16 | ecosystem: Environmental > Aquatic > Marine > Strait...
ACAAGACCTATACAAACAAAAAAGGTCCTTGGAGTTGAAGTGGCAACAGGAGCATCTGTCTAATGATAGATACACTCTTGAAATGGTCAGAATTGATGACAAAGTTAAAAGAGTCATTACTGATATTAAGCTGGAAGAAGCAGCTATTGCTCACAGACAAAATAGCGTTGAAGGCGCTGCTCCACAAGTTTCTGTAGCTACTTAAGTAACAAAGCTACATCGCTGAAATCGCACTTTCTTATAAGGCTCTCTTGCACTCCACTAAAAACTGTTGTATAAATATCTCACTATACATAAATTAATATTTTACATAGACGCGGTATAGTCGACGGCCTAGAGACTATGTAGAATTTAACTAGGAGAACTATCATGGCAACAACTCTATTTAGAGGACCGGTATTACAAGGAAAGTTTAATATATCTGACATTGTTACTGGATTTAATTTAGAAAACAAACAATCAAATCACACAATAACTGCTGGTGAATTAGCGGCAGGAATGACATTTACTTCATCTACAGATGGTGTTGTTTTTACTTTACCTGCAATTTCTATTGGAAGAGTAATTACTTTTGTAAACACTGCTCAAGATGGAGCTAACGCTTTAACAATTAGTCCAAACGCTAATGATGGTATTTTGTATGCGGGATCTTTAACAGATAATAAAGATCTTATTAATACAAAAGCTACATCTAAAGTAGGAGACCATGTTACAATTGCATCTTTGAACTCAACTGCTCATTGGACAGTTGTATCTGTTCAAGGTATTTTTGCAAAAGAAGCATAATAATTAATTTACTTTCAGGGAGTGATGTAATGATCACTCCCCTAGAGTAGGAAGGAAATAAAATGGCAGCAGTAGGAACAACTAAAACACAATTTGACGGATCTAAAAGATTAGTAGTACAAACAATTTTAATGCCCACAGAAGCAGCAGGTGAATTTACATTCACTATTGATGTATCAGCATTAAATAATCAAAGATTTCCAGCAGTAGCAAATGGAAACGCATCGGCTATACCTTGTGTTTCTTTGTCTTTACAAAAAATTTGGTATTCTGTATCGGTCGCAGCAAAAGAAGATTCTGTAAGTATTGTAGGAGATGCAACAGCAGATTTACCTTACATAACTTTACATGGTAATGGATTTAAAGATTTTACAAATATTGGTGGAATACATAACCCTGCTCTTGGAACCGGTGGTTCAACAGGTGATGTAATTATTAGATCTAATGATGGTACAGGAGCTACAACAGCGGGTGATTCAATATCAATCCACATGGAGTGGTTAAAAAATTACTAGGAGGTTAAATGGCTAACGTTACTTCCCAAACTTATCAATTTGATCAAGACTTTTCTATTGATGAAATTATTTCAGATGCTTATGAAAGACTAGGCTTAGTTGGTACTTCGGGACATCAACTTAAAACAGCTAGAAGATCTTTAAATATTCTATTTCAAGAATGGGGTAATAGAGGTTTACATTTTTGGGAAGTTGGTAATACCAACGTTACATTAATTCAAGGATCAACTACTAATGTTGATGCAACAGCTCAAGGTTCTGGAACTTATACTTTCTATAGAAACGCATCAGATGTACCTGGAGGTGGAGAACCACCACAAGCTACAACTGTCCCTACAGCAAATGTTTATGGTATTACAGATATTTTAAACGTAGGCTTTAGACAAAACTATAATACTACTTCTCAATCAGATATTACTTTAACTAAAGTAGATAGATCTGCTTATTCTGGAACAGCTAACAAAGCAACAGTCGGCACACCTTCTCAATTTTGGGTCCAAAGATTCATAGATAGAGTTACTGTAACTATTTACCCGTTACCTAATGCAACAGCCGCAGCAGCAACAAGTAAACTAATGGTTTACTATGTTAAAAGAATTCAAGACGTAGGTGCTTTTTCAAATGCAACAGACACACCTTTTAGATTTGTACCTTGTATGGTTTCAGGTTTAAGTTATTTATTATCTCAAAAGTTTGCACCAGAGAGAACACAAGAATTAAAATTGTTTTACGAAGATGATTTAGCAAGGGCTTTATCTGAAGATGGATCTCCATCTAGTACATACATAACCCCTAAAACTTATTATCCTAATATCTAATGGCTACTTATTCAAAAGGTTCTAGAGCATTAATGATCTCAATGAGATCAGGGGCCGCGTTCCCTTATAATGAGATGGTACAAGAATGGACAGGAGCCTGGGTTCATAATTCTGAGTTTGAAGCTAAGCAACCACAACTTACACCAAGACCCGTGGGCGCTGATGCACAAGCCTTAGAACATGCTTTTCCACCAAGAATAGAACCAGGTGTTTTAGATTTATTAAAAGCTGATCCGTTTGAAACATATCAAGCAGGATCACCTATAGTTAATGTTAATCTCCCAGGAAATAAATATGCTACAGGAGATATAAAAAGATTTCGTGGTGCACCAGGCATAGCTGGAGTATTTAATATTCCAGATAATGTTAATGGAATTACAGGCGCTGTTATTGCAAGAAGTGCAGGGTATGCTATAAATGTAGGTAAATATGTAGGTGGAGCAACTGATGCTACTCAAACTAATTGGTTCTGGTTTTCAGCAGCAACTAATGCTACAAGTGCAGGAATAGGAGGAGGTTTTCCGGTCAGCGTTGGACCAGTAACCTTAGAAGCATAATTATGGCAGGATATACATACACAACTATTACTAATAATATTAGAAGTTATACTGAAGTAGATGCTAATGTATTTACTCAAGGAGTTATAGATGATTTTATAATGTTAGCTGAACAAAGAATTATTAATGATGTTCCAATTGATGCAGATAGATTTGTACAAGAAGGTCAATTTGTAAAAGATGATAATACAATTAATTCACCAGCAGGAGCTTTGTTTATTAGAGGAGTAGAAGTATTTCCTTCTACAGCCGTTACAACAGAACAAGGTACATGGTTAGAGAAACGTGATCAAACTTTCTTATCTGAATATGTAGGTAGATTAACTGGACCAGAAGGACCAAATACAGGTCAAGATGTGACTGGCGTACCTAAATACTATGCTATGTTTGGAGGCGCAACTGGGCTTACAGACAGTACTTCAGGAGGACTATATATAGCTCCTACACCAGATGAAAATTACTTTTTTAGAATATATTATAACAAATTACCCACTGGTTTATCAGGGTCTAATGCTACGACTTATATTAGTAATTACTTTCCTCAATTACTATTATATGCTACATTAGTGGAAGCTTACGGATTTTTAAAAGGTCCAATGGATATGTTGACATTATACGAACAAAAGTATAATACTGAACTACAGAAGTTTGCAAGTATGCAAATTGGTAGACGAAGAAGAGACGATTACACTGACGGAACTGTCAGAATAAAAATTGATTCACCGTCACCGTAACAAGGAGATAAAAAATTATGGCAATAGCATCGGTACTAACAGACAGTTTTAAAACAGAGTTAATGAAAGGTGGCCACAACTTTAATACAGCCGGTGGTACTCCAGCAGGAAATGCATTTAAACTTGCTCTTTACACAAGTTCAGCTAATCTTGGAACTACAACAACAGTTTACGCAACTACAAACGAAATTACAAATACAGCTGGTTCAGCTTATGTAGCAGGTGGAAAAGCTTTAACTAATTCAGGAGTTACAACTTCTACAGTTACTTCACACACAGACTTTGCAGATTTATCAGTAGCAAATGGTACAGCTTGGACTTCAGCATCTTTCACAACAAGAGGATGTTTAATCTATAACACAACAGCTGTAACTGGATTTACTACAAACAGAGCTGTTTGTTCAATAGACTTTGGTGGAGATAAAACTGTTTCTAACGGAACGTTCTCTATTGAATTTCCAACTAACTCATCATCAGCAGCTATCATTAGACTGACATCATAAGGAGTAAAACCTTATGGCTGATACAATAATCACAGCTACAGTCGGCACAGGTACACAGTATCAAGTAGGTGGTACTGGTAATGTTTATTATTTTAATGGTGCACAACCTACAGATTTTAAATTTCCTTGGGTAGCAGGTGCAGTTCTTAGAGTAGATCAATCTGATGCTACTAATGATAATCATCCTTTTCTTTTTACAACAAGTGCCAGCACAAATACTGCAACTATGCGTGCAGGTATTATTACTAATAATGTAGAATATTATTTAGATGGTTCAGCTAGTCAAGCTGACTACATGAACACCAGTACTTTTAATGCAGCTACAAATAGATGGATTGAAATTACTATTACTGCACCAAGTGTAATTGATTTTTTCTTTGCATGTTGGGTTCATGGTATCAGTATGGGTGGTATTATAGATATTACTCAAACTACTTGGGGTGCTATGAATTGGGGCCAAGGTGCGTGGAACAAGCAAGGTGATGAATCAGTATCACTAACTGGTTTACAAATGACTGGTTCACTTAATGCGGCTGGAGTAAACGTAGCACAGTTTCCTGGTTGGGGTACTTTAGATTGGGGTGAGAATGGTTGGGGTAGTGTTGATGGTGCAGTAGAAACTTTACCATCTTTATTAGCTACAGGTTCTGTAGGAAGTTTAACAGCTGAAACTTTTCAAAATGTATCTTTAACAGGTTTAGAAATAACAGGAGCACTTGGTACTCCTGCTCTTGAATTTGATTTTGAATTAACATTAACAGACAGTTTATTAGCAACAGCTACATTAGGTCAACTTGGAGTTAATGCTGGAGATGATGTACAAGTTGGATTAGCAAGCTTACTAGCTACAGGTTCTGTAGGTGCTATTTCTCCAACTCCTAATACTAATATTAGTTTAACTGGATTAGAAGTTACCGGTAGAGTTGGTAATCTTGCAGAAGGTGTTTTAACCATAGTAGATTTAACTGGAACATCATTATTAGCTACAGGTGCTGTAGGAGCTATTACACCAACAAATTCAACAGGAGTCACTATTTCTGCTAGTTTAGGAATGACAGGAACATTAAATGCAGCAGGAGTTACAACTCCTGAGCAAGTTGTTGGATTGACGGGATACGAAATAACTGGTAGTTTAAATGCTGCCGGAATATCAACAATTCATTATGCAGATGTTGACATTACGGGTTCAACATCGTATACAGATGTGAAGCATGTAAATCAGGCGTAGGAGAAAATTATGGCATCAACATATAATAGTCTAGGTATTCAATTAATGGCAACCGGTGAAAACGCTGGTACATGGGGAACGAATACAAATAACAATTTAAACTTTATTATGAACACACTAGGTTATATTAGTGTGGCATTAACAGCAGATAGAACTTTAACAATTCCAGATGGTTCAACAGGGACTTATGATGGAAGAGCTTTTATTATAGAACTTACCGGCTCGACTGCTGGAAACAGAGTTTTAGATATTGCAGCTACAGCTGGAGATCCAGCAGCAGCTATTGAAAAACCTTTTTTAATCGTAGACAACACTACAAGATCAAGTGGAAATACAATTACTTTTAAAGTTACTGGTCAAACAGGAATATTAGTCCCAGCAAGTGGTAATGTATTATGTTATCATAATGGAACAGATATTGTTTCTTCAGGATTTCCAAGTACTACAGGAGCACAACCGGCATATACTTTGCCATCAGCAGATGGTACTGCAAGTCAAGCTTTAGTAACAGATGGTGCTGGAGTAGTAAGTTTTGGATCAGCAGGAATATCAACAGGAAAAGCTATTGCAATGGCAATGATTTTCGGGTAAATAACTAAAAGGAATTAAATTATGGCAAACCCAAATATAGTAAACGTAGCAACAATCAATGGTGAGTCGCAAGGACTTGCATTAGGAACAGGTGATTCAAATGTTATTATTGCAGCAATCAGTTCTGGTAAAGTTGTTAAAATAAATAGAATTACAGTAGCTAATGTTGATGGAACTTCAGCAGCAGACGTTTCTGTTAAAGTTGTAAAAGCTGCTTTTACTTCTGCAGCAACAGGTGCAGCAGGAAATGTTGGAACAATTTATTTAGCAAAAACAATTTCAGTACCGGCGGACGCATCTTTAGTGTTATTAGATACGCCAATCTATATGCAAGAAGGAGATGCTCTTCAGGGAGGAGCTAGTGCGACGTCTGATCTAGAAATTTTTGTATCATACGACGTAATAGCATAGGGAGGTAATTAGCTATGGCAAATGGCGGAATTATCGGACCAGTCAACACAGTAAATCCAGCACAATGTCTTTCGGCAAAAAAAACTACATTTACATCATCAGGAACTTTTACTGCACAAGCTACAACTAATATAGATTATTTAGTGGTAGCAGGTGGAGGTGGAGGCTCACCTAGTTCTAATGGGCCAGCTCCTACTCATACTGGCGGAGGTGGTGGAGGTGGAGGTGGTCTTCGTGCATCAGGAACGTTTACTCCTTCTCCTAGTAATAGAGGTTCTGCAGTCCCTGTTGTATCAGGTACCCCCTATGCAATTACAATTGGCGGTGGTGGACCTGGCGGTGGAGGATCCTGTGCTCCAGCATTAGCTGCTAGAAAAGGTGGTGATTCAGTTTTTAATTATGAAGGTGCAACTATTACATCTACCGGAGGTGGTGGTGGAGCTGGCGATGAAGGAAGTCTTGCAGGTGCCCCTGGTGGTTCTGGTGGTGGTGGCGGTGGTCCTTCTAATAGTAGTACCGCTGGTGGATGTGGTAATACTCCTTCAGTAAGTCCGGCTCAAGGTAATCCTGGTGGACCTGGTGGTGGTGAAGGTGGTGGCGGTGGTGGAGCTGGTACAGCAAATTCTAATGCAACAGGTGGAGCAGGTTTAGCAAATACAAGTTCAGGTAGTCCAGTAACTTATGCTGGTGGTGGCGGTGGTGGAGCTGGAGGCGGTGGTGGACCAAGTCCAGGAGGTTCTGGTGGTGGTGGAGCTGGTGGTGGACCTAATTCTTCAGGAGGAACAGGATCAACTAACACTGGTGGTGGTGGAGGTGGAGCTGGTGGTGGATCTAGTGGTACTACTGGGTCAAATGGTGGATCAGGTTTAGTAATTATTAACGAACCTGCAGTTTCAATTTCAAAAAGTGCACCAGGTGTTTGGTCAATGAACACAGTATATGATTTCGTAAAAAGTGACAATTGGGTTGAAACTCCCGCATTTATTTCAGCAACAGGTGGTACAATTACAGAAGATGGTGATTATAAAATTCATACGTTTACAGCTTCAGGACCTTTTAGTGTTACAGCAGCTGTTGGTAAACCTACAGCAGATTCAGCAGCCGATTATTTAATAGTAGCAGGTGGTGGTTCAAGTGGTAGTGGTAATGGTAATGCACCAGGAGGTGGAGGTGCAGGTGGTGTTAGAGCTTCTGCAACAACTTATACAAATGCAGGACCAAGTTCTCCAAGAACAGCAGGTGTTGCTGCAGTAACGTTAACAACTCAAGATTATTCAATTGTAGTAGGTGCTGGTGATGTAGGGCAAACAGGTCCACAACCAAATCCTGGTACAAGAAGAGGTACAGATTCAAGTGGTTTAGGTTTAACAGCAACTGGCGGTGGTGCTGGTGGTTATCACGGCGGTGGTGGTGGACCAGGTAACTCAGGAGGATCAGGTGGTGGAGCATCGGGTGGTGGTTTAAACAAAACTGCTGGTGCAGGTAATACTCCTCCAGCAAGTCCGGCTCAAGGTATGATTGGTGGTGCTAGACCAGGATCTCCTCCAGACGGTGGTGGTGGTTCAGGTGGAGGTTTTATAGGTGCTGGTACAAATGCTAGTAATGCTATTGCAGCTGGTGGAGCTGGTGGTGGATTCCCTACAGCTTTTGGTTCTAACGGAGAACCATGTGGTTCTTATAGATATTATGCTGGTGGTGGAGCTTCAGATGGAGTTACTCCAGGTACAACACCTGCTCCAGATGCTAATGTTGGTGGCGTTGGTGGTGGTGGTGGAATAGGACAAGCAGATGGAACTATTGGAGTTGCAGGAACTGCAAATACTGGTGGTGGCGGTGGTGGTCCTAATAATACTAATTATCCAATAGCGGGTGCTAATGGTGGTTCTGGTATAGTTGTTATTAGATATAAATTTCAATAATTGACACTAAGGATAAAAAATTATATAAACAAACTTTAAGGAGAAAAATAATATGGCACATTTCGCAGAATTAGATGATAATAACGTAGTCCTAAGAGTAGTCGTTGTAGGCAATGATTGCGTACCATCGGACGAACACATAGATGGAGAAACATGGTGTATTAACTTTTTTAAAGGTGGCACTTGGAAACAAACTTCTTACAATCACAATTTCAGAAAACAATATGCAGGTACAGGTTATACTTATGACGCTGCAAAAAATAAATTTATAAGTCCACAACCTTATGCTTCATGGGCATTAGATGCTAATGATGATTGGCAAGCACCGGTTACTTATCCAACAGTTATAACTTATGAAGATGGAACATATACACAAGCCGATGTAGATGCAGATATATATCCAGTAGGTCATGAACAAGAAGGACAAAGAGTAAATAGTTTTGTTGCAGGAGATACAAAAAATTCTCCATACATAATTGTATGGGACGAAACAGGTCAACAATGGACTGCAAAAGATAGAGAAGATCCAGTTAACAATTTCAATTGGGATGCATCAGCACTAGCTTGGGTATCCGCATAAGGAGAACTAAGATATGGCGAGCCCTTCAAACAGCTCACAAAACGGCGGAATACTAGGAGTAAGTAATAAAACTTCTTTTGGTAAATGCACGGTTACAACTAAAACATCAAGCTCACCAAGTGCAGTCACAACACAACCAGGAACTAGATTCATTGATTATTTAGTAGTAGCTGGTGGTGGAGCTGGTGGTGGTGGATCAAGTCGTGCAGGTGGTGGTGGAGCAGGTGGAGCTATAAAAGCATTAAGTATTCCAGTTTGTGGTAACACAGCTTTAGGAGCAGTAGTAATTGGAGCTGGTGGTTCAGGGGCTACACCAGAAACTGTAGGAGCTTCCGGATCCACATCTTCTTTTGTAATTGGTGGAGCAACTATTTCAACAACTGGAGGCGGCGGTGGCGGCGGTGGTGGTCAACCAGACGCTGATGGTTTAGGAGCACCAGGTGGTTCAGGTGGTGGCCCAGGTTCAAATGTAAATTGTAGAGCAGGTGGTACAGGAGTATGTGGTCAAGGTTTTCCCGGCGGTCCGGCTTTAGCAGGTGGTACGAATTGTACAGCAGCAGGTGGTGGTGGTGGTTCAGCAGCAGGTAATGGTCCCCCAGGACCACAAGTTGGTGGTCCCGGTGGAGCTGGAATAGAATTTAATGGTAGTAATTATGCCGGAGGCGGTGGTGGTGGAGCAGGTGGTCCAGGTTGGACTGGCGGAACCGGTGGAGCCGGCGGTGGTGGAAATGCTCAATTATGTCTTCCAGCAAAAAATGGAACAACTAATACAGGAGGTGGTGGTGCTGGAACTCTTCAACCTTCTAGCCCCTTTTCAGGTGGTAGTGGTGGTTCGGGTGTAGTTATTGTAAAAGAATTAAACAAAGCAAGTGGTGTGTGGTCAATGCAAAGTCAATATTCTGCTCAAAGAGCAGGAACATGGCCTTTCTATGCAGAGTTTTCAGGAATAGATTATTTAGTAATAGCAGGTGGTGGTTCTGGTGGTAGTAAAAGAGGTGGTGGAGGTGGAGCTGGTGGTTATAAAGAATCAGCTGGTACTTCTAATGGTTCATATACTGTATCTCCATTTGGCTCTGGAGTAGCAGCTTTAACATTAGAAGGATTTGTATCACACTCAATTGTAATTGGAGCTGGTGGTGCATGTTCTCCATCTTCCATACCTAACACAGCAAATCCAGGAAATAATTCAAGTTTTGGAGGTATTACATCAACCGGTGGCGGTGGTGGAGCACAAGAAGGTGGAACAGGTGGACCAGGTGGTTCTGGTGGTGGAGCAGGAAACACTGACTCGGCCCCTACAGGTTCAGGTGGTACAGCTAGTCCTCCAGGTCAAGGTCATGCTGGTGGTAGCTCACTTCGTAGAGCCGGTGGTGGTGGCGGTGGCGCAGGAGCCGTAGGTTGTAATGCTCCAAGTTCTCCTTCAAGTCCGTCTCCTACAGGAGCTTCAGGAAGAGGTGGTACTGGTGGTGCAGGAGCAACTTCAGGAATTACAGGATCATGCGTCCAAAGAGGCGGCGGTGGAGGTGGTGGAGCACAATACACAGGTACTGTTGCCCCAGGTGGTGCTGGTGGTGGTGGAACAGGTAGTACAGGTCAAGGTGGGTCTTCATCTGCTACGGCAGGTACAGCAAATACAGGTGGTGGTGGAGGTGGTGACCAAGACGGACCTCAAATTGGAAGAGCAGGTGGTAGTGGAATTGTTGTTGTTAGAGGACCAAGTGCTAGAACATTTACTGTTGCTCCTGGAACTAACTCTACAAGTACAGCTCCGGGTGGACAAAAAATTGCAACCTTTACAGTTTCTGGAACATTGACAATAAGTTAATATTATTTTATATTGTCTTTATAAAGACATATGCAATTACAAAATTATTACTATTGGTTTAAAGATGCCATACCTCATCATGTATGTGATGATATTGTGCGTTATGCAAAATCTATTCAAGATCAAATGGCTGTGACTGGTGGTCTTGGTGGTAGAAAATTAAATAAAAAAGAAGTACAAGATTTAAAAAAGAAAAGAGATTCTGATATAGTTTGGTTAAATGAACGTTGGATTTATAATGCAATACATCCTTATATACATCAAGCTAACAAAGATGCTAATTGGAATTTTCAATGGGATTTTTCTGAGTCTTGTCAATTTACAAAATATAAAAAAGGTCAATACTATGATTGGCATTGTGATAGTTGGGATCGACCTTACCATAAACCAGAAGAACCTACTTCACATGGTAAACAAAGAAAATTATCTGTAACTTTATCTTTGTCTGATGATAAAGAATATAAAGGTGGGGAGTTAGAATTTGATTTTAGAAACACAGATCCAGATAAGAAAACAAATACACATGTATTAAAAGAAATAAGATCTAAAGGTTCTTTAGTTGTATTTCCTTCTGATGTATGGCATAGAGTTAAACCGGTCAAAAGTGGTATTAGACATAGTCTAGTAATCTGGAACCTTGGATGGCCAT
>Ga0181395_1001114_pt1 | contig 11068 bp, 6 predicted proteins | sample 18SPOviralmetaG_FD_130124 | JGI IMG/M metagenome (GOLD analysis project Ga0181395, IMG submission 130124) | Marine viral communities from the oligotrophic San Pedro Time Series (SPOT) site, San Pedro Channel, CA, USA - 18 SPOT_SRF_2010-12-16 | ecosystem: Environmental > Aquatic > Marine > Strait...
ATCTGTTTAACATTACAGAGTTTGCTTCTAGCGACTTTGTAGGTGAGCAGAATCTTCCGTTTGCTGGTGGCATGACCATGAAAGAATTCCTTGGCTTCAAGGTATTCTCAACTTCAGCCGTATCTGCTGGTAAGTCTTTTGCTTATCACACCTCTGCTGTTGGTCTTGCTGTTGGTTCAGATGTATCTACTGAAGTGAACTATGTTCCACAGAAAGTAGCCCATCTGGTAACTGCTCACATGTCCATGGGTGCTGTTGTTATTGATGACAACGGTGTCTATGAAGTTCTTGACAATAACTAAGGGGACTGATTATGGCATACGCTTCTTCTGGACTTACCAACCTCGCATCAGCTTCAGGTGTAAACCTGTGGCACTACACAACCACTGATACTATTGCTACTGTAAATACTGCAAATTATTTTAATGATGCAGTAGGCATGATCGGTGCAAATGATGTAATCGTTGCTGTAACTTCAACAGGTGGTACACCTGCTGTGACACTGACTTACGCAAACTCAGTAACGGCATCAGCTATTGACGTAGTTGATGGTCTGACTGTAACCGCGACAGACAGTGACTAATAAGGATGAGGGGGGAGCAATCCCCCCTCTGACCTATTATGGCATCTACAGCATCGAACTCAGCTATTGATATTTGTGCAAGGGCTTTGATCCTAATCGGGGCAGAGCCTATTACCTCATTTGATGATGGTACTACTGAGTCACTGGTTGCTGTAAATATGTATGAGGATATTGCTCGTACAAACCTTTGCTCTTCTCGCTGGAGATTTGCAACTGAGCAAAAGCAACTGAGCGAACTTACCAACGCTCCTAGTGGTCGTTATGATATAGCGCACCAGCTTCCAAGCGATTTGCTTATGCTCCACGCTCTCACTGTAAGTGATATAATCTTTGAATATCAGGTTTATGGTGACAAAGTATTTTCTGATATTAGTTCCGGTCAGGTTGTGATTGCTGATTATACATATCGCGCACTTGAGATTGACTGGCCTTCTTACTTTACGATTGCGGTAGAGTACGCAATGGCTTCTGTATTTGCCGGAAGCATTGCACGAGATCCAAATCTAATACAACTTATGGAAAGCAAGTATGAAGTTGCCATGCGTAAAGCAAGGTCACTTGATAGTCAGCAACAGACTTCTCGCAAACTTGCAACATCGAGGTTTACTGCTGAAAGGAGAAGCTGATGCAAAGGATAAAGATTCCTATCAACAGCTTTGAGTTTGGCGAACTGAGTCCCTCGTTTACCTCCCGTGTAGATACTGAAGTATACAAAGCTGGTGCTAGCACAATTAAGAATCTTTCCATTCTTACTGAGGGTGGTCTGAAGAAACGCCCCGGCACGAGCCGGATTGCGGCATTTAGCAGTCCTGCTGTATCTACAGGTAGGTTTGAGTTGCGCCTTGAGCCTTTTGTCTTTTCTGATGACGAAAGGTATATCTTTGCATTTAGCAACGCTAGATTAGAAGTATTCCAAATTAACCCTACTACTGGTGCGGTAACTAGCATCCAAACGATTACTCAGGATGTAAACTCTGCCGCCCTGCCTTGGACAACAGCGCGTCTTGAGCAGTTTTCTTATGCAACTAATGGTGACTTTATGTTTGTGTGTCACTCTCAGTTTGCACCACGAGTTATTGTAAGAACTGGACTGACTACCTTTCAGGTAGAAAACTTTGAGTTTGATACCTTTGCTGGTAACACAAAAGTTGGTCAGCCTTATTATGATTTTCAAGGTAATGGCGTTACTATTACACCCTCTGCAACAAGTGGAACTGGTGTTACACTAACAATAAGTTCTGCATATTTTACGAGTGACCATGTTGGATCGTATATTAAAATACATGACACCCATTGCGAAATTACAGCCTTCACAAGTTCTACAGTGGTTACGGCTACAGTATATGGAACGATTAGAAAGCAACTATCTATTGATGCTCTCCACACGGTCAATGGCAGTAATAGAGTGGTTGTCACACATCCTAATCACGGCCTATCGGCAAGTGCCACTGTTACTATTGATCGTGCTGATACTGTTGGCGGTATTAATGCAAACTCTATTAATGGTAGTCGGACGATTGCTGAAATTATTGATGACAATACTTACGAGATTACGGCGGGTGCAACTGCCAATTCAAGTGAGATTGGTGGTGGATCGCCTCGTGTCGCAAGCACCGGAGCGACTACAGACTTTCAAGAACAAAGTTACTCAACTGTACGAGGATTCCCTCAAGCGGTAACATTCCACGAAAATAGACTGTGGTTTGGTGGCACACCTTCTCAGCCAGACTTTCTTTGGGCATCCAAGTCTGCTGACTACTTTAACTTTGCTTTGAATGATGCACGAGATAATGATGGCATTGAAATCAATGGTGGCTTTGGTGCGTTTAGTCAGGTTAAGCATCTAGTCTCTAATCGTGACTTGCAAGTATTCGGAACGTCTTCAGAGGCGTATGTTCCTGCTTTGACAGAGCGTCCGATTACACCAACTAATGCACAGGTAAAGCGTCAGACAGCTTTTGGTGCGGCAGATCTCAAGCCTCAAGCGTTTGATGGAACCACCATATATCTGCAAGCAAATGGTAGGATGGTAGGTTCATATCTCTATAATGATGCTGAACTTGCTTACAACACCAGCAACATTGCTGTGACTGCACCACATCTTGTAAAGAACCCAACTCAGGCAACTGTTGTGCAGGGTGGGTTTAACAGACCAGAAAGTTACATTTACTTTGTGAATCCAGATGGAACGCTTAGTACGTTTTACTCACTGAGGTCAGAGCGTAAGGCTGGCTGGGCGCAATGGTCAACTAGCGGCAAGTTTCATAGCATCTGCACTGTCGGTCAGCGTTTGTTTGTAGCTGTGCAAAGAGACAATGGCTCTGGCTCTAATGCTTACTATCTGGAGGAAGTGCTTGAGGGCATCCCGATGGATTACTCTAAAGAGTATTCCGGGTCTAATGGTGTCTTTACTGTATCTGGTGAGTTTGCAAATGGCGCAACTGTGAAGGTTGTAAGTGGCACAGACTATCTTGGAGAATATACTGTGTCTGGTGGTCAGGTAGATGTGTCTGCTGTTAAGTCTGTATCTACTGCATATATAGGCTATCAGTTTGATATTGAACTTGTGACCCTGCCTATTGACGCTAACATTGCAACTGGTGTTATGACTAGTGACCCACGCCATATTGTGATGGTTACTCTTGATTTAGTTGATACACTTTCTGTATCTGTAAATGGCAAGGATCTTGTTATAAGATCTGTTACTGATGATTTTTCTCTTGCACGAACCAAGTTCAATGGGAGAAAAGAGTTTAGATTGTTGGGGTATAGTCAGGATCCAAAACTAACAATATCCCAAGATGTTCCGTTTGATCTCCAGATTAACGGGATGGTTATTGAGGTGATTGTATAATGGCTAACCTATCCGATGTATTCAAAGACTTTGATCGTTGGGATCTTGTTGGTGAGGCGGCACTTACTGGCGTAGCTGGATATGTAAGTGCAACAGCAGGGATGAAGTCTGTTGCCGCGCAACGAAGAGTGGCAACTGCACAATCCATAGCTTCTGCTAAACAAGCACAGGAGTTTCGTAATAGTATTCCTGATATTAAACTTGCGGCGGCTCAACAGCATAATGACATTATTGGCAATCTTAGTGATTGGATGGCTGTTGCCGGAGCAACTGCTGGTTACATGAATATGACTGATAATACACTTGATGCTATTAGCAAGCGTGTAACCAAAGATGCGTCTGAACAGGCATCACGAGTATCTCTGCAAGCAGTTCGTGAAACTGCTAAAACTTTGACAGAGGCAGAAGCACTTGCTCGTGCTGGTGTCTTATCTGCTGAAACAGGAGCGTTGCAAGCTAAGTTGGGAACACGACAAGTGTATGCACAGGCTCTTGGAACTGGAGCATCTTTACTTAAGATAGTGAATAGATAATGGCTGAAATTAGAACTCCCAAAAAGCAATCATTTATCAATAGACCTGTTGGTGTTGCGCGTACAGATGCGGGTGAAGTTCAAGCCGCACAGCAACTTGCAAATGCGGCACGCACACTTTCTAACGCGACATTCAGCACTGCTTCTCAGGTTATGGAAGCTGGTGCTGAATTACAACAAACTTATGAGCAACAAAAATTTACTCAATGGGCGCAAGAAGTTCCTATTGTAGATGAAAGTGGTCAATTTTCTAAATACAAAAAACCTGAATATATTAGCGGCAGAACGAAAAATGAGATTAATAGCATCCTACAAGGTCGCTACAAAACACAGGCTCAAGTAAAAATAAAAGAATATGCTTCATCGGCAAGGCGTAAATACAAAAACAACCCCGATGAAGAACTTTTGTTTGCTCAAGATATGATGTTGTATGTTGAGGAAAATGCAAAAGCTATTGAAGAATCTGGTGGCGTACAGTTTGCTCAAAGTTTTAGAGATTACGCTACAGTTTACACTGCTGAAAATCTCAATGGTATTAGGGCAAAACGTGCGGAACGTGCAGAAGAATTAAATCTTTCTAATATACAAACTGATTTAAATTCTGAGTTTTCTTCTTTGCAACAAAAAACATCTAGCGGAGATCCTTCTGCTGTAGATGAATACTTGAGGATTAAACAAAAACTAGAAGATTCATTTAATAACTCTACGATGGATAGGCGGCTTAAGGAGTCGTTAGACAGAGAACTAGATTTGTCTTTTGGTTTGGGTAAAGCCTATGCGTCTGGTTATCCCGGTCTTGATGCTACTAATAGAAACAAAGTTTTAAATGCTTTGGATTTTGGAACTCCACAAGATATTGAAGATATACTGCCAGAGTTGGCTCAACTTATGGTTCCTACAGGCGCGTTATCTAATCCGCAAGTAAGGAGAAAACTTAGTCAAGCATTGTCTAAAATTGACAATTCACTTACTCAAAATGAGCAAATTGAAGGTTCAAGAAATAAATCATTGGCACTTACCGGATATGGAGCCAACAAAGAATATCAAAAAAGAACTGATGCTTTTTTGCAAGAAGACGGTATTGAAGTAAGAGATCCTGTTGCTATTGCACAAGCATCCGAAAGTGATGACAGGATTGTTAATACAGTTATGTCGTTAGGAACCCTACCAAGTTCCGTAGTAAATTTTCTTGAGGGTGCAAAAGATAATAAAAATGCAGATTTTGGAAAAATATCTGTTGTATCTAACTTTGCTTATAAAGCAATGCACCGACCTGATGGTACTCTTATTGAAGGTATGGGGCTTAGTAATGAAGCTGTAGGATTTGTAAAAGCAATGCAGGGGATTGCATCTTCAAGTGGTGATCCGGAGTTTGCTTTGAAAACAATGCAGGGTCTTAAAGGTACTTCCGAAGAGCGCAACACTTTGTTCCAGAAATTTCAAAGTTCTGGGAAACTTGAGTCTTCTTATGATTTTACTGACAAGACTTCCTATACTTTAGCAAAAACAGTTTTGCTTAAAACAGATCGTAACCCTCACTTTGTTGAGAGATTTGCTGGTGTTTATGCACAAATGGCCTCTATGGTAGATGTCTCGACAGCCGATGAGTACATTGATGATATTTATAATGCCTATTACAAAGACTATAAATGGGCGTTTACTGCTGGTGGAGAAAGAAAAGAGCAGCCATATACATTAGATTCTTACTACAGGCATGGTCGAGGTAACTCTCAATTAAGGCAAGTAGAGCAAGAAGTAGAAAATCGTATTCAAAAAGTTAACGATTCATATATGGGCAAACAAAAACTTATAATGGGCAGAAATGCTTTTATGAGAGCCGATGAAAGAAACACGAGAGACTCTGGAACTTGGTATTTGGTAGACAATCAAGGTGTTCCTATTTTTAATGATGCTACAGGAAGAGTTGTTCAATTTAGCACTGAGGGTTTCAAGGCTCAAACTGCTTTGCAATCAAGACTTCTGATAGATGCAGAAGAAAAAGCAAGGGCTATTGCGCTTGGAGAAACAAGTTTTGCTCGACAAGAAAGTCGAAGAGAGCGAGAAAGCAGACGCAGAAGTATGGGTGACTAAATATGGCGTTTGAGTATTCAAGACCTAATTTTGGTATAGAAGATTTGCGTGAGCGTGGGTTTGCGGAAAATCTTTCTAATGCTTATGCTTATCAGTTTTCTCCTCTTGTTCAGACAGTGCAAGAAGATTTTGCTTTTACCAATGTAGAGCGTGATCCTGAGTATGACTTTCGTGATGATGTCGAAGGTTATGAATTGTATTATGAGGATTTGTCTAGGGCAAAAAATAAAGCCCATGCAAATTCTATCAAAACAAGAATAAACAATTCTTTGCGTATTCGTGATGAATTAAAAGACGTTCCTTGGTATGCACCTTCTCAATTAATTGCTGGCATTGTTGACCCTATTAACATTGCTTTTGCTTTACCTGTTGCTGGGCAACTTGGTTTGTTGGCAAAGGGTGGGATGACTATTCGTCAAGCGGCTAGTGCATCAGCAAAAGGTGGTTTTGCGGCGGCTGTTGCTGGTGAAGCACTTCGCGCTCCCTTCGATCCTGTTGCAACTAAAACTGAAGTTGGCATGAGTATTGCGGCTGGAACTGCATTAGGTACTGTATTTGGTTCTATTCCTTCAATTTACAAAAACGTTAGAGTGCATACAAATGATGCTCTAAATACAACAAAAGATATGCTGACAGACAAGGGTGATTTTGTTGGTGAGATAGAAGGTTTTACTGTTTCTTATGTTCGTGACAAAGAAGAACCTAAGTCTGTTAATGTTGAAAAAGACCAGATTGAAATAAACGAAGATGTTGCTGAAATAGAGTTTGATGCGGCTGTTTGGACAGTTCCTGAGGTTGATGGCGCAACGCCATTTAATCCCGGTGATATAAAAAGCCGCAGAGAGTACAAAGAATTTTTGGTTCACAAAGAACTTGTTAGGGCAAAAGTAAAAAGAACTCCCGGCGAAAGCCAAGCAAGTTATGTAGACCGTGTAAACAAAGAGGCTTACGAAAAAACTATTGCTGGCGAAGGTTTGAAAAAAACTCCAGCAACAAAAAACATTTTTTACAGAGCATTGTCTACGCCAGCAAAACGTATTTTGTTGAATCCCAAATTACCAGACAGTGTAAAACGTATTCACAATACTATTAATGGCAATGGCGCAATGGCAACTGAGCGCAATATGTCTGGTAAAGGCCACCAGTCAATCATGCAACGTGTTCCTGTGCATGAAACTAAAGGTCAAATAATGTTAAAAAAATTACGAGATATATATGACCAAGAAGTGTTAATTAATAAAAAATCTATCTTGTTTGGCTTGGATGCTAGTGGAGGATATACAAATAGATTTTGGTCAAACAATCCTAGCTTTGAGCAATGGTTTGATGATTTAGCTAGAAGATACATAGAGTTTGGCAAAGACTGGAATGTACCAAATAGTTCTGACAATTTGTCAAATGCAGACAAAAAAAGTTTTACTGTAATGAGAGAGTTCTTTCAGGACTTTGAAGAAACTGCTGTTGAGTTAAAACTTTTTAAAAGCCAAAAGGATGTTCAAACTAGCATTGCTAGCACAAAGCAAAAAATAGAAAATGCTGAAGCTAAAATAGAAGGCATCCAAACAGATAAAGGCAAAAGAGGCATGACCAAAAAACAACAAGGTCGTGTTGCTAAACTTGAGGAAACCATTGCCAGACTGCGTAATGATTTAGAGTACAATGAAGCCTTGCTTTCTAATGGTATTGATCGTCCAAAGTTTTACTTTCCGATTTACTATGACAAGTTGAAGTTGCGCGATCCGGAACAACGAGAAGCGTTTACTAATATTATTGAAGAGCATGTTCAGCAGAACCCAAAGAAACTTGTTTGGGACAGAAACTCTCAAAAAATGGTTGAGCGCAATCCAGCAATTACAGATCGTGAGATTGCTGAAGGTATTGTTCGTACTATTATGGAGGAAGCTGAAAACTATGCGCCCGGAACTGGACTTGTAGGCAGTAAGCATACTCGTATGCGTACTCTTGATATTCCTGAGTGGAAAGTAAAAGACTTTATTATACGCGACCAACAGGTTATTTCGGCCTATACCCGCAAGATGGGTCAGCGCATTGAGTGGGCAAGGCAATATGGCAATAAAAATATTGAAGATCTTTTAGATGAAGTAGAAGAAACTTTATATCAAGATGGCAAGCTAACACCTAAAGAGATAGCTGGTGTTCGCAGAGATTTGCTTGCTGATTTTGAATACACAATGGGTATGTATCGCCGCAATCCTGATCGGTGGGATCAACAGGCTATTGATGGTTTGAAAGATATTGCTGGTCTTACTTATCTTAATAACGCTGGTGTAGCCGCGCTGGGGGATTTGGGTGCGGTTGTGTTTGAACACGGATTCCGCAGAGTTCTTGATCCAGTAATTAGCAATACAAAAGCAGAAACTTATGGGCTTGCACTAAAAGAACAAAGAAAAATATCAAGAGGTTTGGAGATCGCCCTTCATTCGCAAGGCAAAATGAGAATGGTTTCTGACAATATTACTCGTGTAACTCCAAATGCAAAAGAGCGAGTATTGAATCCAATCACCAATGCTTTTTACAACATTCCTTTGCTTGGTAATAACCTTGGAATTATCACAAGGTATGGTCGAACTGTAGATGCTGTAATACGTCAAAGTCATTACATTGAAAAAATTAAACGTATTGCTGATGGCAAGGCAATAGACGATGACATTGAGTATATGGCTCGGTACGGCCTTGAGTTGGAAGATTGCAAAGAGATAGCTGAGTTTGATGCTATTATACAGGATGGTAACTTTTACTTTGCTAACATGGAAAACTGGCCTAAAGACACGCCGAGACAGCGTGAGCTAGCTTTTAAGTGGGAAGCCGCAATGGACAGGGGCTTGGGCAATACAATGATGTTTGCCACCGCTTCTGACAAACCAATCATTACTCGTGGTATTGTTTATGTACAAGAAAACTGGGCAACCAAACAACTTGGTTACAAGCCAGATAAACAAGCATCGACACGAGATGTTAATCTTGTGCGTATTGAAAGTGGTGCAATGACAGCACCATTCCAGTTCTGGGATTTTGGTCTTGCGGCAACAAACAGAATAACTGCACAGATGGCAGACCCACAAAGGATGCACAGGGTTCAAGGTGCAATAGCATTGTTTGGTATGGCTTTCTTAGCACAAAAATTTAGGCAACCTGATTGGTGGTTTGAAACCAAAGATAATGCAAACATTATTGCAAGAACCTTTGACTTCTCTGGCATTGCTGGCGTGTACTCTGACATTGCTTACATGGGATTGCACATGGCTGTAGGCTTTGGTGCTGTAGATCCTGAAAGTATTTTTATACAAGGCAAATATCGCCCTACTGGTACTGATGCTTGGCTAGAACCTTTTGGTGCTACACCGGGAATGGTTGGCGAGTGGATTGGTGCTATCAATGATATGCTTGAGGGAAGAGATAGTGAAGCCGCAAAAAGACTTTCAAATAGTTTGCCTATTGGTTGGATGTCTTTATTTGGATTGGATCAGGATGCAAAGGGAATCTTCAGAGAAACTTTGAGTGGAAACTAGGCCAAATTATGATAGGATTGCGCCATGACGATTAGTATATCAGATAACAACCCACGCATAGCGTACACAGCTACGGCTGGACAGACTGCGTTTACGGTTCCTTTTGAGTTTTTTAGTAACTCTGACCTCAATGTCTATATTAACGAGACACTGAAGACGATCACAACTCATTATACTGTAAGTGGTGGTAGTGGCTCAACTGGCACAGTTACACTCACATCCGGTGCAACTCTGAATGATAAGGTTGTTATTACTCGTGATGTTACCCTTGAAAGAACTACTGACTTTCCAGCTTCCGGGCCGTTCCAAGTCTCATCTCTGAACACAGAGTTAGATAAGATTATTGCTATGGTTGCAGATCTTGAGGATCTTGCAAGTCGTGGCATTGTTTTGTCAGACAGTGATACAACTGTAAGTGTTACCCTTCCAAATGTTACTGGTCGTGCTGGTAAAGTGCTGGCATTTAACTCTACTACTGGTGCTGTGGAGGCTGGCCCGACTATTACAGCTACACAAACTGTTGCAGACCAAGCAACAGACATTGAAACTTGTGCTAATAATATTTCTGCTATTACTGCGGCTCCTACGCAAGCCACTAATGCCGCTAACAGTGCAACTAGCGCGGCGGCTTCAGCAAGCACAGCTACAACTAAAGCATCAGAGGCATCAACATCAGCCAGCAATGCAAGCACTAGCGAAACAAATGCGGCGAGTTCTGCTACATCTGCCGCTACTAATGCCACCACAGCTACTACAAAGGCAAGTGAAGCAAGCACAAGTGCTACCAATGCCGCTAGTAGTGCAACAACAGCTACAACGAAAGCAAGTGAGGCGGCTACAAGCGCGACTAATGCCGCAACTTCTGCAAGCACATCAACAACTAAGGCATCGGAAGCGGCAACATCAGCTACTAATGCCGCTACTTCAGCTACAACGGCTACAACAAAAGCAACTGAGGCCGCATCCTCGGCTACTGCGGCGGCTAGTTCTGCAACTGCGGCGGCATCTTCACAGACTGCGGCGGCGGCTTCTGCGGCAAGCGCGGCATCTGCGTTTGATAACTTTGATGATACTTACCTTGGAAGCAAAAGCAGTAATCCAACAGTAGATAATGATGGTGATGCTCTCACAAGTGGCGATCTCTATTTTAACTCTACTGCCAATGAGATGCGCGTCTATGATGGTGCAAATTGGATTGCCGCAACCTCGGCTGGCAATGTAAGTTTAATCCTGTACGAATATACCGCCACTGCTGGGCAAACTACATTCTCAGGCAGTGACGATAACAGTGCCACACTGTCTTATACTGTAGACAACCTGCAAGTTGTAATGAATGGTGTGGTGCTTGATCCGGCAGACTTTACTGCAACCAACGGCACTAGCGTTGTGCTGGATAGTGGTGCAACTGTTGGCGACCAGATAAACATCTATGCTTTCAAATCCTTTACTACCGCAGATATGGTTAGCAAGACTGCTGG
>Ga0181395_1001119_pt1 | contig 11026 bp, 8 predicted proteins | sample 18SPOviralmetaG_FD_130124 | JGI IMG/M metagenome (GOLD analysis project Ga0181395, IMG submission 130124) | Marine viral communities from the oligotrophic San Pedro Time Series (SPOT) site, San Pedro Channel, CA, USA - 18 SPOT_SRF_2010-12-16 | ecosystem: Environmental > Aquatic > Marine > Strait...
AATTTTAATTTAACCAATACAGGAGAAAAAATGACAGAGAAAAGACTAACATTAAATAGTGAAAAAAGAAAAGCTATTGCAGATGTATTTCAAAATCACTTTGAACAAAATAGTCCAAAGAAAGAACTACATACAAAAGCAATCGCTGACTATAATACTGCTAGAACTAAAATGAAAAGTTTAGCTGAACACATTGTAAGATATCATCAACCACAAGAAGATGTAGATACAATTAGAAGTATGATTGCTAAATACAATTCAAGTGGTGGACAGTTATACAATGATAATTGTTTTTACTTTACTGCACCACCAAGAAACGAAACTGATAGTGACGGACATACTAGAGAAGTTGTTGATGAAGAACATGTTAAGTTTAGTTTAGGTAGAGATTTTGCAAGGTCTTATTATAGAGATGAGATTAAAGCAAAAGGTCTAAACCCAGACTTTCATGTTGCAATCAATAATAACTACGACAAAAGAAGTCCAAGCTATTATACTATGGAAAGCCAAGTAAATAAATTTACAGGGCATGAAACAAGTAGCAACGATAATAAGACTAGCCTGTCTTACAAAGATGAGTGGGAAAAAGATTTCCAACTTACAACAATCGGTTCATCTTATTGTCATAGTCGTATGTTTGCAGTTGACCAAGAAACATTTGAAACTTTCAAAATGTTTAATAGTTTGAGAGAGAATGTAATTCTATGTCATCAACAATTATATGAACATGTAAATGGTAAAATGGAAAAACTAAAACTTGGTTTAAAATCTTACAGATACTTTGACCAAGCTAAGGCACTAGCTGACAAACTTGGTGTTGTATTAAATGAGGGCATATTGAATGAAAGTAGCAGTATGGCTTTATCAGTTTATAGTCCAGAAAATCTGGCTAGTCTTTTAGAAGATAAGGTAGAGCAAACAAGAGAGGAAAAAATAGCTATTGCAAGAGCAATAATGCAACAACAACAAAGTGTAAATTAAGGGTTGACAATGGGGGAGTATATAGGATATACTCCCCTTAATAACATACAGGAGAAATAACATGGAAAACAACAAACAATTCAAGATCACTTATTATTCTAATAAGGATAAAAAACACATAACTAGACAAGGCAAGTGGACAGACAAATGTAGATATTGGACTAGCAAAATGGGTGCAAGTTTAATAACTTATTTTGACATGGACAAACAAGAATATAGAACTGCTAAAGGTAGTTGGAAAGTGAGGTACTAACATGGAGTGGTTTTTATTATTAACAATATTTAGTTTAATCGCATTAAGAGTATGGAGAGATATGTAATGACACAATTAACACAAGAACATTTTGAGTTACACACTAAAAATAAATCTGAGCAACATGAGAGAAAAAAGATAGAGTTTTTAGAAGATAGAATTAAGACTCTAGAAAAAACTTTAGAAAGCCATGCCAAAATCTTGGCTAGATTTCAAATGACCGAGGGAGATAACTCATGAGTAATTTTGTCTGGTGTCATGGACCTAACTGCCATACCTCTAAAACGCAAGATAGGATAAGAGGTGTCAAGGGTAGCAAGGTTCTAAGAACTAGGAAAGTAAAACAGGACCAATGGAATACAGGCGAACGATTAAGCATGTATTCTTATTTTTGTAGTAATAGTTGTTACAATAATTTTGCTAATACATATGTAAGAGAAGTCATTGCATTACACCCAAGGACCGAGGCTCTTGAAACACCAATTAATGACCCTGTAAGAACACAGAATAATTATGGTTGGTGGCATACAGAAATAAAAGAAGTTGACAACAATGGTGGATAGTGTAGGATAAGATATAAACAAATACAGGAGAAATAACATGGACAAGATAAAAGCAACAAACCCATACTCAGGTCAATCCGAGATGTTAACACCGGAAGAACACAAGTTATACATTGAGATTAAAGAAGCAGAGTTTAACGAAGATTATAAGACAGTTGAAAAAGGTCTTAGCAAGTTTAGTAGAATGAATGCAGCAGCATACATGACATTGCTAGACTAACGAGTTACATACATGTGTGACCCTGTTGGGTCACACTCACACCCCACGGGTCAAGGCTCACCCCACCCACCCAATCCATCTAGTACCTAAACCAGAACAGAACTAACTCAGAACGTATATAAGCGATACACCTTTATATAAAAAGGGGTCCCACTACTTTAGGATTTATTGCTTGTTTTAGAGACTTAGAGGTGCTAAAATACTTCTTCACTAACAATAGTGCGACAAAAAATTATAAAAAATTTTTATGGATTTGAAAAACATAGACATAAGTAAGCTTCCTGCTGACATTAGAAAAGAATTCCTACAATACAAAGTAATGCATGCCGAAAAAAAAATTCAAGGTAAAGCTAAAAATGATTTTATGTCGTTTGTAAAGTGTGTTTGGCCTGAGTTTATAGAAGGTGCACACCACAGAGTCATAGCTCAAAAGTTTAATGACTTAGCAAATAAAAAAATTAATAGACTAATTGTAAATATGCCACCCAGACATACTAAATCTGAGTTTGCATCTTTCTTACTTCCTGCCTGGATGGTGGGCCGTAATCCAAAACTCAAAATTATTCAAGCAACTCACACAGGAGAACTAGCTGTAAGGTTTGGTCGTAAGGCAAAAACACTAATTGATAGTGATGAATACAGAAAAGTATTTGAAACAAGTTTAAGAGAAGACAGTCAAGCCGCTGGTAGGTGGGAAACAGCACAAGGTGGCGAGTATTTTGCAGCTGGGGTCGGTGGAGCAATCACTGGACGGGGTGCTGACCTATTAATAATTGACGATCCGCACTCGGAGCAAGACGCTATGTCGTCTTCTGCGTTTGATAACGCCTATGAATGGTATACATCGGGACCACGTCAGCGTTTACAACCAGGTGGACAGATAGTTTTAGTTATGACTAGGTGGTCTAAAAAAGATTTAACAGGAATTTTATTAAATAATCAAAAAGAAGTTAAAGGCGACCAATGGGATGTGGTCGAATTTCCAGCAATCATTGACCACGAACCTGTTTGGCCCGAATATTGGAAAATTGGTGAGCTAGAATCAGTGCAAGCAACGTTACCAGTTGCAAAATGGAACGCACAATGGATGCAAAAGCCAACTTCTGAAGAAGGAGCTATAATAAAACGTGAATGGTGGCAAGTTTGGGAAAAAGATGAGCTTCCATACGTCGAATATGTAATTCAAGCTTATGATACTGCGTTTTTAAAAAAAGAAACTGCCGATTATTCTGCAATTACTACTTGGGGCGTGTTTTATCCTAACGAAGATAGCAAACCTAATTTAATTTTAATGGATACTGTAAAAGATAGGTTTGAATTTCCAGAATTGCGTCGTGTAGCACTTGATCAATACAATTATTGGAAACCGGATATGGTTATCGTTGAGCAAAAAGCATCTGGTACTCCACTAACCCATGAATTACGTCAAATGGACATTCCAGTGATGACATTTACGCCAAGTCGTGGTAATGATAAGCACGTACGTGTAAATACTTGTGCACCGCTTTTTGAAGCTGGTTTAATTTGGGCGCCGGATATGAAGTTTGCAGAAGAAGTTGTTGAAGAATGCGCAGCATTCCCACACGGCGATCATGATGACTTAGTCGATTCTATGACTATGGCTGTCATGCGGTTCAGACAGGGAGGTTTTATTGAACACCCTGAAGATTATATTGATGAACCCAAACAGCCCACAGTTAAGGAATATTATTAATGCAGAAAATATTTAGAGAATTATTTAAACAGTTTGTAGCCAAGAATGGCGTAGAGCCTAAAGGTATAGAACTGCTGCAAATGAAATTTAAAGCTAACGAATTAAAAAGACAAGCTGACAAAGTAAAAGTTGTTGATTTTGAAAAAACTCCTACCAAAGTTAGACCTGGACGAGAAGCAACAGTCAATACTTTAAAAACTAAATCAGATGACGTAGCTCCCGGAACACTTCAAGCAGAGGTAGAAAATCTTAAAGTAGATGCTGAAGATTTAAAAAATCAATTAATACAAAATAAAAACAAACTTCTTGATGATTTGGACACTATTCTTGAAACAGGTGGTCAGCCATTTAAGAAAAAAGATAATAGTTTTCTAGGTGGTAGTATGCACGAAGAAGGTCAGATTAGAACTGGTATCAGAATGTTTTTACAAGATGAACTTAAGAATGGTAGATTAAAATTAAACGCAGACGACAAAGCTAGAGTTATGGAATATTTTCCAACTAAAGAAGATGATCCTATTTTAGTATTTAAAAGAATATACGGCGATGATGCTTATGAAGCTGCTGGTAAATTTCCAGGTGCTTTTGAAAAAGGTGAAGACTTTAATCATTACAGAGAAATATTTAAAGAAAATATGGATGAGTCTTATCTTAAAGTTAAAACAGAAGAAAACCTTGGAGATGGGACTTTAATGTTAACTGATGAAGTTATAACACCTATTAAAGATGAAGACGTGCCTTTTGCAGGTGGCGGTGTAGTTAAAAAGATTATTAAATCTATAACTATGAAAAACAAAGATCCGATGGATTCTATGAAAGAACTAAACGAAGTTCTTAAAAGAAGAAAAGAATTTGATTTAACAGATAGCGAAGTAGATGAAATTATGGAAGCAGGTAATGAATGGATATTCCAAAGAGATCCAGATAATTTATTTGTTCCAACTAAAGACAAACCTAAAACTTTATTTGATGATGAGGTTCAAGTATTTAAAGACTCTGAAGGTGGTATTAAAGGAATTACTATGGGTGGTGATAAAAAATTTAAAAAAGGAATTGCTGAAGCTATGGAAGAAGGCATGAGAGAATCAGAAAACATGAAACGTCTTGGTTTAGATCCAACAAGTCAAAAAGATTATTTTAAATACGAAGAAATGAAAAAAGCTGGTCAAATGGAAAAAAATGTAACTGGTAGTTCTGATTTGTCTGCTGCTGAAGAATTAAGAATAGAGTTTCCTGGAATTACAGATGAAATGATTGATAATATTTTAATGGACACTAATCAACAAAGAATTGCAGAAGTTAAACAAACTATGCGTGAAGCATTAGAAATGCAAAACAAAGGAATGAATTCTGATCAAATTATAGAAGTATTTACAAAAACACCTAGATCTAAAAACGCTGATGGAGGAAGACCTAGATCAACCGGTTTAAACTATTTATTAGGTGAAGACGATAACAACAGAGTACCTTACGAAGATGGTGAGGACTTTAAACAATTTCAAAAAGAAAAAATGATGCAGTTTTTGCAAGAGTATCAACAGTATCTAAAAAATAAAGAAATAGAAAAAAGACAAAAACCTTTTTTAGAAGAAAGAATGGGACTTGGCTTAGGTCCAATTTTAGAAGCAGCTCAAGGAGGAATAGCAAGAGTACCTTACGCAACTGGTGGCAGACGTGGATTCTTAAAACTTCTTGCAGGACTAGGAGCAGCCGGTGCAGCATTTAAATCTGGATTGATGAGTTTAAAAGGTGGCGCTAAACCTATTGCTAAAGAAATAGCTAAAGAAACTGCAACAGGTCAACCTCCTGCGTATTTTTTAAACTTAGTTGCTAAAATAAAAACATTAGGTGACGATACACCAAGACTTGCAACACAAGATAGACAAAAAGTTACAACCTATAAAGATTATACATTGACTGAAGATGTAACAACAGGTCAACAAGAAATTTCAAGAATGAAAGTAACTGATGGTGGTTCAGAAGCTTATTATGGAAATCCATTAGTTGAAGAAACATATATGAGTTATAAACCTGGAAAAGGCCTGGCGGATGAAACGACTAAAGGTAAAGCTCCTCCAGATGAGTATGAAGAAGGTACAGCTTATATAAGAAGTGATAGAGAAAATGCAGGCGAGGTTGTTGATGAGTCATTTGAAATTTCTGATGAAGTTATTGAAGAAGGAACTAAGTTTGAAGATAACTTATCTGATTTTGGTAAAGCAGATGGTGGCCGTGCAGGATATAAAAGTGGCCTTAAAGTAAAAGGATCAGGAAGCATATCTGGTAAACAAGATATGTACAGCACTGGAGAAAAATCAGCAATTAAACTTCCCGAAGGTATTACTTCAAATGAATCTTTTATAAATCTTATTGCAAATTTAGATATTCCAATATCAGAACAAATTAGTCTTCTAGGTGATATTTATTATAATAAATCTAGAAAAAAAATAGAAAAAGGAGATAAAGAACTTTTTCTTGAAGATCCAGCAAGTTCGATAAATAGAAAAATTGGAATAGGTGTTGACACCGGCACTGGTATAACTGGTTCTGCTAAATATGGTATTGATGACAAAGGATTTTTATTTGAAATTAAAAAATCATTTGCAGCTGGGGGTATTGCAAAATTAATTAAAAAACTAAACGACATTGCTCCGGGGTCCACGAAGCTTGGTGCAACATCTAAGAAGATGAATAAAAAAATGTCGGACAAAAGAGCCTTACAACAAGCAATTAGAGATTTTGAAAAAAGAACTAAAACTCCTAATCCATTAGGTTTATCAGAAGAGTTTATAAGAGGGTTAAATAAAAAAGTTAAAAAACAGATGGGCGAATAATGAACGATAAAGAATTAATGTCATTTGCCATAGCTAGATCTAATGATCCAATAATCAAAAACCCTGTTTTAAGAGATGCAATGAACAAGGACCTTGGACCACGAACCAACTTTGATGATGGTGGTAAAGTTGATGAGGTTATAAAGGCTTATAAAAGATATCTTGGTATGAGAAAAGGTAAACAAAGATATAAAGTAATTCCATTTACAAAATTTTTTGAAGAGTTTGCGAGAGAGAACTTTAACGGAGGAGGTAAGTCTATAAGAAATTCAGATGATGTTAGATTTAAAAGTATTATGAGTAACCCAGAATTAGTTAAAGTAGCTGAAGCTTATTTTCCAGAAAAAAATAGTAAAAATGTAAATTGGGATAAAATTTTAAATACTAGAGAAAGATCAGCTATTAATACTGGAACTTATACATTAGAAAAAGCTAAAAAATTTATAACAGATAAAGACATAGCTAAAATTAAAGAAACACTTACTAAAGAGGAATTTGCTAAATTAGATTTTGATAGTGTTGTTAATGGAATTAGTAATAGACGAAGAGCGGGTTGGTTAGGTGTTTCTTCTAAGAAGAAGGGAGACAATACTAAATTAAGACAAAAAGTTGCTAGAATATTAGATGGAAGAGGTCTAAAAAATCCAGAAAGAGAAGAAGGTATAAAAAAACGAACTGCTGATCTTTTAAAAAGAAACAATTTAATTAATGAAATGGTTACAAAAAATAAACCATTAAATCTTATAGAAATGAATAGGAAAATTGGTTTAAACGATAAAAGTCAATATATTCAAGATTATATCACAAACACATTTGGACAAAAAAAATTATTTAAAATTTTTCCTAATCAAAGAACTATTTTAGAAAAAAATATTAATAGATTGGCTAATAGTAAACCTGTTTTAAAATTACTAGAAGATGGAACTCTTTTAGATAAAAACAGTATCCAGTATATAGCTAAAAATTTTTTTAAAAACGATGCTGATTTAGCAGGCAAAACTTTGTTTCATATGGCGGAAGCCGCTAAGGGAGAAAAAACTTACATGAAAAATTTAAAATTAAATAATTTAAAACCATTTAAAAAACAAATAAACGAAATTATTATAGCAGCTGAAAATGATATATTTGGTAACCCTGCTGGTAATATGTCTAGAAAAAGAAAAGAAAGAGTGTTAGCTAATCAAATTGGAGAAAAATCAGGATTTTTTAAAGATTCTAGAACAAATCTAAACAAAGTTAGTAAAGAAGTCTTTAACGAGTTTGGTGTAAAAGGTATAGGCACTTCAGTGGATGAGTTAGCTACTATTACTGTTCCATATAAATTTGGCTCTCCGGGGTATTCTGTATACCAACAACAGTTAACAAAAACTGGTGACAAGGTTATGGATGATATGAATATGGTAAAAGCTAAAAGATTAGATCGAAGTTTAGTAGATATAAGAAAAGCTTTATCCAACGGCACAGCTACTCAAGACATGGTAGATATATATAATCAAAAAGTTTCAGCTATTGCATCTGATATTAATAAAGATGTACCTAAAAATGGAAAAAAACTACAACCTTTTTTAATTAAGTTAGGTGGAGACCCTAGAAAAACAGTTTCTAATTTTAAAACTTTAGTAGAACAAAATCCTTTAGCTGCACAAAATATGTTAGAGACTGCTAAGACTCAAGGGTGGTCGGGTGTTATTCCGGCTGACGTTCCTACTATTTATGATTTAAGAAATACTGATAATGTTAAAAAAGAAATGACCAATAGTTTACAGTCTATTTTCCAACAAAAAAATCCAAACAAACTTAAAGAAACAATTAAAAAAACACCTGTTAAAAAAATACAACAGTTATTTAAAAAATTTGGACCAAGATTTGTAGAAGCTCCTAATGATGGCACTAGGGTTACAGCTGGTGTAGGAGGGTTTATTGCAGGAATTTTTGGAGCAGAAGCGTTGGCTTTTGAGTATGGTTTTTATGAAGCTTCTAGAAGAAATTATTTAAGTCAAGGTTATAGTGAAGAAGAAGCAAAAGCTATGGCAGTCGACGAAGCTACGCTTGGAATAACAAATAAAAGTGATCCTGCTTACAATAAACAACTAGCACAAGTGGCTAAAGAAATGGGAATAAATCCTAAAGCTTTTGATGTATTAAGAGAAATTTCTAAACGTGAAGATAAAAAACAAAAACAACAAGAAGCAGATAAAAAATTAATTGGTAGTAATTATTTTCAAAGTAAAACTGAAGAAGAAAAAAACAAATTTTTAAAAGATAGAGAAAATTTATATAAATCTTATGAAGATGAAACATTTAAATTAATGAGAAAAGCAAGAACTGATTTTGGAATAGGTGAGGCTGAAAAAGTATTTCCAAATCCTAATCTAGATCAAATTGCTGATGAAGTTGGCTATGTAGATTATGATAACTTAAGTCAAAATTTTGGGGATATGCAACTTGCTGCAATAGAAAAATTAAGAAGACGAAAAGAAAAAGCATATGATGTTCAAAGTACACAAGTTAATACAGACCAAGGTAAAACTGGAAATTTAATAAGTAATAATCTATTTAATTTACAATCAATTCCTAGAACACTTAAAACAATGTATGATTTTATTGATCCATCAAGTCCTATTCCTAAATTAGATGATTTAAAAAGTGATTCTGCTTTAGAACAAGATCAAATGAATCAAATGGATAATAAAGAATTATATTTATATAATAAAAGAAGAGAGATTGAAAAAGATAATCCAATTACATCAGAATCTTACAGAGAATTACAAGATAGATTTCCAGAAATTGGTTTAGCTCAAGGTGGACTAGCCAGTCTAAAAAGGAAAATATAATGAAAAAAGAAAATCCAACACTTGTAAAAAACATGAAACATGTTAAATGGAAGGAGATACCACCGTTGCGGGGTCCAAATCCACAGGGGTTGATTAAAGACAAAAAACAAGATAAACCAATACAGGAGAATAAATATGGCAGATATAGATAAATCTCTCCCTGACGTCGGCAGTCCAAATGACCTTACTGATGTTAAGGAAGAAGTTGTTGCAGACGAATTAGCGATAGATAACCAATCAGGACCAGTAGAAGTTACTGACGAAGAAGATGGCGGAGCAACCATTGACTTTGATCCAACAGCTGGTGAACAATTAGATGCAGGTGAAGATCACTTTGCAAACTTAAACGAAATACTTCCAGAAGAAGATACTGATGCCATGGGTAATCAATTACAATCTGATTACATGGAATATAAATTTTCTCGTGCAGAATGGGAAAGAGCTTATATTGTTGGTCTAGAATTATTAGGATTTAAATACACAGATAGAACTCAACCTTTCCAAGGAGCTAGTGGTGCAACTCACCCAGTTCTTGCAGAAGCGGTTACACAGTTTCAAGCTTTAGCTTACAAAGAATTACTACCTGCAGATGGTCCGGTTAGAACACAAGTGATGGGTAATAGTACTCCACAAAAAGAAGCACAATCACAACGTGTTAAAAATTTTATGAACTTTCAAATAATGGATCAAATGAAAGAATACGAACCTGAGTTTGATCAAATGTTATTTTACTTACCATTATCAGGTTCAACATTTAAAAAAATTTATTACGACGATTTACTGGGAAGAGCTGTATCAAAGTTCATCCCTGCAGATGACCTTGTTGTTCCGTATACGGCTACCTCATTAGACGATGCGGAAGCAGTCATTCATGTAGTAAAAATGTCAGAGAATGATTTGCGTAAGCAAATGTATGCTGGCTTTTATTCTGATATTGAACTTACTAAACCTACAGGTACAATTACAAATGAATTGAAGGAAAAGGAAAGAGAAATAGAAGGAGTTCAAAAAACACAAAGAACAGAACCTCTATACACAATTCTAGAATGCCACGTTAATCTAGACTTAGAAGGTTTTGAAGATGTTGATTCTAACGGGGAACCAACAGGAATAAAATTGCCTTACATCGTAACAATCGAAGAAGGTAGTAGGAAAGTTTTGTCTATTAGACGAAACTTTGCGCCCAATGATCCAAAAAAACTTAAGATCCAATATTTTGTCCATTTTAAATTTCTGCCAGGACTAGGATTTTATGGTTTAGGATTAATACATATGATTGGCGGATTGAGTCGTACTGCAACGGCGGCTCTCCGTCAGTTATTAGATGCTGGGACATTATCAAACCTACCCGCAGGATTTAAGCAAAGAGGTGTTAGAGTCAGAGATGACGCTGTCGCTATTCAACCAGGAGAATTTAAAGATGTTGATACTCCAGGTGGAAATCTAAAAGATGCTTTCGTTTTCTTACCATACAAAGAACCATCACAAACTTTATTACAGTTGATGGGAATTGTAGTTCAAGCTGGACAAAGATTCGCGTCCATTGCTGACATGCAGGTTGGGGACGGGAATCAACAGGCCGCTGTTGGTACGACCGTAGCTCTTTTAGAACGTGGTTCAAGAGTAA
>Ga0181395_1001122_pt1 | contig 11000 bp, 16 predicted proteins | sample 18SPOviralmetaG_FD_130124 | JGI IMG/M metagenome (GOLD analysis project Ga0181395, IMG submission 130124) | Marine viral communities from the oligotrophic San Pedro Time Series (SPOT) site, San Pedro Channel, CA, USA - 18 SPOT_SRF_2010-12-16 | ecosystem: Environmental > Aquatic > Marine > Strait...
GGGGGTGTAAATATGAGCATGTTAATAACTTATATCAAGAGGGCCGAAGAAGCCCCATCATTAAGCAATGAGCAAATTAGAAACGAAGCTAATGCTTATAATAATCTTAGGTCCACTTTAATGGCATGGGATTCTTTAGCAAAAGATTCTAGAAATAAAAATGACTGGAATAACTTTGCGAAATATGTTCTAAAAGAAGTTCAAGAAATGGCAACGAAAATAAAGGAGGTAGAAAACAAATGAAATTCGAAATAGAATTGGATAAATATGATATCGGTCAAATGCAAAAAAACCGATATGGTCATAATGATACAATCACTTATGGATATATGCTTGACATAGTTCATAATATCGTAGACCAAATCCACGACCAGCTATAAGTATATATAGTCCATTCGCCGGGAAAGCGGGTATATAAAGCCCGCAATTTTTCCACACGTGTGAAAAAAATTTTCACCAAAAAACGCGAGCGGGATTGGCCCCCTTATATACCCCTGTTTAGGATTTTGAGGTTCACGACGATAGCCCTCACCCAAAGTAATATATGATACCTCGCGTTAGGTAATTAGCGAGGAAACAAACATGAAACAACAACAATGTGAAGACTGTGGCTTAGAAGATATCGATTTATTCGGCGGATTATGTGAAGACTGTGATACTCAAATGTTCACAACATTTTGGACCGGTGAGGAATAAAATGAGCTGTGAGGAATGCAAAAAATCAGCATGTATGACTTATACACTTTTCAACTCTCAACTATGTTGGGAGTGCTGGACGGAGTTTAGGGGATAAGCTTATATAGGGACACCCTATTGGTAATACAGAGGAAAAACATGAAACTAACACTAAGACAAATACAAATGCAAACTATCGCCTTAAGAAGAATAAGGAAAGAAATGGAAGAAGACCTAATAAGAATAGGCATGGAGGAAAACCAATGAATAAATATCAATCATCCTTACTAACATGGTTAGTGGGAATATCATACGCAACAAGAAAACTATAGGATTAATAGTTCAAACCTCGAAAGGGTAGGAAAGATGAAAATAGCAAAATAGTATTGCAACCTACCCCAACGATTATGTTCCATGAGTCCCCAACACCGTAAGATGGTCAGCCGTAGGAGTAGGCGCACCTTTTGGAAGAGGCAGGTGTATCAGTGAGTCTAAAAAACTTTCGAGCATGGGGACAAGAGGAGACGCCTGACAAGTGATGGCGAAGGGCCTACGGCATAAGTCCGCCCGAGCGTTAAACGTAGCGACGCATCTCCAGCCCAGTGAGCCAGCCAAAATGGTAGGACAGCTGGGCGCAGGTTACCCCCTCTCCGGAGGGGCGCCAGCTTTTCCACACGGGTGGAAAAACCTTTATATAGGCACACCCGTTGGTATAGTATGACTAGAAAACATTTTATAGAACTAGCCCGAATCCTAAACAGGAACTACGCAAGCGCAAAACTTATTAATCAAGTTGCGGATATGTGCGCTGAGATGAACGAGAGATTCGACCGTGCACGCTTTCAAAAAGCCGCCGGCATGCTTTCAGATATTAGAGGAGAGTAAACCTTTATATAGGCACACTGTATGGTATATTATGAGTAAAATACAAGATATGAGAAACGAGTTTCGTTTCCGAAGAGTAGCACGCAGAACCATGACCAAAAATCTGGTCGACTTAGGAATACATGAGCAACACATGGCTATCCGCATGGGACTAACAGATGACCCACGAAACCCTTTAAAAATGGAAGGTGAAGACGAGGAGCAAATGTTTATGCACAATAATGTGAGTGTGTGGGAATGAAGAGCATCTTAGATATACTAGACGACATGGTTATATCTGGCATCGAAGGGGCAGGGGACTATATAGTTCTCTGTGGGTGTGAAGATGCACCTTGCTGTGGGTGCCACGAATGAGTTACGAGACACCATTAAAACGCAGTTGGAAAAAAGAAACAAATAAGATTATCAAAAAGGCCAGCCAATAGCTCGTTTGTTTTTACCTCCGGGGGGTAGGGCCTCCCCCCACCTTTTCCACACGGGTGAAAAAATCTTTATATAGACCCCCACCCTTGGTATTGTATGAGCAAAAACTTGTGCGGGAGAACCCGAAAGACAGAAGACCCTTATGAGGTCTGGACTGGCCCACGTGGCTTTGAATGGAGAGTATTAAAGAAATACCAAAACGCTGAGAATGAAGCTAAGAACCCACACGCACGTTGGTTCTGCGCTGTTAAATCAGATTTCACCTATGGTTCTTTTGAACTTGGTGATGTCTATGTCAGTGAGATAAAGTCTATGGGAGTAAAGCTTATATAGGGACACTCTATTGGTAATACAGAGCGGGGAGATGAAAATAGCAAAATAGTATTGCACCCGCTCACTTACAGTTATCAGCTGTAACACGTGACCTGACAAGGAAACAAAATCGACCATACGCCAAATACGAACGACAAGATAACAAACTCAAGCTGAACAGTGCTGACCATTCCCTTTCCGGATGACGGCCGTTATAGAGACAAGAACCATCGCGTAGCTAACAATTTGTATCACCTTTGAATCACTGATTCCCTGTTATATGTCCTCTCGTATCCGCTATGCTGCATCACACCTGTTCATGCTTGTGCTCACCTTTCGTGAAGGATATCCTTTTGACTGGTGACAGGTCACACCTCGTGTGGCGCTACCTATGAAGATTGTCGCGCCCGCTGGCAACCGCTCCCTGAGGTGTTTCTTAAACACGCGGAGCCTCAGGTGAAGTTGCATTTTATTTTTCCACTCGTGTGAAAAAAGCTTTATATAGGGTGGTGCTCTTGGTATTGTATGACTAATAACATCGTCACAAAAAATAGTCTTCCTTGGAAGACAGGCAAGAATGAAGTCAACTACTTTGTTGAAGTTGGCACAACTCCATACGGTAAGTACGGGTTATACAAAGAGATGATACCTGTTGGTACAGGAAGCAGAGGAGCACATAAAGCTATCGCTGCTGAGATTAAACTATCTAATCCTGAGCTCTTCGAGGACTTAAATCTAAGACAAGTGGTCAGCAGGGGATAAGGTTAAGTAGACCCTCTCTGTTGGTATTGTATGACTAAAGCAAAAATGGATTACCTTTGGGCACCAAAGTCTGAAGGTATTGTTAGCGACATACTTAACCAGATTGGTATCGAGAAGGTGGGAACATCAGCTCGGTATCCAACCGGTGTAAAGTATGACACACTGATAGCAATATCAGATGTACTACACAATAATGAAAAGTTTGCTAGTATGGTTGCTTCTGCAACTCACAGCTATCAAGCCAAACGAAGAGTAGAAGGCCGTGCTCCTTCAGTTGATTCACTCGTCTCCTCAATGAGTAGAATGACAGAATCTGATTTAAAGGAAGCAATGAAAAGAGCTGGATTACTCAAGTAAGACGAACAAGCAGCTGGGCATCTCAGAAAACTGCCCGTTGTGCGTCCCCGTGAAAAGTAGACTGGCGCCCATTTAGCGAACGCCCCTGAGCAAGTGTTAGGGCGATGAATATAAACTGCTCATCTTTTTTTTTATAAATTTTATTTTTCCACGCGTGCGGAAACCGCTTCGCAACTTCTCAGCTTAGCTCAACTCAGCCCCCATTTCTTTTTGCTCAGTAGAGCCGTAAGGCTCCGTGAGAAAACAACTTCTCAGTTCATGCTCTACAAACCAAAACCTAACGGACAGCGCAGATGAGAAATTAGCAGCCCAGTCTCAGTTCAGGTTCAAACCAGAACCAAAGCACGGTAGGGCGAGGTGAGAAACTTGTTCTCAGTAGAGCTGAGCTCAATTGAGCACTTACGGTAGGCCAGAATGAGAAAATGCTTAGTAGAGGTTGGTTCGAAAGCTTTAAAGCTCATCCCAAACTAGAACCAGTTTAGGTTCAGTTGTGTTCGTTCGAAGAAAGTGTAGGGATAGTATCTTTAGCCTATATTATGCTCTACTAAGAATGCTCTACTAAGACAATTAAGCTAAGCCTTACTAACCATTCTCTATAAAGCATTGCTCTACTAAGATATAAGTAAAGGTCTTAGTATAGCATAACTAAGCTATATTCTTAATATAGTTAATATAGGGAGTACGAACTATATAAGGTTTTGCCTAAAAAAGCCCCCCGTTTTTTATCTCAGTCCATATTTCGTGCGGGGTTCTTAGTTCAAGAGCCGAAACCTTTATAAAGGGCGTATACGATGTAGATTTGATGACTATGACCGACATCGACGCAATCGCTAATCAATTAAAAAGCTTGACAGCCAAACAACTATCTCAGTTGTTAAGTGCTACCCCGAACAGAGATGGCTCACAACTACGAGCTAAGAGAAATGCTAGGACTCAAAAGTATTTCGAACACGCTCCGAAGCCACACCAATGTCTCACCTTCGGGAACTACAGTGACACCGTTTCATATATACATGAAGTAGGTGTTGACCAATGGTTAACTAAGAGAGGTTCACTATGAACTGCGTAGACTGTGGACAGATAAGCTGGGCTGATAACGGTGGACATGAGATAAACTCATCCTGCTGTGAACACTGTTTAGTTGGAGACTATTTACTATGAATAAAGAAACATTTATTAAGTTTAACAATTACATGACTCAGCATACTGACAAGATTCCTTTGTTAAGTGTGCAGTCAGTTGAGGATAACCGTTTCAACGTGCTGAGAGATTTTTTAAAATCTTGCTTCGACGATGTAGAAGACAATGCTTGGTCAGTCAGTATGAACTTAGGTAAGTTCGTAGACGCTCTCAGCACAATGGAACCAGCAGACAAAGACGCTATGACTCGTCTCATCTCAAAGTATGAGGTGAAAGGAACTAGTAGTGGTATCTCAGGTGAGAGAAGATATGGTTACGACCGAAGTAGGGTCGACCGTACTCTCATTAGGCGCAGGAGGGCTAACTGAGATGTTAGAGAAATATACTGAAGAAGAAATGAAAGAGATAGTTGAAGAAGCTAAAGCCTCAGCTGGAATAGAAACCCCAACTGAGTGGCTAACAGGCTATACTGAGGATGCAACCGGAAAGCTTATAAAGGCTTCCGAACATGAGGAAATAATGAAGTCGACCGACACACACAGAGGACTCGAAAGTTTATTCGACCGAGACAGTCCCACGCCAGAAGAGGCTCCACCCGTTGAAGTGGAAAAAGAAACAGTTATGTCCAAACTAAGAGGTTCAGTCAATGTACCCGAAGAGTTTAAGTTTGCTGATGATAGCACATTCTATACTATGTTGAGAAACATATTCCGTGGTAAGAACATTCTCATCACAGGACCATCAGGATGTGGTAAGTCTAGTCTCGGTAAGATACTAGCCGAGATTACATCAAAAGAGTTTTACTCTTTCAACTTCGGGGATACTATGAATCCATCAGCTAAGTTGCTAGGTGATACTAAGTACGATAAGGAATCAGGTACATGGTTCAAGCCTTCTCGGTTTGTTAATGCAATACAAGCTGATTCATTCATTATGCTGGATGAGGTTACACGTGACCGAACAGGTGACCTAGCTAACATTCTCATGCCGGTATTGGATGGTCAAAAGTATTTGGCTCTTGATGAGTCTGAGGATGCTGACAGCGTTTCAGTCCATAAAGGTGCTTTCTTCTATGCTACAGCTAATATCGGCCGAGAGTATCTCGGTGCGTCTCATGACTTAGACCGTGCATGGAAAGATAGATTTACCGGAGGTATATACGAACTAGAGTATCTCCCTCCACAGAAAGAAAAAGAACTATTACAGAATCGTAATCCTCAGCTTAGTGATTACAATGCTGATAAGATTGTAGACTTTGCTAAGAGAGTACGTGACCTACACAAGTCAGACGAACTAGCTACAGCAGTATCAACACGTATGTGTTTAGCATCAGCTGAGTTAGTTGTTGATGGTATGAGTTTAGAGGAAGCATTGAAACATACATGCTTACCTTTCTACCCTATTCAAGGTGGTGACGATACTGAGAGAGTTCGTATAATACAAGTTATTCAATCAATGGGTGAGTAGATGGTTAGAGTTAAAAAGAGAAAGCATACGTATTGGCATCAGTTGACTAAGCTGTTAATCCTCAACGGATACAAACCAGCTCAGTGTGCTAAGATTCTCAAGTCGGTATTCCCTGACACTGAGGTCAATGGTAGACACATCGGTGCATACAAACGTAGATTACTACAAGATGAGGACCTAATCATACCCGACAGAGCAACTATGCCTATCAATCAGATGACAGAGATGGCTCATGGTATAGTATCGACTGAGGACTTATTCATATACAAGTGTGTAGTAGGTTCAGCTAAGAGAAGTCTTAAGTGCTTTGAGTTTAAGTTCAGAGCTGAAGATAAAGATTTATTAAGTGAGGTGGACACATGGATTACAAAACTTCAGTAGACGATTGGGCTGAGGACACAGATGACTTCTGTCAGGCCTGTGATGATTGGACTGATGCTGATGACCACGGATGTTGTACAGAGTGTGGTGTCAAATATAATACTATTGACCCTTTCCTCACTCCATCAGTAGCTAAAGTATACAGTTCACCCGCACCATCTATCTCAGCACAAGGTGATGTGTGGGGTAGAGGTGGTTCGTACACATGGGGTAGTGTTGGTAGTGCAACAGCCTCAGCATGGGGTGGTTGGTCTTCCAATGAGAGTTCATCATCAGCTCGTATGCTCAAACACAAAAGACATTTAGATTCTCTGTGTAAAGTAGTCGACCCAACTGTGAAGCATACACTTAACTTTGCAACTGAGGGTAGGAACTATTCTAATATGAGAACCGGTGCACTGTATGTTGACGGTACTCTCATCAAGACTAGTGACACCAACTTAGATATTGTAGCTGGTCTCTCTATACATGAGAAGTTACACTTAGTTCATACTCAACCATTAGTCAAATGGCAAAAGAAATATTCTTATGACAAACGTCTCAGCAACGCACAGACTGATTTACTACATAGTATCGGTAACATTATCGAAGATGAGTACATCGAATCTCAGTTAGCTAAGACTCATGCTGGTTACGTTACATACATTGACAAAGTAAAAGAACACTTCTTTGCTAAGCATGACATCGGAACCATCAAAGGTAATGTCATAGCTGATGTACTGAATACATTGTTAGCTATGGTGAGGTTTCCCTCTACTATCTCAGATGAACGTAAGAAGAGACACGCTAGACACATTCAGTTCTTTGCTCGTGCTTTGAAGAATGCTTTGGTAGACAGAGAGTCAACACTAGTTGCAGTTCAGTCTATATACGAATACATATATCAGTTAGCTAAGGAAGAAGCATCGAAGAGAAAGGATGTAAGCGAAGAAGAAATCATTGAACGTGCTGAGGCTCGTATGGATGAGTTAATGGAAGGCTGGTCTAAGGATGACATCGAGATGAACGACGAACACTTAAAGAATATTAAAGACAGATTGATAGAACAAGAACGTAAAGAAGCTGAGACCACTGACAGATACAGTGGCGAGACAGCACTCCGAGAAGCTATCGATAAGTCCGGAGCCAAACTAGCTGACTATGCTGGTGAGTCTGAGAGCATCAGTGACAGACTAGACAAGGCTATCAGAGACTTAGCTGACAGTGAATACTCTGAGGATGTGTGGGACAGTGGTCGTGCTCTCGGTCTGAGACAAGGTACTAAGGTTACATGGCGTAACCAACACGCTTCCGACCACCACTCACAAAGATATGATGAGACCGTTAAAAAAATGAAATCAGCTATCGGTCAACTTAAACGTAGAATACAACTTTATGGTGATACTAAGATACACACCATTCGCAATCAACGAAGAGGCAAACTAGACAAAAAGATGTTACATAAAATACCTCTCGGTCGACCCGACCTATTTAAAAATGTCATCGTTGATGAGGATAAACCGTTGGATGTGTGTCTCTTAGTTGACGAGTCAGGCAGTATGGGTTCATGGAAGATGGACAAAGCCAGACAAACTGCAATAGCTTTGCGTGAGGCACTTAAAGACAATCAGGCTCTCAACCTGTGGGTCTTTGGCCACACCGCTGATGGCTACACATGGGGTAAGGAAGGTGAAACCAATATGTCAGTATATTGGTCACCATCTTATCAGTCAGATATGAAAGCCATTGGTTCAATGGAAGCCAGAGCAGAGAACAGAGACGGTATGGCTCTCTTAGCATCAGCCGAGAGAGTCAAAGCTGAGTCACCATCAATGGGTAGCAACAAACTAATGATTGTTATCTCAGATGGTGAACCATCAGCTGACCGCTACCGATACTCAATCGGTATTCCTCACACTAAGAAATGTGTTAAACACTTAGAGGGACAGGGTTGGAGTATTATACAGGTTGGTATTAGTGGTGCACGTGAACGTAGTATGGCTGAGATGTTTTCTAACTACCTACTAGTTGACGACACCAATGAGCTACCAACTAAGATAAGTAAAATCATCAGGAAGGTGATAAAGGTTTAGGCGGTGACAGGCTATCAGTTGATAGTCGGTCATTAGCTGATAGCCCACTAAAACGTGTGAAGTCTTGAGTTTTGAATCTCAACACAAGTGAACCTACTATGGAGTTAGGGGTTCTAAATGAGAAGCCGCTCTCACTTCACACACCATAACCTTTAAATAGGGATTTGAATTATATTGAAATAGAATCAAAAGGAATTGATATTATGCAAACATTTCTACCAACAAGAAACTTTAGAACATCAGCCAAACTACTAGACTATCGTCGTCTAGGTAAGCAGAGAGTCGAAGGGCTTCAGCTCATCAACTCACTCAGTCCAGACTATGATAAAAAAGGTTGGCTTAACCACCCTGCACGTTTAATGTGGGTTGGTTACGAGAACGCACTAAAACATTATACTAACATAATGATAGAAGAATGGGTTGCACGTGGATACAACAACACGATGCAACTATACGACATACAAGGGCCAATAGTATATCCTCAATGGCTAGGCTATCCCGAGTTGCACAAGTCGCACCGAATGAACCTTTTACGTAAGGATTACGAATACTATGCTGAACATTTCGGGCCAGATGCACAGACGGACCTCGCAGTCATAGACGAGTATCCTTACTATTGGCCAAAGGAAAAGAACAATGATTAGAGAATTAATAGTTAAACTAGATGCTATATTTGGATTTAGCAAAAAGAAGTTAACACTTCGACCAAGAAAATACGGAAATAAAAAAAATGAGTAATTACACAGATAAACTGCTAATAGCAGTACAAGAGATAGCAGACATAGTCTATTATCAAGCACCTATCGAAGCTTATGATGGGTGGTTGGCAAAGATTATAGAACAGGGACTATGGGAAGTCCCCGAAGATGAAGGAGGTATGCATGGCTACCAATAAAGCTGAAGCAATTCATTTCATGAAGATTGTGTTAGATTGGTGTTCACCAAAAGTAGCACGTATGATGATGGATGACTTAGACTTTTACATCGCTGAGACAACAGACAATGAGTCAATCAAGGAATCAATCAAGATGGTCCGAGAGATGGTTTATGCACGAGCTGAAGAAAACTTAGAGATAGCAGCTGAGGAAGAAGAACATGCCAAAGGTGTTCTAGTTGATTCAATGAACAGGCAACGGGGCATGACCAAAGAATGATATGTGTGAGATGTGGACAACAATACGTTGGTATGAAGAAAGTACATAAGTTTAACTGCCCACACTGTGGTGAATGATGGACCATCAAGCGCACGTAGCAACACTACTCATGGCTGGTATGGCCTTTTGGTCAATCATGTTATGGTGGACATTTAGGAACTTATGAGTTTAGCTTGGACTGAGTGTAGTAAATGTGGTAAACGCATTTCAATAGCAGAAGATGGACTGATGCAAGGCAGATGTATCTTATGCTCTGTTAAGACATTATAAGCTCTATTTAGCAAAGCTTTATATATCTCTTAAGGGGAGATATAATAGAGCAATCTATATAGAGCTTGATACATAGAGTCTATACTTACTCTATATTTGCTTAGTGAGGATACAATGGGAAGAAAAGATACAGGAAAGAATTTCGAAAATGAAATACGTAGAAGTCTTAAGGGAAGTAGGCACATATGGTGGTTCAGGATACAAGATACAAATGATATTAATAGGTTTGTTAAGATTGCTGTTGCAGAGAAGCAACCTGCTGATTTCTTCACAGTCTACAGAGGAACCCCAATTATGCTCGAGGCTAAGACTAGTAGGAATCTTACTAGCTTTCCTTTACATTATGGTAACAATCCTGCTATCGCAAAGCATCAAATAAACGAAGGTGCTAAGTTGGAAAGAGCTGGTGGACTGAGTTTTATATTAATACGAAGAGAGGAATTCCGTAATAAGAAAACTTATGCTATCACACCTAGTCAAGCGAAATACTTATATAGTAAGGCATACAATAAGAAATCAGTGAAGTGGTCTTGGTTCGATGAACACGCTTACATTGTGGAGCGACTCAAAGCACCTCTAAGATGGAACTTACACAAACTATACGAAGAAGCAATATGAAGAAAAGAGCAACTAAGATACCGTACGAAGGATATACACTACCACCCTCATCAGAGAAAGGTGGTATGTTTGTAGACTTCAATAAAGTAATACAAAGAAAACCTATTAAGAAAGTAAGGATAAAAAAGAAATGAAAGAAATAATGAAAGAATACAGCACCACATTCTATGAATGTTTGGATGCGTGGCCAGAAGATATTAAAGAAGATATATACAAACTCTATGCTTATCTCAGAGTGTGTGATGAAATGGTTGAGGGTGAAAAGACACTATATGATTTCAAAGAATGGAGAGAAGTAATAGAAGAGTTTTACAAAGTAAGTGATAAGTATCAGTTCGATGGTCAATGGTTAGCAGACTTTCATCTCAGTATGTATCAAGATATGATAAAGAAAGAACACTCAGTTGCCTCTATGTTAGAATACTGTAAAGGTTCAGCTGAATCAGTTGGTATGATGATGTCAAAGATATTAGGATGTCATCCA
>Ga0181395_1001132_pt1 | contig 10966 bp, 12 predicted proteins | sample 18SPOviralmetaG_FD_130124 | JGI IMG/M metagenome (GOLD analysis project Ga0181395, IMG submission 130124) | Marine viral communities from the oligotrophic San Pedro Time Series (SPOT) site, San Pedro Channel, CA, USA - 18 SPOT_SRF_2010-12-16 | ecosystem: Environmental > Aquatic > Marine > Strait...
ACTTAGCCGGGGATAATAATCATTTCTCTGCCCATGTAATTTCATCAGCCTTTGAAGGCAAGAGTAGAATTCAACAACATAAAATGGTATATGATGCGCTTGGTGACAAAATGGGTGGAATACTTCACGCACTAGCTTTAAAAACTTCAATTAAGAAAGATTAATTATGACTGATCAAACTGCACAAAATATTCAAGCTGCAATTGATAGTAATCCCGTAGTACTATTTATGAAGGGGTCAAAAAAAATGCCTCAATGTGGTTTCTCTTCAGCGGTGGTAAATGCGCTATCTTATCTTGAAGTTGATTTTAAAGATGTAGATGTTCTTGAAGATGGAGATCTAAGGGATGGGATTAAAGTATTTAGTGATTGGCCGACTATTCCACAACTTTATATCAAAGGTGAATTTGTTGGAGGTTGCGATATTGTTAAAGAAATGTTTGAATCAGGTGAGCTTAGTGCTTATTTAAAAGACAAAGAAATTCCTCACAAACAATAATTAATTTTTTATCGAGAGTAATATTCAATTACTAGATTTGGGTCCATTTGCGTAGCATATGGAACTTCTGCAAATTCTGGTGTACGTACAAATGTTGATGTGAGTTTCTTCTCATCGACAATAATATATCCTGGAATATCTCTCTCAGCACTTTTGATTGCTTCCATTACAATCGCTAGTGATTTAGACTTATCTCTAATTTCAATAACATCACCTTCGTTAACCATAAAACTAGCGATATTAACTCTTTTACCATTAACTTTAACATGACCGTGGTTAATAAATTGTCTTGCAGAAAATACTGTTGGTACAAATTTAGATCTATAAACAACTGTATCTAAACGTCTTTCAAGTAAACCAATTAAATTCTCTCCTGAGTTACCTTTTAATCTAAGTGCTTCTTTAAAACAGTTGCTAAACTGACGTTCGTTAAGATTGCCGTAGTAACCTTTTAGTTTTTGTTTAGCTTGAAGTTGAGTTCCATAATCAGAGATTTTGCCAGCATGTTTCTGTCCATGTTGTCCGGGTCTATATTTTCTTAAATTAAATGGACTTTTTGGACGACCCCATAGGTTAACACTTAAACGTCTATCAATTTTATGTTTTGCTGTAATTCTTTTTGTCATATGTAAATAATAGAGAGGGTTTATACTAGTTTCCGACCCTTTGTCAAACCTGAAACCGCCTAATCTTCTTGTTTTTCCTTATATTTTGTAAGTGAAGTTAAAACTCCCCGAAGAGAGGCAATTTCTCGCTCACTTAGCTCTGCCCTATGAAAAATATTTCGCAGTTTTATAACCATACTGGGCTTTTTTTCAACTGGCTCAAAGAATCCTCTGATATCTAACTCACGCTCAAGGTGATCAAAAAAATGATGTAATTTGCTGTGATCAACCATCCTACTCTCTTTTATCTCAGATGACTCAGCTTTATTAGAATTCTTAGCAGCAAATAGACTATGACAAAATACAGTAACTGCATGAGATAAATTTAAAGAACTAAATAGGTTGTCAGTTTCAATAGACACACACTCACTCACTAAAGATAAGTCATCGTTAGTTAATCCAGACTGTTCACCTCCAAATACTATTGCTATATTAGTATTTTGATTATCATTTATAACTATCTTTTTGATTGCCTCTTCGTTAGAGATTTCTCTTTTATCCATCTCTCTTCTTCTAGCAGTAAAAGCATAGGAGTACTGAATTCCAACGAGAGCTTCTTTCAGTGAGTTAAAAGATTTTACATTATTAATAATGGGCAAAGCATCAACAGATACAGCTGCTGCTTTTTCTGATGGCCATTCAATTTTTGGACGTACCAAAAAAAGATTTGCTAAACCAAAATTATACATAGCTCTTGCAGCTAATCCAATATTTTCAGCGAGTTGGGTATCAACTAAAATGATGGTTGGTTTTAAATGAGACATTAAGTTTAAGTAATTGGCTGTGCCTTATCTTTCATTAACTTATATTCAACACTATCTATTAAAGCTTTAAATGAGGCTTCTATGATATTGTCGGATACGCCAACTGTGAACCAACTCTTACCTTCTTTATCTACACTTTCAATCGATACTCTGGTTATTGCATCAGTACCAGTGTTCAAAATTCTAACTTTATAATCAATTAAATTTAAATCTTTAACGTAATTTGCATAACCACTTGATTGAAAACTCATCCGTATAGCTTTATCTAAGGCATTTACTGGTCCATTACCTTCACCGGAACCGCTAACATTTTTTCCACCAATAACAAATATAACATCAGCTTTGGACAGCGTGCTTCCTTCATCACCAGTATTTTCAATATTTATTTTAAAGCTTTTTGTTGCAAAAAATTCTGTAAATTGACCCAAAACTTTTTTAACTAATAACTCAAAGGAAGCATCTGCACCATCATATGTATAGCCAGTAAATTCCCTTTCTTTAACACGGTCCAATATTTTTTGGATCGATTGATCATCTTCATTAACACTAATTCCTGCCGACTTTAATCTAGAAATAATATTTGATTTTCCAGACTGTTCAGAAATTACAATTTGCCTTTGGTTTCCAACAATACTTGGTTCTATATGCTCATAAGTTTTGGGATCTTTATTTACAGCAGAAGCATGTAAACCACCTTTGTGAGCAAAAGCTGATGCACCAACATATGGAGCATTTCTATTGGAAGACCGATTTAAAATTTCATCTTGTAAGCGCGATAAATCAGTTAATAATTTTAATTTTTCTACAGAAATTGTTAAATCAAAATTATCTTTAAAATATGGTTTCAATAATAGCGTTGGAATTATAGAAACTAAATTAGCATTACCACATCTTTCCCCTAAGCCATTAATTGTACCTTGTACTTGTCTTACGCCTGCATGAATTGCTGTAAGAGAATTAGCAACAGCATTTCCTGTGTCATTATGGGCATGTATACCAAGTTTACTACCTGGAATTACTTTAATTACTTCACTAACTATTTCTGCTACTTCGTGGGGTAAGGTTCCACCGTTGGTATCACATAAGATTATCCAACGGGCACCACCATCTGCTGCAGCTTGTAAACATTTTAAGGCATATTCTTTATTGGCTTTATAACCATCAAAAAAATGCTCAGCATCAAAGTGAGCTTCTTTATTATTTTTAACAATGAACTCAATTGACTGCTGAATATTTTCAAGATTTTCTTCCAATTTGATTTCTAATGCCAATTCAACATGAAAGTCCCAACTTTTGCCAACAACGCATACAGAGGTAGCGTTAGTATTTATCAAGGACGCTAATCCAGGATCGTTTTCTGCACTTCGACCTGCTTTCTTTGTCATGCCAAAAGCGGTAAAAGAAGCATTGGTAAAATTTAATTTTTCATTAAAAAATGTTGTATCTGTAGCATTTGCACCTGGCCAACCACCTTCAATATAATCGACACCAAGTAGATCTAGTTTATTTGCAATAATCTTCTTTTCATCAACATTAAAATCAACACCATGAGTTTGAGCCCCATCTCTTAAGGTAGTATCAAAAATATATAGTCTTTCTTTAGTCACTATTTCAGTTTCCAGGTTGTTTTATTGTCTCTATCCTCAAGTATAACATCCATATCTAATAGTTCATCTCTAATTCTGTCAGCTTCAGCAAAATCTTTAGCGTTCCTTGCTTCATTGCGCTTTTCAATAAGCTTATTAATAAGATTTTCATCTATATCATTAGTTTTTGATTTCCACGAGTTCCAAGAATTATAGTCTGAAGTCAAAATACCTAAAAACTGACAAGAGTTGTAAAAACTTTCTAATGCTTTTATATCACCATCACTTGCAACTTTATATAGTTGGTGAAGTTCTGCTATAGCTTGAGGTGTATTAACATCATCTGCTAAAGCGTTTAAAATCTTATCGGATATAAGTTCATTTTTTCTTGTTAATGTATGGTCATGCTTATCTAAAATTTTATACCATTTATCAAGTGTTTTTTTTGAATCTTGAAGACTCTTTTCAGTCCAATTTAGTGGCTGGCGGTAGTGAGTTAACATCATATTGAAACGAATAACTTCACCTTGATGATTATTTTTAAGATCATTAATAGTAATAAAGTTTCCTAATGACTTTGACATTTTTTCACCTTCAATAGAAAGAAAGCCATTATGCATCCAGAAATTTGCAAATTTTTTATTATTACAAGCTTCACTTTGTGCAATCTCATTTTCATGATGTGGAAATGTTAAATCTTGCCCACCACCATGAATATCAAATGATTGTCCAAGAAATTTTTCACTCATAGCAGAACACTCAATATGTCATCCTGGGCGTCCTTTACCCCAAGGACTATCCCAACCTGGTTCATGAGCTTTAGATGGTTTCCACAATATAAAGTCAGCAGGATTCTTTTTATAGTCAGCCACTTCTACTCTTGAACCAGCTATTAAATCTTCGAGAGATTTTCCTGATAGGTTTCCATATTTATCAAATGTATTCACTGCAAATAGAACATTGCCATCTACTTCATATGCATGATTTTTTTCTATTAACTTTTCAATAATATCAATCATTTCTGGTATGTGATCAGTAGCTTTAGGTTCAACATTTGGCTCAAGGGCACCAACATAGCTAGCATCATCATGAAAATAATTAATAGTTCGCTCAGTAAGAGAACTAATGTCTTCGTTGAGAGAATTTGACGCTTCAATAATCTTATCGTCTACATCGGTAATATTTCTTACATATGTTACGTGATCAGCGCCATACTTTAACTGTAACATTCGGTATACAATATCAAAAACAATTACTGGTCGTGCATTGCCTACATGAGCATAATCATAGACTGTGGGTCCACAGACATACATACGAACATTAGATGAGTCTAAGGGAGTAAAAATCTTTTTAGTATTAGAATATGTATCGTAAAATTGATAGTCCATTTAGATATTAACTCTATTGAGTATTTTTTCTCTGCCTAATAATTGAATTAATTGTTTCATCTCAGGACCATGTTTCATGCCCGTAAAAGCTTCCCTTAAAGGTAAAAACAATTCTTTACCTTTTCTGCCTGTAAGTTGCTTAATATCATTTGTCCATAATTCCCAAGTGTTTTCATCCCAAGGATCTGGTGGTATTACACTCAAAGCTTGTTGCACAAATTCTTTATCTTCAACTTCGATTTTATCTTCATTAAACACAATCTCTGCCCAGCTTTTAACATCTTCAACTGTAGCTAGATTACCTTTAACAGAATCCCAAAATAGTTCATCAATGCGAACATCAACATTTGCAAGTCGATCTTTTACATCATCAAAGCTAAAGCCTTGAACAATTTTCTTATTAAGCGCATTTAAAAGATCAGTTTCTATTCTACCAGGAGAGGTGGAAATAGTTTCAATTCTAAATTCATCTATAATTTGCTGAATATCATCTTTTAGTTCTATTGAATTAGAGGTTCCAATAGTTGCAAGCAAGCTAAGGATAGCTAGTGGCTCTATATATTGTTCTCTAAAACTCTCAATTGAAATAACACCATCACGCTTTGAAAGTTTGTCTCCAGATGCTGCTTGTAACAATGCATGATGTGCGAATGTTATATTACAAGTATCAAGTGCATTAATTAGCTCAATTTGAACTGCAGTATTAGAAGTATGATCATCACCACGAATTACATTAGTAATCTTGTAGTCAATATCATCCACTGCTGATGTAAATGTATATAATGGAACTCCATCAGCTCTTATTAAAACTGGATCAGACAGGCTTGTTAAATCGATACTAATTTTGCCTTTTAATAAATCATCCCACTCTACTCTTTCAGAGTTCATTAAGAAACGCCAATGAGGCTTTCTACCTTCAGCTTCGAAATCTTTTTTTTGTTGGTCAGTTAATTTTAATGCGGATCTATCATAAACTTGTTTTCCGCCAGTAGCGCTTTGTAATATTCTTTTTCGATCTAATTCTTCCGCCGTTTCATAACACGCATAGACTATGCCACTATCTTTAAGCTGCTGAAATCTTTTATCATAAACATTAAATCTTGAAGATTGGTCAAAGGTTTCATCATAGTTAATTCCTAGCCAATCAAGATCATACTTAATCTTGTCTGCATATTCCTGTCGTGATCGCTCAGCATCAGTATCATCAATTCTTAAAATAAATTTTCCACTATTTACTCTTGCAAATAACCAATTGATAAGTGCTGTTCGTATATTTCCTAAATGAATTAAACCTGTGGGGCTTGGAGCAAATCTTGTTATTATTGTCATTCCTTTACCTTTTTGTGTCGCGAAAACGATTTGTTATTGGATATCTTCTGTCTAAGCCAAAATTTCTCTCTGAAACCTTTACGCCAGGGGCTGATTGTCTCCGTTTATATTCTGAATTATAGAGTAAACCTTGAACTTTGATAACTGTATCTTCGTTAAAACCTAAGTTAACTATATCAGTTACAGAACTTTCTTTTTCTACTAGTTCATAAAGGATTTTGTCTAAAATTTCATATGGTGGCAAACTATCTTCATCTTTTTGATTTGGTTTAAGCTCTGCAGTAGGCGCCTTAGTAATAATATTAACAGGCACAACATTATCTTTTTTATGTAATGAAATACTTGGATAATTGTCATTTCTCCATTCAGCTAGTTTGTAAACGTCTACTTTATAAAGATCCTTGATAACTGAAAAACCTCCACACATATCCCCATAAAGTGTTGAGTATCCAACAGAAACTTCAGATTTATTACCATTAGTCATAACCATATAACCAAATTTATTTGAATACGCCATTAGAAGCATGCCTCTAATGCGTGATTGAATATTTTCTTCAGTTATATCTTGTTCTGTGCCCTCAAAGACATTTTTGAGAGTTGATTTATAAGCTAGTGCCGCTTCTTCGATTGAAAGTGATATCATTTCTATATTAAGATTTTTTCCTAATAAAGTGGCATCTTCCACGCTAGCATTACTAGTGTATTTTGAAGGCATCATAATTCCTTTAACTTTATCACTGCCAAGCGCATCTACCGCAACACATGCGCTAAACGCACTATCAATTCCACCTGAAATTCCAATAACTACTCCAGGAAAATTATTTTTTTCAATATAATCTTTTAGCCCCAGCACTAAGTTTGAATATAAGATTTCTTCTTCACTTTTTTCATCAAAAACTTTTTCACTAAATGAAAATTCTTTTTTAGTCTTGTTGAATGTAACTAGATCTGAAGTACTTTCACAGGCAGGCAACCTTCTTAGCACTTTATTTGCATCTGCAACAAAAGAACTGCCATCAAAAACAATTTCATCCTGTCCCCCAACTTGATTTACGTAAATAACTGGTGCATTAATTTTTTTTGATAATTCAATTGCTAAATTTTCACGCTGACTAATCTTTTTATACTCAAATGGTGACGCATTTATCGTAACTACTAAATCACAATCTTTTCCTTCAACTTTTTTATAAGTTTCTGAGTCCCAAATTTCTTCACAAATAAATAAGGCGATCTTATTGCCTTTGATTTCAAAAAAACTACTCTCATTACCTGCAGCAAAAATTCTCTTTTCATCAAACACTCCATAATTAGGCAGTGTATTTTTTAAATGCCGATGAAATACTTTGCCTTTATGAAGAACAATAGCAGCATTATATAGTTGCTCGTTTTCCTTCCAAGGCCTTCCAATTATAATATAAGATTCACTTTCAACAGATGCATCCATTATTTCATGAAATGCATCACATACTTTATTTTGAAAAGCAGATTTTAAAACTAAGTCTTCTGGTGGGTAACCACTAAGTACTAATTCTGAAAATATAATTAGATCTGCGTCTTTGTTCTTGCTAACAATATCCAATACTAGATCTCTATTATGGTCTATATTGCCAACAATTGGATTAGTTTGCGCTAATAATATATTTAAGTTTTCTGACATTTTTTGATACTACAACTTGTTAAAGTAGTTGTAATTAGGAAGCAATTGTAATTTTTTGATTATCTGGAGTTTCTGACTCTTTTAGCTTATCAGATATCAAAAATGCTAGTTCAATTGCCTGACTTGCGTTCAATCTAGGGTCACAGTGAGTATGATATCTTGCAGAAAGATCATCATCTTTGATTGCTTGTGCTCCACCAATACACTCAGTTACATTTTGACCTGTCATTTCTAAGTGAACTGCACCAGGGTACATGCCCATGTCATGATGAATATCAAAAAAAGAATTAACTTCTTTTAATACATTGCCAAAGGCTCTTGTTTTATAACCTGATGAGGCTTTGACTGTGTTGCCATGCATAGGATCACACGACCAAACTAAATTATGTTCAGAATTCTGGAATGGCTTAAGAAGTTTTGGAAGTCCAGTATTCACTTCTTCAGCACCAAAACGACAAATTAATGTAATTCTTCCAGCTTCATTTTCAGGGTTTAAAATATCTAAAAGTTTTTTTAGCTCGTCAGATGAAAGTGACGGTCCACACTTAATACCAATTGGATTTTGAATGCCACGACAAAATTCAACATGTGCTCCATCAGGTTGACGAGTTCGATCTCCTATCCAAACCATATGAGCAGCAGTGTTATAAATTTCACCTGTCGTACTGTCCATTCGTGTTAATGCTTCTTCATAAGGTAACAATAATGCTTCATGACTTGTGTAGAAATCAACATTACGTAAACGACGCGATGTTTTTGAAGATATACCAATAGCTTCCATGAACCCTAGAGTATCTGAAATTTTGTCTGCAATAATTTTATATTTTTCACCTTGTGCACTATCTTCAACAAAGCCCAAATTCCATGAATGTACTTTATTTAAATCTGAAAATCCGCCTTTAGCAAATGCGCGTAATAAATTTAATGAAGCTGCAGCTTGAGTATATGCTCTAACCATTCTTTCTGGATCTGGAACACGGTCTTCCGCAGTAAACTTCATACCGTTAATAATGTCACCTTTGTAACTGTCTAGCTCTACTCCATCAATCACTTCGGTAGGCGCACTTCTTGGTTTGGCAAACTGTCCTGCCATTCTTCCAACTTTAACCACTGGTAAATTTCCAGCAGCAGTTAAGATCACTGACATCTGTAATAATACTTTAAATGAATCTCTTATGTAATCAGCGTTAAAATCCTTAAAGCTCTCAGCACAATCACCACCTTGTAATAAAAATGCTTTACGATCTGCAACTTTTGCAAGATTTCTCTTTAATTCTCTTGCTTCACCTGCAAACACAATAGGTGGATACTTTGATAAATCAGATTCTACCTTAGCAAGCTCAGCAGCATCAGGATATTCTGGTAAATGCTTGGCAGGGAATGTTCTCCAGCTATCTTTAGTCCATGATTTCATAGAGCGAAGTTATATTACTAAATAATCTAAAATACTAGACTTTCTGTTGAAGTATCTGAAATTTAATAGTTTTTATGGGAATTTAACCTATATTAAGTCTATAACTTAGCAGCTACATATGAAAAATATCAATTTTTTAAGACTATCTCTATTTCTCATCTTTTTTGTTACTATCTCTAGTAATAATTTTGCCGAAACGATGTTTAAAGATAATTTTCAAGAACCAAACCATTGGAACTATGTTGCAGATACTGTTATGGGTGGAATTTCAACAGGCGGTGTTGAATTTAAAACTATTGAAGGTGAAGCAATTGCTGTTTTAACAGGCAATGTAACTACTGAGAATAACGGTGGCTTTATTCAAATTAGAAGAGATCTTAGGCGTGTTGATCTAAATAACGCAAATTCAATCAAATTAATCGCTAAAGGTAATAATCAAAAATATTTTGTTTTCTTAAGAACTACTGGAACTAAGTTACCTTGGCAATATTATCAATCCGAATTCACTGTTAATGAAAACTTTAACGAGTTTATTTTACCAATTAATGAATTTAAAAAATCTGGCATGTTAATGAGTAATAAAATCAATCCAAAAAAGATTACTTCTATTGGTATAGTTGCTTTTGGCAGAGATCATTACGCCAATATTTCTATAAAAGAATTAGAATTTATTAAATAATTTAACTTAATCTATTTCTAAATAAAAAATAATATAAAGCACTAACTATAATAGATGTACTAATAATAATTGGTCCAATAATTTCAAATAAAGTAAAAGTGCTGATACCCAAAAGAAATATTATACACAATTCTATTTTACTTTTTATAAAGCCCTCTTTGAATGCTGCTTGGATAATCAAGAAATTAATTGGGAGATAAAGAAGCATTCCTGTAATAGCACCAGGACTAAAATCAGTATAATAAAAGCTAAAAAAGATATGAAAAAAAGCATTAACAACTTGTGTCGTCATTAAAAAAAATAATATCAAATGTGCACTAGCTCTATTATTTTTAATAAGATGAAAAAAAATAAATATTAGTAAGAGAGAACTTAGTATTATTAAAATAGTCTCAGTAGAAATAGAATTGTTATCTGAAAAATATTTTAATCGCCACTCTCTAAAATTAAAGAGAACATGTTCTTCAAAATGATGAATAGCATAGATTAATGGCCCTAGAACAATTAAGTTTTTGAATTTATCCATATATAATTAAAAACTTAAATATATTGAAGCATTGTACAAGCAATCATGTAGCCCAAGATAAGCCAGCTAGTAACAAATAAAGTAAAGCGTAATGGTACAAAATTAAATGTTATTTGAACTATTGAGTGCAGCACTCTAAGGGCAACATAAACCCAAGCCAATTGAATCATAAGAGGTTCAATATTATTAATAACTGCTATTGATAAAGCAATCGCATAAAAAACAACAGGCTGTTCAAATAAATGATTGTAATTATCTGCGACTCTTTCAGTCCAAGGTGGAAGTAGTCCCTTTAAATTCTTTGTATGTGCTGCAGTTTGTGGATGTTTCATTCGCAAGAAATAAAATCTAGCTGGAGCCATTATTGCAAAAATAATAAATGTCCAAAAAGCTAAAGTGAGCACAGGGAGTAAAATTGAAATCTGATGCATGTTAATATTAAATTTTACGCTTTAGATA
>Ga0181395_1001134_pt1 | contig 10963 bp, 12 predicted proteins | sample 18SPOviralmetaG_FD_130124 | JGI IMG/M metagenome (GOLD analysis project Ga0181395, IMG submission 130124) | Marine viral communities from the oligotrophic San Pedro Time Series (SPOT) site, San Pedro Channel, CA, USA - 18 SPOT_SRF_2010-12-16 | ecosystem: Environmental > Aquatic > Marine > Strait...
CCTACACGCTCAATATATGCTTCTTTGTTAGCCTCTAGGTCTAACGGAAAAGATAGGGTACCAAGCTCTACATCATCGAGACCATATAGCTTGGACGCTGATATACCATCAGTAGTGTTCTGTAGGCCTACAAATAAAGAATGTTGATCAAACCCAGAGGTCTGTGATGCATAGGACCCACCGAACACTGCATAGGAACCTACAGCATTCTGATAGGTAGTACTTGAACTGATGTTACCCTGGGTAGCCGATACTACATTGGGTAGGTCCATGAAGGACCAGGTGTCATTATTGTAGTTATAGACTGCTGCTCTATTACATCCATCCCCGGCAGTATACTCAGCCATGTCATCAAGTGACTTATAGCAAAAGTAAACTTCGTTAGTACTTTCGTTATGATGAACAAAGCATGACGGTAGGTTACCAGTGTCTATACTATTGAATACATATTTTCTTATACGACTGTCTACTATAGATTTCTTAGTGACACCATCGTGTACATAGATATCATCAGCAGACATAACAAAATGTTTACGCTCTGCTTCAACAACACAGTTAAGGTTAATGATACCTGCGTCATCAAATAGCTTCCGGGTGTTCATAATGAACGTACCGCCTACAAAGTCCATCATGTAGGTCTCATCGCTACTATAGATAATAAACTTGTTACCCAGGGGTAGACCATCAACAATAGGGGTCCCCATGTCTACCAGGTCAATAAAACCTGCAGACGTGGTAGGGTCAGATGCATCCCAGGAACCAGGTACTTGCCCTGCAGCAGTAAGATCAGAGAACCTAACTCTTGTATGGTAATCACTAGATCCTTCTGACATATTCATTGCAATCAGGAAGTCACCATAGGCACGTAAAGACGAACAACGCCAGTCTTGTGCACCATTGGTAGACTCAAAGTTAGCTAGCATAGAGGGTGCTACAGTGGTCGTTGATGTGACTATAGGCCGGGTGTCTTTTCTATTGATGTATAGATGATCTGCTAGCTGTGTAGAACAAAAAGGAGTATCAGATGCACCATTACCTGTTTGTGAAGATGTTATGTAGGTCAACGTATTGTTAATGTATGTCTTAAACTGGAAGTTCTTAGATATGATATAGATCGTGTTGTAACCACTGGCTGTGGATACACAGGCAACATGCTTAGGGATAAATGCAGGAGTAGTATTCAGAGTAACACCGCTAGGAAGAGTAGCATCATGGGTCAACAGGTCACTGCGTACCTTACGGAACACTGGTCCCCGGACCACACCACCATTATCAAACCTTACATTCTTACCCCGGGTAAACACTTGTACAGGCATGCTGCTAGGCTCTATGTCAGTCACTACACCTGCAGCACCTAAATCACGTATGGGTAGTGTCTGAGGCATATTAATGATCCTGTGTTAGCAGTTAGTACTATTAGTTAGACAATCTTCCAGAACTTTATGTAGGAAGCGATTCCTGTGTGACCTTGTCTGCCATAATATGAAGTGCCCCCAGTAGAGGCACGGATTCTAAGTCTAAACCTATCACCATCAGTGGTGAACTTACCCATACAAGTAAACTCTCTGCCGTCTCTTTCACCCAGATAACCAACACCTTCATGCGCTATAAATGTACCACCATCAGTGTATAGACCAACTCTGACATCACCGTTAGTGCTACTACCGCTAGGGTTGTAGGCATGGGCCATACCTTCAAAGTAATAAGTACCTGCAGGTAAATAAACAGTGTCATTGTTTTCAGTAACAGCTGAGTCCATAGAATGGATAATGGTATCTACTTGGCAGTTATGCCGCGTAGTGCTAAGTTGATGCCCAAGTCCTGCAACCTTACTATCAATAACAACAGCATAAGGACATCCAAATGAGCTGATAGTGTTACCACTTACAACAATACCATCACCTGCTACCACCGGGTCTTGTTTACCATCGATCTGTGTCTGAATACTACTAGTGACACCCTCTAGTCTATTTATTTCATCTGTAGTGACATTAGTTATACCGTCTAAGACATTTAGCTCAGAGGCTTCAGCTGTCAGACCATCAATCTTATTGAGATCAGCTGCATCAGAGGTGAGCCCTGATAGCTTGTTAAGCTCATCAGTAGTAGGGGTTATACCAGTTAAGACATTCATCTCAGTAGTAGTAGATGTACACCCAGTCAAGATGTTCAACTCGGCTGTGCTAGAGGTACACCCATCGAGTTTATTTAGCTCAGCGTGTGATGCTTCTACTCGACCTATGATAGACGGAAAGGTTGCTTTGATAGTAGTCTTAATGAGCTTGAGGTGATCGTCAGTCTGCGATAGCGGATCGGTCTCTTGTGGATTAGACGTGTCAAGATTATTTATGTAAGTAGCAGGTTCTAAAGGCATCTTTGGTTTCCTGGGGGAGCTCATTGAAAAGGTCAGACAACAACAACAACAACATCGAGGGTTTAACGGTTTTTTGAAACCATTAGACATTGGACCCATTGGGGGTCATTTTCCTGGGTAGGAGTCCCTGTTTTACCAGGACATTTGCCTACAGACCGCATAGACACTGGATTCACTACGTCAGTCGATATGTTATCGATTGACCTTTAGTCATCCAGGTGGCAGCCATGTGAAATTTGTTGATGTGAGGTCTATATTCTTGTGTGCAAATAGGGATTAATGCTGTGGTTGTAATCACCCAGGGCGAACCCAGGACACAACGACACAGAGCACCAATGATACCTATGCACTGTAGTGACAATAGTTAAACCCAGGTAACATCAGTAACCAGTTGAGGGAGACATGGGTACTAATGTTACTTGGGATAACTAATGAGGACAGATTATTCCCGGGTACTTTCGATACCAACGACATCTAATACAAGTTGTACTAGTGATGTGTCGTCAGCAACCAGGGTATATCTCTAAAGGGTGGACAAAACTGTGACCTTTGTATTACCTAGGTTTATCCGGGGTCTACTAGGAGGCATAAGTACTACTATAACCCATAACAGGTGTGCACCATTCTAGGGCAGTAGTTACAAGGGTTTCGTGACAATGTTGTCATTTGGTCATAGGTTTGTATGTCGATTTACTTGTATTTATATTAAGGGAGGAGTATAAAGTCATTAGGTATCAAGGGGATAGCAGGGAGCAATCCACAGTAGCCTAGTTGCTACTACCTATGGATGCTCCTGCTGCCCCTTGGTATCTCCATTCCCACTGTCTTAGTGAGACATCACACATCATACACACGTATTAGGTCTAAAGATCTAAACTATATGTACTAATACTTTAGTATTACATAAGTAAATATACTATATAGCCATAAGTCATTCTACTCCTGGTCAATGGGTCTTTATCATATCGCCTCAACCCACCAAACATTACAGGAACTAACCTATGTACTATGTGCTTGGCTTCACTATCATGATGCTAGCATTCATTGCTTACCAAGATTGTCGATCCACTTCTCGAGATACCAACGTGCCTTCAGGAGGTCTTCTGAGGGGCTTTCGTTCTTCAACCCAGACCTCCAAAGATACTTGATAGTATTGCCCTTACAGTAGCCAAGGAAGGCTTCTGTGGACATGCTTTCTTGTATCGCATCGATACACTCGATCTTTCCCTGGGTGTAATGGCTAGGACTATTTACATTGTCTTTACTAGTCTCATCCTGTACAAGGTCTTCATACTTCTTCATCATTGCCGGGTACTTATCCCGGAGTCTATCCCAGTCTTCTGGTGTTGCATCATCTATACTCATAGCAGCGGTCTCCTTAGTCTCTCCTGGGACATATAGTCAGCCTTAGTCTCTAGCCTTGGCCATGCTTGTGTCCTTCTCTCGGCCTTATTGACGCTCTTATGGTCATATATGGCTCTATCTGTAAGTACCTGGTCCTTGTACAACCTGTTCCTAATCGTGTTGTATCCTAGTCCAGTTATGTCAGCTATATCTCTGTAGGTATAAAACTTACCGTACTCAAACCGAGGGTCTTCTCCCTCGTATTTAAATTGTCTAACTACTCCCATCACTTTCTTCCTGTAATATCTGTAGGTGTTCACCTAGGTCCAGGTTAATGATTACTGGTGTCTGCTCACCGACATAGGCACCTGCTATGTTGAAGTAGAAGTATTCCTCAGCTTCTAGCAGGTCCATCAGGCTATCTTCGACCAGGTTCTCAATTATCTTGTCCATGCAATAGACTAGGCGTGTATTACCTTCGTTGACTGTGTGTCCGATACATGCATTGTCATGACCATCAATCTTTAGGACCAGGTCCAGGTCATCTATGAACTTAGACATGGCAGCTCTCACATTGAGACATCAGCTGCCACTCTTGCTCTGTGATACCAGTCATGATGAACTCACGATCTATGGCAGACAGGTGTGGACATACGTCCTGGATTAGTTCACCTGCCTCCCAACGTCTAAGCTGCTCAACAGTGACATCGATGTCTCTCTTATGTAGAGCACCAGTAATCTTTGATTGTCTTTCAACTATCATCGTCCTGGCTCCCACATCTTTATGACTTCGTTCTCTGCATCCCAGTCACACCATCTAAGTATCCTGGCACACCTGCTCTGTACTATTGCATCTTCCCTGGTAAGGCCTGCCTTGATGTATGTGGCAGCTACTAACTCCCAACTAGGGTGATTGCCTAGGATCTTCTCAGCGGTCTTAGGACCGATCCTGGGGCAGCCTGAGTAACCATCGGTTGCATCACCCATAAGGCACTGCATGTAGAACCAGTGGTCTGCTTCCAGGTCTTTAATCTGCAGCAGCTCATCAGCCATTGGCCTATAGAGTTTCCCTGGTATAGTCTTCATGTCTTTGTCATCACTCACGATGACTGTTGGCTTGACCTTGGCAGACTGGAGGATACCCATGACATCATCAGCTTCTAGAGTGTCCCACCAGTGACATGGGTAGTTGTCCTTACACCATTGGACCAGGGCAACATAGCCTACTGGCTTCCTGGTCTTCTTTCGGTTGCCTTTGTAGTCATGCAGCACAGTCTTTCTGAAGTTAGAGCCTTCGGTTAAACATATGAGTATCTCTTGGCTGCCTAATCGTTCTTTGAACTTTTCTATCCTGGATGCAAACATCTTCTTGGCTTGCTTTAGATCGCAGTGTAAAGACCATATGTCATCACCCCAGTGAACCTCTTCTTCACAAGCAGAACATGCCTGGTAAAGATAGATGTCACCATCGATGAGCAGCGTGGTCTTGTCGTTACATAAGTTCTGTAATACGTTCATCAAGATTCTCCATAAACTCTATGCCTTCTTCAGTAATCATCCACAGGTTGCTGAACACTTCGTAATCAGCTTCTGTAGTGATAAAGCCACGACTAGCACATACAGCGATGTACCAGGCACCTTTTCTAGCGAAGTTAGATTTGACTGTGAAAGGATCTCTGGCTGCCCTATCCAGGACAATCCAGAATGCTATTAGTAACTCCAGGTCACTATTGGGGTCACCACCCTCAGTGGGTGTCGCTCCAAGTTCGTCCCACGGAGTAGTCTGCTTCGATTGGGAGTCTGATGTGGAAAGTCTCTCCTGCTTCTTTCGCCATTCTTCCAGTGATATTACCGACATGCTTTGCTACCTCTTCGTTGCGACAGGCAATCTGTACCTCATCGTGTATCCAACCCACGATATAGGCATCAAGTCCTGCGTCTGTTATTGCTTCATCAACCAGGGCAACCCATTGCTTACATAAGATTGCTCCTGCTGATTGCAGCAGTTGTGACAGACATCTATGCTCCGATCTCACGAACAGTTTTCTACCGTCCAAGCCTTTGAGATAGCCTCGCTGATATGCTGCTTTTAGTTCTTGTTTTAATCTTTTAAATGCAGGTACGTTCTTGTCAAAGTCACCTTTAAGACGCTTACCGTCCTTAGCTGACCCACCGACAATCTTTCCGATAAGACCATCACCCCCACCGTACAATGTGGCATAGATGAATGTCTTAGCTTCGTCCCTGGTCTTTAGTCCTGCTGCTTTCTGGTTATAGGTGTGTATGTCACCATCTAGGATCTGCTTGGCGTACTCTCCATTGTCCTGGAGGTAATGTGCCAGGCAGCGTAGCTCTAGTCCTGAGAGGTCAGAACCTAGCAGCAGCCATCCTTTAGGCACAGTGAACAGGTCTCTACATGGTTTACCAAATGCTGCCCTGGTAGAAGGAACCTGGGCCAGGTTAGGGTATCGATGACTAGCTCTACCAGACACAGTGCCACCACTAACGATGGTGTGCCTGATCTTACCGTCCTTACCACAGACCTTCATCCAGGCCTGGCTGCCTTCAGCTAACTGGGCGATTCTCTTTTGTATTAAGAAGAACCTGGCTAGCTTCTGTGCTTCTGGGTATGGCAGCTGCTGCAGTACAGTCTCATCGACCTTGGGTTCACCACTGGGGGTGAATACTGTAGGTTTCCATCCATACTTCTTCTTTAAACAGAAGGCGATGTGCTTCCTGGAGTTAGGGTTGAACTCTACTACTTTAACCTTGTCAAATGGCTCTCCCTTGACGTATCCAAGCTTCTTATTGTTAACCTTGGGAATGAACTCAGTGTGTATCTCCCAGGGCTCAAACAGCTCATCGAGGTCCTTCTCAAGCTCGATACGAATAGATGCCAGGTCAGCATATAAAGCATGTGCTGCCTTAACATCAAAGGTCCAACCATTGTTACCAATGCGATAGCAGACCTCAGCTAACTTATGCTCCAGGTCAATAGATTGCTGCGAGAAACCTTTGCCTCGTTTAAGCAGCTTCTTATATAAAGCAGCAGTGACTCGAACGTCCTGCTCACAGTAATCAAGCATCTCCTGGCTGCACTCTTCCCAACCACCATCGTAGTCACCCTTCATGGTACCCATACGGAGACCCCAGGCCTTTAATGCATGGCTGCCCCACATACGCTTCATGAACTCTTCTGGGTGTGATACAGCAGTGGCATCATCATTCATAAGGTCAGCGTAGAAGAACCGGGAGAGGACCAATGTGTCGGTTATACGACCTGTTGGTTTCCACCCTGGGTAGACTTTCTGCAGCGCAGGTATATCAAAGCCTATTATGTTGTGGCCTATGATCTCATCAGCCTTAGCTAATAGATCCAGGGCTATCTCTATCTGTTTGTCTCCATGATAAATAGACAGAGGTTCTGATCGTCTATCACGACAGTCTGTGTCATAGATAGCAATGCAGTGGATTGTGTCGAGTTGGTCTAGTAGTCCGTTACTTTCCAAGTCAAATATTAGACTCATAGATCCAATGAGCCTTGTACTGGCTCTTTGGGTTCACCATAATAATATTCAGCAATCTTTACTGGGTTTTCATACCTAGTGGGTACCTGCACTGTCCTTTTATTAATAGGATGACCTTTTTGCTTCAAGGTGAATATCCTGGCAGCAACCTGGGTAATACCTAAGTAGTTAAATGCTGTCATACAGGTAAGCGTGTTGCCTTCTTTTAGGTAAGACAAAACCTTTTCTTCTTGTGTCATATTGACTCTCCTGGTTCGATGTTAGAAACGACTTGTATCGTTGTCGGTATCGATTAACCGACCTGTTTCTCTGTCATATATAAGCCTACCTGCCCAACCAACCTGGCCAGTAAACCTATTCTTGAGCACCACTAAATCTCGAGTATCATCGGTAGGATCTTCAGGGTTAACCTGGAGACCGATGCACTGATCTGCTAGCTGTGCGATTGAGTGGCTGCCACGTAACTGTGACAGTTTTACCTTTGCACCATTCTCATGGCCATCACCTGAAGGCCTGGTCAAATGACTAACCAGGAACAATGTGATTCCTAACTCCTGGACCATAGTTCTTAACGTAGTCATGATCTGATCGATCAAGCGTCTTTCATCAGTCACCTGCCCGGTAACACCGGATACCAGGATGCTGATGTGGTCTAGGAAAATATGTGTACAGTCCATAGCCTTAGCCATGTACCTAATGCGATTAACAACTACATCTAATGAGGTAGAACCAAAATGATTAAACAGCTGCACATCATGCTCACGGAACAAATCATCATGCCCTGCCAGGACCTCATCCTTGTCTGCTGCATTAAAATCCTGGACGATGTTCTTCTCCAGGTGCAGACCGATGAGTCCTCTCACAGTTCTTCTGTTCTCTTCCTCTAGCATCAGCATGCCAACCTTCTGACCATGCTTGTGAAGGTGATAGGCAAACTCGGTGATCAAAGTACTTTTACCGACACCAGACCCTGCACATATAGTGACCAGGGTGGACGGTCTGATACCTTTGGTTACATCGTTTAGTTTTTCGTAGGGGTAAGTTACAAGGCTTGCTTCTTCAGTTTCAGTAATCTTGCTGCGAAGATCTGAGGTGCTTACGATGCCATCTGGTCTCCAATCTTTGGCCTTCCATATAGCATTGATAATCTCACTCTCAGCACCTTTTAGAAGGGCCTCATTGGCATCCTTATAGCCTAGCTTTGCAATCTTGACCTTACCTATTGGTAGGGACTCAGCGCACTCTATGGCAGCTTTCTGGCCCGGCTCGTCCTGGTCAAACATGAGTATTATTTCTTCAAACCCATCCAGGTAATCCCAGGCATTCATCAGTGCTTTCTTACTACTCTGTGCACCGTTAGGCAGCGAGACTGTTGGGTACTTATTCTTTTGTACCTGACTAACTGTCAGGCAGTCTATTTCGCCTTCTGTTATCACTAGCTTCTTACCAGTGGTCCACAGATGCTGCCCAAATAGGCCCATCTTCTTTGCTTCACCCAGGATCGTGAAGTTCTTATCGGCATCACGTATCTTCTGTGCTACAACTTCTCCATGCTCATTACGGTAGTTTGCAATCTGAACCGGGCGGTTCTTATGTCCGATTGAGTAATCGAACTTACGACAGGTTTCCAAGGTAATGCCACGAGCTTGTAGCTGCATGTGCTCACCCTGGAGTAAATCTTTGTTTAACTTTGGTGATGGCTTTAGCTGCTCGGCAGCTTCATCACCTGGTACAAAATGTCCACATCCAAAACAAAAGATGTGACCATCATCATATACTGCAGCATTATCCTTAGACCCACATGCTTCGCAGCTTGTATGGTGTAAGAACTCTGAATCATTATGTGGCTCTTTACTTAACATTTACTTTCCCCCAGGCACAAAAAAAAGGGCCACCCCCAGTCTAGAGGTGACCCTTAGCTCTCCTTGATTACACTTTAGTTTCCTTCGTGTAACCACTCTTCTGGAATCGTCTTGTGTGCGTACACAAAGTTATGCTTCTCACAATAAGCAGCATAAGTTGTTTTCGATCCCTTATAGAGTTTGCTTCTGCAGTTACTAAATACAAACCTGATGTCGATGTCTGGATGCTGTTGCTTAATCAGAAGATGTTTCTGTCGATCAGCCACGTTCCATATACCTTTTGTTTCGACATAAAAAAAGCCACCTTGTTTAGGTAGCTTGAAGTCGGGTGTATATTTAGCACTACGTTCTGGTACTAGGTAGTTAACCTTGTCAGTCTCATATTGAAGCTCGATGCCTGCATCTTGTATCTGCTTTGCTATCTTGTCTTCGAGACCACTGCGGTAACCATTCTTAATACCATGTTGATTAGACCTACTACTTTTAGAAGCGGTCTGCTGTTGCTTCTTCCGATACTGATTCTTCATCAAACGCTTCCTGTGTTAGCTCATCACCAACGAAACCGCCCTCTACAGCATCGAAACCATCCTGCCCTTCACCACCGCCAACTGGGTTTACAACTTGTACCCTGGTTAACTGGAGTGAAATACCGTTTTTACCATTGACCGAGTAAGGAGCAATGAAGCCACCTACACGTAGCTCAGACCCTGATCTTAGCTGTGGTACTTGTGCATCTACCAGGTTCTGTCCAGACGAATCAAAGAAGGCAGGAGCATACTTAGATTTAGTAGTAAGTATTGTTTCTCCAGTTTCTTCATCAGTCTTGAATGGTAGGTGCGCTTTGTTTGCTGCTTTCGCACCGAACTCATCAACTGCTACGTCTCTGATCTGTGTCAATAGCTTGTCCTTTTCTTCAAGGATCAAACCTGTTTTGTATTTAGGCTCATTACCAAATGCAGTATCTGGTTTGTTAAGCCAAGGGTAGTGGGCTCGGCCAACACTTGTTGTGAAGGATATTTTAGATCCCATATTATTTACTCTCCTGTTTATTAAGGTCTTGCTTAGGTCTATACAGCGGTAGGGTTATTCCTAGCCTCTGTGCTTCTTTAATGAGTTTCTGTGGATAAGGTTGTTGTTGCTGCCGAAGATACTCAGCTAAACCTAGTACACGTTCTCTAGGGTGCATATGTTTACCTCGTTAGATTCTCTAAGGGTGGACAAAACTAAAAGTACTAACTAAAGCAGTACTCAGAAGTCAGTACCAGGTCTAGATCTAAGGTACCTTTTTCGGGGATAACAGCATCAAGTTTCTCAACTCCTTCATGTGTAAGTTGCTGCTTTGCCTGGTTTAATACATCAGTGTAGAGACAGTAGTCTTTGTATATTTCTACAAAGGCTGCCCTTACCGATCCATACATAACATCAGTGTCAGAAGGCGTAGTGCCAAAAGAGTCATGTATCAGGAAAAAGTCAGAGACACCATTTTGCTGTGCGGTTAAGACAGTCAGTAACAAATGAGCTGAGTCCATCGAATGAATGATGTTAGGTGACACAGCTGCCTTAGCTTTCTTCTTGTCTATACGCTTGTTTGTCTTCTCTCTTACAGAGATTTGTGTTCGTTTTAAGACCCCGGCATCTCGGTCATGCAGATAGATTTTTACTTTCTTAACATCCCAGTAGGTGTACTTCTGTATCACTGGGAAGCCAATAGGCGTAGTAAATCTAAACGGCTTACCTTCATGGGCCAGGGCTCCTGCAACCTTCTGGAAAAAAGACATACCTGCTGCTGCACTAGATATGACCTGCTGCACTGCTCTAAAGTTTATGGCAGCTAAGAATCTAGCAGCAGCCTGTTC
>Ga0181395_1001137_pt1 | contig 10956 bp, 18 predicted proteins | sample 18SPOviralmetaG_FD_130124 | JGI IMG/M metagenome (GOLD analysis project Ga0181395, IMG submission 130124) | Marine viral communities from the oligotrophic San Pedro Time Series (SPOT) site, San Pedro Channel, CA, USA - 18 SPOT_SRF_2010-12-16 | ecosystem: Environmental > Aquatic > Marine > Strait...
TCGATGTCGCCAGTAAAACGAACACCAGGGATGATGTGCTTCATGTCGCCATAACGGTCTTCTGATGAAGCAATGTCGTCTTCAATGGCTTCGTTTGCATCTTGCCCTTCTTTCTCTTTTCTCATTCGCTCGTCGTAAGCATCTTTCATTGCTTGTCGTCTGCGAAGATCTCTTTGAAAAGCAGATAACTTTTCCTCGTCTACTTCTTCAGCATCATCAATGATTGCTTTCTGAAGGTGATCTGGAAGTTCGTCTTTCTGATCGCCTGTAAGTGCTGGGTTATCGTCGTGCTTGTCTGTAGACTTTTCTTCCATTGGGCGCTGCCCTGGCATTTTACTATATCCATCAGCGTCAAACCCAGGTTCCACACCTTGCATTTGTGCGAGAACGTCGGTAACCATGTCATCAATCATTTCGATTCGCTCGACTACAGCAGGATCAATGGACATTTTTGCGATTTGAGAAATTTCAGCACCGATTTTTTCAATCTGTGTGATTGTTCTGGACATCTCGTCACCTTCTGCGACAACCTCTTCTTCCATAGGGCAACCACAAGGAGACTCTCCACAGGAGGCACACATGCCTTCCATCATTTCGTCTTCGTCATCAGCGGATCCAAACTCGTCATCCATATCACGCTGAATATCTGCTGGAGCGTCTGAAGCCCTGCCTCGTGGGTTATCCTTCAAAAAAGGAAACTCCTTCTCCAAATCATTCATATAAGGATCATCGTCATAGTCATCATGATCATCATATCCCATTTCCTCAAGACGATTCTCTTTAAGAACCTTAGTAACCGCCTCCTTTACAATATTTCTTAAATCGCCTTTAGTGTTCATTTGTAACTTCTCCTTAATAAAACTTTTTCTAACACTCTCATAAATAGTTTGAACTTTTGGATTTGACTTATAGTTGTCTTCCCAATCCCTAAAGCACATGTTGCCTTGTAGATAAGCCTCCGCTTCCAAGCCTCGAAGGACTTCATCGGATTGGGCATATCCCGGTGTGGTGGGCGCTAGGTTATCCATCTTGCCGTCACAGTTTTGACGATGATGAACTAACTCGTGTGCAATAGATCTTAAAATATCCTTAGGATGCCTTCCATCTGTGTAAACGGCAACGTTCATACTTGAGGGATCATAATAAGCAGTCTTGCCTAGTACGCTAATTGCATTTTCAGGATCGCTGATGAATTGAATCGTAGCGTCCGTGGAAAATCCAATCCTCTGTTTTGCAAAATTATAAAAATGTGCTAGGAGTTTTTGAAATTCACTTTCCATTTTATTTTTTACTTATAAGTTTGAGCGCCAAGGTAAGAGCTTGTCTGGCGTCTTTTTTATCATCGAATTGATTAACTAAGAGGGCAATTAATTGAGCCTTCTCTCTAGTATCATTTATCTTTGACATTAGGGGTGCAAGCTTCTTATCATTTAACATAATTTCAAAAGCGTTCTCGACATCTGTCTTGACGCCTGCGGCTTTAGCAACGCCTCTTCCCACGCCCACGCCAGTACCAGCAGCGTCAGAACCCGCTCCAGCAGGAGGAGCAGTTTCAGGCTTCTCAGAGAGTGCTTTTTTGACTTCTTCTAAAATGATCTTTTTTAACAGTTGTCCAGAAATGTTCATTTCTTAATCTCCTCCATAATTATTGCCCTTAACTCTTTAAGAGACTTCATGGCATCAAGAGATACCTTCCTTAGTCTCCGTCCGGCAGAAGCATTTCCCTTATTACACTTTTCAGCGTCCTCTTGTGCCAGAGTCAAGTCTTTTATGATTTGTTCGAATTTTTCTATAATCATGGTTAAGTCTCCTTTCGTCTATAAATAGTATTATTTAGAGTAAATATCCTAGTTTTCACAAAAAGCGAAACTTAGAAATGATCCGATTATGAGGCTGTATACAATAAAACAGACAACAGAGCCCCATTGAGAAGTCTTAGAATTTGATGTTTTATATAAAAAGAAACAACAAGAGCCACCTAATAAAATCTTTAAAACGACAAAGCTCATTGGGTGTGTGTATATTAGGGGTATCCAAAGTGGGTTTGCCTCCTGAAGGAGTCTTAACTTTGAGATATAATGGTAGGAAAATAGAGCATCGGCAATATTGAGAATGAACGTGCCAAGTATGAGTTTTTGAAATATATCTTTATTCTTCTTCACCTGCTATGTCGATAATGATGACGCAGCCGCCTTCCTCATCTTCCTCCTCACGCTCTTCGTAGAGAGGTTGGGGAACAGAAATATAAAGCGGTTCTGGTTCCCACTGCTCTAGGAGTGACTCTTCGGCTGAAATAAGAACGTCTATATCATCCATTAACTTCCTCCAAGAAAGCAAGAGCCTCTTGAGCGTTGTTTTGGAAATGAAAACCCAAGCCTCCATTTTCACGCCAAGGGCAAATCTTGCTCATAAAGTCATCAAAGAGAACATTACCCTCACCCTCTGTTGTAGCGTGAAGAAACTTTTCGTGCTCAAAGATTACCTCTCTAATATTACATAGTCCAAGATTATTTTCTAACCAAATTCGCTTGCCTTCTAGACTTTCTTGGGCTCCTCTTTTATCCATAGGGCTGGTGAGGATAGTAACATTGTAGCCTTTGATGCCTTCCCAAAGTTCACGTCCAGCAGGATTCCATTCTAAGTTAGCCCAGAACTCTTTGTCGTTATGAACAACAAGATACATAAACTCAGAAGCTTTCTTGCTACCAGTTGGAGTATACTTTTCTAAGTCACCCTCAACAACGTAGTCACGTCCGACTTCTTCTTTAACCTCTTGAGCTAACTGGGCAAGCTCGGGAGGTGGGTTATTTAAAACCTCATTAACTCGTGGGACAGCCCCACCGATGAAGTCAACAAGGACTCCATCCATATCACAAAAAACATTTCTCATTGGTTTCTCCTTAACAACCACGCTACATATATAATATAATAGATAGAGCAGTGAAAGTCAAGCATAAACGACATTCATTATGGATTTTTTACCAACTGAACGTCGTGAGCACGAAACTTACGAGTCTGTCCATTGATCAACACTGTTGCTGTTTTCATTAATTTATTGTATTCGACAAGAACACCCTGAATGTTGAATGGGTTTTCTTCTCTTTCTTTCGGGAACTGACTGAACTCACGACAACGAACTAACGCACCGACTTTCATAAGAACTCCTTCACCACCAACTCACAACAATACTATAGCATAAGCACCATTAAGAGTCAAGAAGATAATAAAATTAAGTTTTGTTTTTTTACGTGATCAAAATATAGAGAATCCTTGTTATTAGAGACTGGGTGTTCTTTTGTCGGCACCCATGCAACTCTCCAACAACCTTTTAAATAAGGGTTGTTAAAAATCTCATGAATTGCGATCCCAACACGAGTGACAGGTTTTTCATCTTGATGATGGAATACTTTATTTTTAACTAAAGATCCTTGCTTTATCAATTTTATTTCCTTCGTCGTCGTTGATAAGGTTCTTCAAAAGTAAACATTTCATATTCTTCGTTGACGTCTCGCATGAGTTCATCAAATACGAGCATTGTTCTTTCGCAGTCTACGAGCGCCGTGTGAGCCCTCCCTTGGACGTTTACCTTATAATGTTCCACGAGATAATCCATTCCCGAACGTTGCAGCCAGGATGCCCTTACGAGCCTGTCAGCTATGGACTTTGTGTCAATATAAGGAGGAAAGCTTGGAACCTCCAGATCATTGCGAGAACAAATCTCGTGAATAAAATTTAAATCAAAAATAAGGTTCTGTCCGAGCAGGACATCTGAACCTTCGATAATCTCTTTGACTTCTGGCATAACCTCTAGTGCGTTCGGTGAGCCAATCCACTCTTCAATAGTAAAACCATTTACTTGAAGTGCTTTTTCCGAAGCAGTGTGAAGTTGTTGTGGATTTATTTTCTTTTCCCACTTCTTCATAACATAACGATTACCTTCTGCATCGAGAACATAAGTTATCGCTGCTATCTGAATAATCTCGTGAATGTCGGGATCAAGCCCCGTCGTCTCTGTATCTAAAACTGTTAGTATCATTTATTCTTCCTCTGTAATCCAAAACACATAACTCATCATGCACTCCGTCATCATTTTATCAAACTTTTTATGATCTATAAAGTGATTCAATATGTTGTCTCCAAGATTTCTCCCAAGTTTCCATGCCTCTATTTCCTCTCCCAAGAGAGAAATCTTATAAGCATCAGAACGTCTCCGCCGTTCATCAGACTCTCGTATATAATATGGATAGTTATATTCAAAGTTCTCTGGATTCTCAGATATGATGATATGCCCACATTCGTGAAGAAGAGCGTAGTACCTATTTTCCCATTGAGGGGCTGAGTCTATCATAACTAACATCTCATCCCATTTAATTATATCTTCACAATCCTTGGATAGGGTAACCTTGAATCCCCGTTCGCCAAGCCACATAGATAAGAGTTCGAATTGCCTCTTCCAGATGTCGCTCTTCTTGATATTAAAGTGTTTTGCTATGTCCGTTATTAATTTACCTATGCTGAATGCATCGGAATGTGTCTGCATGACTTTTAGCCTTTTTTATTTTATTTTTTGGCTTGAGTCTTAAACTCTGGATTGGAGGTGACTGCATCAGAATCTTCACCGTGGGATTCGTAGACTGCCTCTAGCAGGATCCTGCCGCAGGCTTGGTGAATATTGATAATGTCCTTCATAGTGAGATCTTTCCCCTTGGCAGCTTCTGTCCAAAGTCGAACAACTTCCGTTGAGGATGATGCAGTTTTAATTGCTTCGATAAAATGTTGCGCTCTGCTGTTCATAATCAATTCTCCTCTTTATATCACTAGTGTAATGTACTACACTTTTACTTGAAAGTCAAGCAGTTTGTTAAGGGCTGACTTCTTTTGCTCCGTCGTGCTAGTTGTCCTTTAATGTGTCCTAGAAGTAATACTCCTTATTCTTGACGAAGGTTCGTTGACAACTTTGAACCAAGTAATTTATGTTTCCTCATACCCTTAATAATAAGTAGGATCTAAAAGATATAATAGCACAAGAAACGGCACAAGTAAAGGTTTTAAAAGAGGTGGGGATTAGAGTGATATATTTTGAGTCCGACGGCGAGGAATAGAGAAATAACTCCTAACTTAAAATTAACGCTTGTCGGCATTGCCACGAACTCCGAAAGAAAATTTCTGCCGTTTAGAGCGTTAAACGGCGAGAGATAATTACTGTTTATTCTTGAATGAAATCAACTTTGTCAATATCAAGAACCCAGAACGTCATACCATTGACGGTGGTGATTGGCTTGCAAACCTTTTTTAGCTTTGTCAAATCACCTTGAGGCATCATTGCAGTCCAGGACATTTGATCTTGTATAGACTCTTCGAGTGCAAACTCCACGTCGTCAGCAATTCTAATAGGGCATGTAATATTTTTCATAATAAAAATTCCTTGAAACGACTGCCGTAAAATTTTTCTTGCCTTTTAGGACAAGAAAGCAACAGTCAACTTTCAATAAGTAAATCATTCTCTAACTTAGTAAGGAGCTTAGAGGAAACTTCAGCCTTTGTCCACTCTTCTCTCTCTTCGGTAACACCGAATTCGAGAAGCTTGTTCTCTAGAAGTTCAACAATCTGTTGCCAGAGTTCTTCGCTAATCTCATCTATAGTGTCATTCATATTGATTTCCTTTATTTCACATAATAAAGTAGAAGGAGGTAGAAGAAAAAGGAGATAAAAAATTATTTTTTTTATATTATATCTTCACATCGGGACAATATCCGTATTTGTTCCGTTTCATTTGTGATGCAATAACACCTGCCGGTGCCCCATTGCCAAACAGTCCAATACCATACTTCATCTATTAAGGATTCTTCTATAACCAATCCTGTTCTAACCAAATCGTCTTCCCAATTCTTTATGTCGAAGTAAGGGCCACCGTCGTCTACCCACTTATCATTACTCCATACTTCTAAAAGGTTAACCCATTCTACTATATCCCCTACGTTGGGGAGCCCGTTGGACTGCATTGGGCTAGGAGGGACTGCTAGGGGAATCTTCTTTGGCTCGTCTTCCATATGGGTAACTATGGCAAGACTAAGGAATTATATAATAGGATCTACGAAAAAGTCAAACGGACGATACTCATCTACCCATTTAATTATCCTGAAGGATTTCCTGGAAATAAGGACTTGCTCTACAGGGTGAACGTATACGGGAGTCATTGTATTTTTAGTTTTATGCTTTTCGAGCCATCTTTGCCACTTGTTCCATTTATTAGCCTCGACTAATACTACTTTTACATTTCTTGGATCATAATCGTCGGATGAGAAGAACCTATGAAAGACTAAATCTCCTAGCCAGTGTTCATTATCCATTGGATCTAGTCCTTCTCCAGAAGTTAAGAAGACTGTCCTATCCTGGGACCAACAGTCATTTAGTCCTGCCCACCATGGCTCTTCTCTATTACTCATTCTTGTATAGTTTTAATCCCTTTTGTTTCAAAGCCAGGTTTATCGATTGTGAGTCGTGTTTTAAGCATGCCCTCAAGGACACCTTTAAGTTCATCAACTTCATTCTCAGTCCAGTCTGGATCTAAATATAAATCAGTTAGGACTTTCTTTCTCGTTCCTACTTTGCAGTTCACGAGATTGCTTGCCATCAAAGCAATATTTTTATAATTTGATAGTTTTTCTTCTTGAGTGCCCTTGCTCATAACTCTTGCCGCAAATACGATGGCGGCGATTAGGGCTATAAAAGATCCGTATATTTGGATTTCTTCCATTGAAATATTCATTAAAGTGTTCTCCTCGGGGTGCGAAAATATATTTTTCGTATATTATAAGTAGTTTATGTCATAACAATTATAATGTGTCAGTATTTTGACAGAAAATGAGAGGTATCAGAAACTTGACACTTTTATCTTTTGTAGGTAAGAGTAGGTGAGGGTGCCACCTTTGAACACTTTTCCGCATGTCAAAGGTAGGTTTATGTAGGGGGTTATAGGATATTTTCGCCCTTGGCGTTGGTAATGACGTCTGTTGGCAAACCATTTTTCTTAAAAATGTCAACGACTCGCTTGATTCCTTTTGGAGTGGCTGCGATCTCAGCGAAACCCTCTTTAGAGTTGTCAGAGATTTTTTCATCGACACCGATGACTTCAAGCGACAGTTCTTGAACTGTATTTAAGTCGACTTTGTCGTTAAACGTAATTCTATAAGGAGCCATGGCACCTTCGTTAACAGCTCTACCCATACCAGACTGCTTAGGAAGCGCATCAGGAGCGCCGTCTTGGATGTATGACAAGCCGAAAGGGGTTTTAGAAATCTGTCTACGGCTATGAGGAGGTAAGTCCCGCATAAGCCCGATTTGATACTTGCCGTCGATGTCCAATCAGCGGCATTAATCTCAACATCAAAAGATTGAGCTTCAAGCCGTCGTGCAATATCTGAAATATCTAAGTTGGAGTTTCTTCCCATAGGATTAGACTCAAGAGAATCCAGAGAGATGTCGTGAATCTGATCAAATTCCGGATCTTCTGAGTAAGAACTATGTGTAGCACCAGGATCCATAGAATCAGCGAATTCCTTGTCTGCACGTGTTTCGTGCTCATCGGAATACCAATCTTCATTAAGAGTCTTATTCCACTTACGCCAGTTTTCAAATAGTTTTTTCATTCGCCATATCCTGCATTATAAAAGAGAACCTCTAAAGGATTACGTCCACTTTCTTCAGAGAAACTAGGATCTCTTTCCTTACCTGCTGCTCTATCATCTCTGCCACGAATAAAAGCAACGCCTTGGTTTTGTGCTTGAGCGATAGATTCATCGTGTCCAGCACCTTCCTTTGTAAGATTGTCTTCTTCTTCCTTATCGTCGATATACATATCACGCTTTCTATCGTAGTGCTTTTGCGCTTTAGCATCCCACTCTAGCTCTGCACCAGAGCCATACTTTACAGGTTCTTCCAAATCACGCTCGTCGTCTTCTGAACGCTCGTCGATGTCGTAGAGTTCCATGTCGTCGCTTGTACCACCTGACTCTAAGTCTCCTGGAAGAACAATAACTTCGTCGCCTCTTTTGCCGAAGACTTTCATCTTGGCGTCGGAATAGAGTTCAATAACAAAACCTTCTTCACCAGTTGAAGTAGTAATTGGTTCTAGAATCTTGCCGCTGGCACCTTTAAGTGAACCATTAACAATATAGACGAACTCGCCTACTTTAAAACTTTTTTTTTCGTTTTCTTCCAAGTTGCCTCTTTGAAGCGCATCAAGGTAAGCTTGATCAGGCTTGACGATAGGAAGAGGTTCTTTGCCCATCTTCTTCATAACAGCGTTGAATGCTGCCATATACTCTTCGTTGCCGCCACCAATCTTTGAAGGAGGGTTGCCGTCCTGAGCATCAACCATGCCACGCTCACCCATCGTCATTTCGTTTACTTGTTCTTCGGGGCATGAGAACATTACTTCATTATCCCACTGGAATTCTTTATTAGAAGCGTTCCTACCGTTAATAGAAACAGTCTCGCCATTGTCAAGCATCACAATAAGTCTTTCACCGTCAAATCCCTTAACTGTACCTGTCTTGCATCTTACATTCTCAGGTTCGGGTTCAGTCCCGCCAGTGGCGTAGCCTTTCTTTACTGACCGAACCTTAATCTTATCGCCTTTCTTAAATTCTTCACCGGCACTATATTTGTAATCGCTGCTGGTAGGCATGTCGTTATAGTATTGATCAGGGTCGCCAACTTCATTCGTTTGCCCTTTGAACGCACCTTCTGCGAGAAATTTTTCCCATTTACCTGTTGCCTTACGCAAAATCTTTTCCGTTTTTGTTACCTTAGACATTACTTTTCTCCTTCTTCAAGATTTCCAACTTGATTTCTTTTATAATCTAATTCTTCTGCTGCTTTCCATAACGCACGAGCAGCTTCATCAGCCATAGAAGCAACCTCGTCTTCTAGGGAGTCGTAGGTTAGTTCGTTAAGAATCTTTATGCACTGTTCAAATGCTTGCGCTCTTGGATCTTCCGAAACGTTAAGTTCGCCGAAAGAGTTCGCAAAATGATAGCGCCCTTCGCCCAAAACCCTTTTGGTTTCTTCTTTAATAATCTTTAATAATTCTTCTTTTTTGATTTTCATTATGGTGCTCCAGATGAATTGTCGTTTCCAGTCCTCTATAAGTAGTTTCTAAATCTCTTTTCCGCCCTTAGAGCCAGGAAGAACCTTTTCTATTCTTAGAGAGTAAAGCGCCCCATTAGGCACAATAAGTTTTCTATCCGACTCTATAAGGTGGAATACCGTTTTGGTGGGGGTTTGGCGGATGATTCTCGCCTTCTTCGTGCCCCCTATATAAACGATGTCATCCACATCGAAGTCGTGCCCAAACATAAAGAGTATGCCATCAAGTGCGTTCGATACAATGTTCTTGAATAGGAGGATTGCGAAGGCTGCGATAAACATCCACCCATAGTGCCCAAGCAAGCCCGATATAATCCCTTCTGTTGCCTTTATAACCTCTTCTGGTGAACCCATCCTCCAATACCCTCCTATGTTCTACTCTAAGTAGTCCAATAGAATCTCAAATTTTTATACGGGGGTATTTTAAGCTTGTCTTTAGGGGGAATACCCTAAGTCTCCAAATTTTGCCGTGTGATCGTGAATGTACTTAGCTTCACCTGGGGAGGGGGTAGATCCCCTAGGGACTTAGATCCCGGAGGGGGAGGGGGCTCCCCTACCTACCCCTATATATACCATACCTTATTAGCTATTGTCAAGTCTTTTATAATAAAAAAGGGAAGTACTTGAGCCAAGCCTTCCCCCTTCTACACCAACAACCCAATTGGTTAACTATAATTACTTCATCGTGCATGCCTTGTGTCCGGCTGAAGTCATTCCAGTATATAGTGCTTACCCTACTCTGACTGAGACAATGGCTATACCACACCTTATATTCTCAGTCAATTAATTAGTTATTTTATTTCTTTTGTTCTCGGATTAATCGATAACAATTACACGTTCTCGTGTGGTGAAATAAGGATGCGCAGCGCAGCGTGCATCAGTCATCCACATTCGCTGTGCCTTGCAGTTCTTTGGCTTGGGAGCATACATATCTGTCAAGATAATGACACCGTCAAAGTTATGACGATTAACATAATCAGTAGGAGCATCGAAGCAAGTACCGCCAGTCAATACACGCTCTGTTTTCCGTCGTTCACCTTTCTTCCAGACGTAGATTTTATTCTCATCAACTTCGTGATCGAAAGGAATGATTGTGAACTCTGCTAACTTTGCTAAGTTGTTCAACTCAGAGAAGAACTTTGTAAGCATTGTATTGTCGACAGAACCAGATTGATCAATTGCGATGGCAATCTTGGCTTGTCGCTGGACTTTCTTGCCTGGGTGGATATAGGCGTAACGTTTGTTAACTCGCTTGATTGTAGAGCGCTTGTTCGCCTTCTGAGACGTCTTAATGAAGTATCGCAAGACTTTACGCCAGCAAACCTTAGTAGTTACTGAATCAATGATGTCTTGTCGACACTTTGAAGAGACTGAACCCCAACCAGAGCCTTTACTAGCTTCTTCAGCTGCTTTCTTTACAGCTTCTTTTAAACGTTCTTTAGCAATCTCATTAGTAGTGTTATCAGTCTCGCCCCAACCAGAGTGATCATCCCAGGCACCAGGATCAGAATGTCCATTGCCAGAGCCGGAACCAGAGCCTGAACCGTTACCTTCTTCTCCTTCGCCCTCTCCTTCTCCACCTTGACCTTCGCCATTCTCTTCTTGTTCTTGCTTTTTTTGTTTTAAAAGCTCCAAGTATTGATCAGCAGTAGCGCCGACAGGAAAGCCTTCGAAGTAACCTTCACCAGGAATCAGAGCGCCCTTAGGAAGTTTACCCATCAAGTGAGAGTTGATAGCCAAGTCAGTTGCTTGGTTCCAAATCATAGACATGCCACCTTCAGGCAAGCGCCCAGTAACATGTTCAAA
>Ga0181395_1001141_pt1 | contig 10927 bp, 24 predicted proteins | sample 18SPOviralmetaG_FD_130124 | JGI IMG/M metagenome (GOLD analysis project Ga0181395, IMG submission 130124) | Marine viral communities from the oligotrophic San Pedro Time Series (SPOT) site, San Pedro Channel, CA, USA - 18 SPOT_SRF_2010-12-16 | ecosystem: Environmental > Aquatic > Marine > Strait...
CACAATCATTCACTGGTATGGTTGATGCAGAATTGCAAGACCAACATATCAATGAACAAGCAGAAGCGTTTGAGATACAACGAGCTGCTGAAGTTGGAACTAAATTATTTTAATGGAGAGAGAGATGGAAAAAGTTGCAGTAATTCATACAGCGTTTGAGGACAAACCGTCAACCGTTGCTTTTGTAGAGGTGCCTGATGATGCAAAGTCAACTATTGATAAGTTGGAGTTTGCATATAGGTGGACACAAAATATTATGGATAGTTGGTCGCTGAAGATGCCTGCTGATGGTAACGATAAAGTTACTGTTGTCGGTGATATCTCTAACGGAAGAGGTTTAAGGTCTACTTCAGTTGGTGACCAAATGTTAGTTGGTAACAAAAAATATGTTGTTGCTATGATGGGATTTGAAACATTAGAAGGAGAGAAAATATAATGTCAAATTTAGTGAAAGTGAATGACCAACTTATGGGTCTAACAATATCTGAACTTACTCAAGTACAGAGTATGATATCAGATATCAAAACTATGAAAGCAAAATCTGCAATCATAGTTGGTGGAAATGTTTTTGTTGTGCAAAAAACAAAAAAGACGCCTGGGATTGTTGAGAAAATCAATCAGACCAGAGCAATCGTTAATATGAAAGGTAGAAGTTATAATGTACCTTTCTCAATGTTGGAGGCTGCTTAATGACAGTACAAGCAAAAGGTAGACCATCTACTACTGTGATAGACTTAGATGGTTCAGAAGGTAATGCATTTTGCCTTCTGGGATATGCAAATGCTACTATGAAAAAAAGTGACTTTGATAAAGATATGCAAGATAGAATCTTGAATGAGATGAAATCTGGTGACTACATAAATTTATTGAGAACTTTTGAAAAGTATTTCGGTAGTGTTTATACTTTACAAACATCTAATCCAGAATATCTGGATGCATTTATGGTAGAAAAAAGTGCTTAAAGAACTTTTAACAACCTTTGTTATATCTGCTTCCGCTGGTGAAGTAGATGTAACATTAAAAGGTGCGACAGACTACCTTGATAAACAAGCAGTCTGTTTAGCAAATAATATGTATCATGAGGCTCGTAGTCAAGGACTCGCTGGACAACTTGCAGTAAGTTTAGTTGTATTAAATCGTGTTAAAGATAGTAGATACCCCAACTCAATCTGTGAAGTAGTACACCAAGGGCCTGTTAGAGAATCATGGAAAACTAAAGGTAAGAATGTTCCAGACAGTGAACGAAATTATTACCCAATTCGTCACCGTTGCCAATTTAGCTGGTACTGTGATGGTAAAGATGATACACCACATGAACCAACAACTTATGGTGCATTGTATGAGATGGCTGCAGATTTAGTTTATGGTGACATAACTGTTGTTGATATCACTGAAGGTGCAACACACTATCATGCAGATTATGTATTCCCTGCTTGGAGAAAAACCAAGACAAGGACAATTGAAATTGAAGACCATATATTTTATAGGTGGGAAAAATGACGTTAAGAGGTTATGCAAAGAAAAGTAAAGTCCATGATGGATGGGGGTACACATATCAATTTGATAATGGGTATGGTGCATCTATAGTTCAACACTCTACTTCTTATGGTGGTAAGATGGGGTTGTATGAGATTGCAGTACTTGACTCTGGTGGAGATTTATGTTATAGTACACCAATAACTGAAGATGTAATCGGTTATGCAGATGAGGACAAAGTATTGGATACACTACAAAGGATTAAATTATTATGAATTTCTTTTACCTAGATGAAGACCCATTCAAGTCAATTGAGTACCATTGTGACAAACACATTGTCAAGATGCCTACAGAGTACAAACAAATGTTGTGTACTGCACATAGGGTTCTTGATGGTGAACTATATTATGGTCAGACTAAAAGTGGTGCAAAGATTAAACGGTGGAAACACCCAGACCGAAAGATGAATAGAGACTTGTATCTTGCTGGTCATGTGAACCACCCAACTAATATCTGGGTACGAATGTGTCGTGAAAACTATATGTTAATGTTTACTTACTATAAACTAATTTGTGAGGAATATACATATAGGTATGGGAAAGAACATGGTGCAAAAGACAATTGGTGGTTGTTACGAGAACCACCTAAGAATATACCATCTAGTGTAATGGGTAGTACGCCTGTTCCACAGGCTATGAAAGAATTTCCACAATGTAAAGTGGATGGTGATTCTGTACAAGCGTATCGTAATTTTTATGTTGTTGCAAAGAGAAGGTTCGCAACTTGGAAAGAAAGAGGAAGACCAGAATGGTACATGAACATGACCCAGAACCAGAACGGTACTATGATTGGATGCTCTGGAAATTAAGGCAGGAAAATATGGAACAAGATGACCCTACGGATGATATCACTAAAATTGGTGGTAGTTTAAGCGCATGGACTGAAAGACCACATATGTCAAGAGAAGATATGTATATGAAAGAGATTTCACTAATGCAAGAATCTAATCATAAACTTCTAATTCGTGTAAAGGAATTGGGAGAAGAGATAAATAGACTAAAAGAGAAAATAGATGCCAACTTATAATTTTAAAAACAATGAAACTGGTGAAGAATTTGAAGAGTTCTTTCATATATCTGATAGAGAAAAGTATCTAAAAGACAACCCTCATATACAACAATTACCATCACTATTTGCAATGTCATATAGTGGAACTGGTGATATGGTTAAGAATGATAATGGGTGGAAAGAACAAATGTCAAGGATTGCAGAAGCAAACCCAGGCAGTTCTGTTGCAGATAGATATGGTAAAGAATCTACTAAGAGTGCAAAAACCAGACAAGTATTAAAGAAACACGGAGTGATTGATTAATGGCAAAAAAACAAGATGTAAAAATTGATGACTTAGTAACTGTCAAACCAATTACTGACAATCAAAAAGTTGCCTTTGAGGCATTTAAAAAAGACAATAAAGAATTATTTCTTCATGGAGCCGCTGGAACTGGAAAGACTTTTATTTCCTTATACCTTGCATTAGAAAAAGTATTAGACCCAAGTACACCATATCATTGTGTATATCTAATTCGTAGTGCAGTACCCACAAGAGAAATCGGTTTCTTGCCTGGTGATGAAGAAGATAAAACTGCACTGTATCAAATTCCATACCAGAACATGGTACAGTTTATGTTTGAACAAGCAAGTGACCAAGCATTTAGTATGTTGTATGATAGACTAAAAGCACAAGGTTCTGTCATGTTTTTAACAACATCATACTTGCGAGGTATCACATTAGATAATGCAGTTATTATAGTTGATGAATGTCAAAACTTAAACTTTCATGAGTTAGATACAATTATGACTCGTGTAGGTCAAGACAGTAAAATTATATTCTCTGGTGATTTCTTTCAATCTGATTTAACTAAAAATTCTGATAAAGATGGTATGCCTAGATTCCTAGATATTATCGCAGATATGGAAGAGTTCAAATCAGTAGAATTTAATATTGGTGATATTGTTCGTTCTGGTTTAGTTCGTAGTTATTTAATTAGTAAAACAAAGAAAGGGGTTGAACAGTAATGGCTAAAATGTATTCAACTCAATCGGCCCATGAGAGTATTCCAAAAGGTACTTCAATGGGAAAGAAACCAATTACGTCTACTATGAATAAAAGTAAAAGACGTAGTTATAAAAAATATAGAGGACAAGGAAAATGATAAACAAAGAATATAATCATTGTTTAGAACTTATTTTGCATCACGAAGGCGGTTATGTAAATCATCCCAGCGACCCAGGCGGTGAAACTAACTTAGGCGTAACTAAAAAAGTATATGATGCATACTGTAAAAAGAATAGTCTTAGACCGAAAGACATGAAACAATTAGAAGTAACAGATGTTGCACCTATCTATAAAACTGAATATTGGGATAGAGTAAAAGGTGATGCACTTCACCCAGCGCTTGCACTCTGCATTTTCGATTTTGGAGTTAATGCTGGAACTGGACGAGCTGCTAAATTTATTCAAAAGATTGTTGGTACAACAGTTGATGGTGGTATCGGCCCCAACTCACTTAAAATGATTGATGCATATGTTGATAAACATGGTATTGAAGATGTTGTCAAAACATACCAATCAGATAGACAAGAGTATTATGAGAAGTTAAAACACTTTAAAACTTTTGGTAGAGGTTGGACACGAAGAGTTACAGAGACTACAGAAGAAGCATTAAAATTGACTTGACAAGTGTATTGAGTTATGGTATGATGGTTACAATTAAATGATAAGGATATATTATGTTTACACACAAGCCTGTAGAGATTACAGAACTCTCTACTAAAACTGTTAATCGCAAGCGTTTCTACGAAACTCCAGATGGGAAACTATACCCATCCATAACTACTGTTTTACAAAGACGTAAAATGGAAGGACTAATGGCGTGGAGAAAGAAAGTTGGTGATGACGTTGCAAACTATGTTGCAAGAACAGCAGCCGCAAGGGGTACGAAAGTACACCATATGTGCGAAGACTTTCTAAACAATAATTTTGATGAAGAAGTTCACAAGAAGAATTTTCTTCCATATACTTTGTTTGGACAAATCAAACCACACTTACAAGATAAGGTAGATAATATTATGTCTCAAGAGTGTGGTCTTTACTCTGATAAATATATGGTCGCTGGTAGAGTTGACTGTATTGGTGAGTATAATGGTATTCCTTCCATTATTGATTTCAAAACCTCTACAAGAGAACGAAATGATGATTGGAATGAATCTTATTACATTCAAGCATCTGCATATGCAGAAATGTTTGAAGAGAGAACTGGAATTGAAATCAACCAGATTGTGATTCTAGTTGTAACTGAAGATGGAATCGTCCAAGAATTTATTAAGACTAAACATGACTACTTACCACTACTAGTAGAAGCGATTGACGATTTCACTACGCATTGGGAAAAAGAAAATGAAGTGGTTCATAATAGTCGTAATGACAACGCAGCTTAATTCTGGTGGAGAACCAGAGACACCATTGTTTATTCCATTTTTAGAATTTGGTTCAAAAGAACAATGTGTGTCTTATGTTCAAGATAATCAAGATATGTTATTCTATAAATCGTATGAAAAATATGAAAAAACAATTTCACCTAAAATGATTAATTGTGTTGATAAAGATATTATGAAAAGATTAAGTAACATAGTAGAAGGTAAAGGAAATGAAACGGATATTTAGTACATTAGTTTTAGCACTTGTTCTAACAACAAGTGCATATGCAGAACATGATGGAATACCAGAAGGTGAACCAAATTACAATTCACAGAAACCAGTAAATTGTATGTCTTCAGAACAAATGTTAACTATAGTTGACAAGAAGTTTGGGGAAAAACCTTATATGTCTGGTGACGGTATTGCACCAGCACAAGATGGTAAACAATATATTAGAACTCAAGTTGTAATTGCAGTAAATATGGAAACTAAAACTTTTAGTGTTGTGGAGTTTATTGCTGATGGACTTGTTTGTATTGTGGCTGGTGGTTCTAACTTCAGATTAAATGATATTCCATCAACAGATAAAACAAAAGTCACATGGGAGAAATAAATGTATGAGTATAAATGTAAATTAGTTAGGGTAGTTGATGGAGACACAGTTGATGTTGATATTGACTTAGGATTTGGTGTTTGGATGCGAAAACAACGTATACGAATGTATGGAATAGATACACCAGAATCACGAACTTCTGACAAAGTAGAAAAAGTATATGGTAAAGCTGCATCTGCATTTCTAACTAAATGGACAAACGCTGGTGACCTTACTTTGAAAACATTCAAAGATGGTAAGGGTAAGTATGGACGTATTCTTGGAGAAATTTGGTATGGTGGTGAACACAATATTAATCAGTTATTGGTTGACAATCATCATGCAGTACGTTATTATGGTCAATCAAAAGATGAGATTGCAGAAGAACATATTGCAAATAGGTCAAAATTAAACTTGACAATTGAAGAGTAATCTGGTATAAATAGAATCATAGTTTGATGATACAAATCGAATGACGGGCAGGACGAGGGTGCGATACCCTCCACCTCCACCATAACTACTCTTAGATGAGATAGTGAATCACTGCGTGAGAGTAGTTATGATGGGGGTGAAATAGGTTCGACTGACGGAAATAGAGGCGAGTAGAACTATCGGATGACTGCGTTATTGGTCAAACTTGATAAGTGCAAACGATAATTTTGCGCCTGTAGATTACGCTCTAGCAGCTTAATTTTACTGAGTTTCGGTGGTGTACTTGGAAACAGAAACACCACCACTTAATTATGGGATTTATTATGTATCGTGTAACTGGATATTTTAAAGATAAAAAAGTTGTAAAAAACTTTATTGATTTATATGATGCTATAGATTTTAGAGATATTGTGGATGCACATTATCCAATAAAGGTAACATTTGAAAAGGTGATAGATATGAGAGAATGGATATATGATGCATGGAATGGTGTGATGAATATGGATAGGAATCCATTGAGACATATTCCAGATTTACAAACAAGACATATGATACTACAAATACTTGCATGGATGTGGTGTGCAACTTTTGCTCAACTTATAGGTAGTTGGTATGTATTTGGATTTAGTGCAATAGCTCATGTTATATTACTAGCTGCAATTGTAATTACAGTAGCGACATTTGAAACTGCAAAACGTAACTCATCTTTTTTCAACAATTTCCCTACATCTACACCTAGTCGTGCAAGAAGTATGTTCTTTAATGGTAAAAGAATTAAGTTAGACCCTATGGATAAAGGTGGGGAACACGAATGACTCAAGTAAACTTTAAACCTATATTTCCTAGTCCTTTAGGATATGTTAACTTTGGTAATGCAAACAAAGATTTAAATAAACAACTTATAAGGGATATGGAAAAAGAACGAAAAGAAGATATAGGAAAAAATGCAACATTTAAAACAAACCAATCTGCATGGCAATCACTTGCGAAAATGGAAGATAGATGGGAAAGTTTTGAAACTTTGCGTGAACAAATTTCAAGAGCTTGTGTTCCTATTTTAAAACACAGTGGTATTTCTGATATGATTGCACCATTTGTAGATGTTTCAAACCTATGGGGAAATGTTATACATGATGCTGGTGGGTTTTCTAAACCACATACACATGGAAGTGGTCACACATTATGGAGTGGTGTTTACTATCCAAAAGGTATAGAAGATGTTGATGACTTAGATGAATTTGATGAAGAAAAAACTATTATTAATGGGTGGGTTAGAGAAGATGGTATGTTAATATTATTTGACCCAGCATATGTTATTAAAACATTAATATCAACAAAATTTGATAATAAAGAATTTTACGGAAATGACGTTACAATTATACCAAGAGAATCTTTACTTGTTCTTTTCCCAACTTGGATGTTACACATGGTTACACCCTTGACAAAGAAAGAAAAAAGATATAGTATATCATTTGGAATTCATAAACCATAGTGAGGAAATAATGGAAGAAGTACAAGAAAAATTAATGACACCTAAAAAGTTCTCTATATCAATTGAGAAAACTGTGCAAGAGTCTGGAATATCCTATATGGATGCATTACTAGATTACTGTGATAAGTATCAGTTAGAACCAGAGATGATTAAACCTTTGATAACTAAATCTTTGAAAGAGAAGGTTGAGGTGGATGCAAGAAACCTTAACTATCTTCCAAAGGTTGCAACACTACCGATATAACATGGAAGCATTTGACGCCTATAAAATATATCATGCATTGAAGTTACACTTTAACAGTGACTATGACTATACAAAGTATCATGGAAAAGCTAAGGTTACAGTGAACTCATATCTTAAAAGGAAGGATAGACCATTCTTTGCAAAGGTAGCACGAAAATATATTAGTGAAGAGAATGTTACTAAGTTCTTTATCTCTAACTTTATTAAAGACCCTAAGTCGTGGGTTGGTAATTTTAGTGAACAGAATTATTCAGATTATCGTAAAAGAATTGAAAGTTTAAAGTATAACTATAAGAATGACCTAAATGAATTATTCAAAAATATAACAGTATTTGATGAATTATTTCATGTCAAAGATAAACAACACCCTTTGTTGTTAAAACAATTCCTTGCTAAAAAAGTAAGTCTAGAAACTATGTGTATATTAGAAACACTACTAGATTACTGTAAGTATTGGGATGAAGAGATTGAAGAACAATACGTCTGGAAAGAACAAAAAAAACTTATAAAAAATTACAGTTCTGTCTTGACTTTTGATAAACAATCGTGTAAGATTATAACAATGTCAACTATTAAGGAGTATTTGTAAATGGATGACCAATCATCTAAAGTCTTGGGTGTAATGAAAGAAAGGGATTTCTATCATGCCAAGGTAGAAGAACTCAAGAACCGAATTAAGGTTCTAGAGTATGATAATGCTGAACTCGTAAAACGAGATGAGGTATTGTCTTTAAGGTGCAAGGAACTTGCATCTAAGACCAACTTTAGGAAACCCCCACGGAGATTTAACCGTGGGTAAGACCTACAAAGTTTACCAAGCAAAATACCTTATCCCACAATCGGATAAGGGGCCTGCATTTACACTTAATGCGAACCCACCAGTGTTCCATGCAGAATTGTTTAGTAATGGTAAGTTAGCTGCATTTATTACTAGAAATACATATGCAGAAGCACGAGCAGAGGGTGAAGACCATGTTAGGAGAGAAAATGCAAGTCAAACTAATTGACAAGATGGGTTCTGACCTAAGTGTGGTTAATGCTGCTCGTGTATCATTTGCAAAGGAATCGGAATGGGAAGCGATTCCAGAAGGTGGTCATATAGAAGGACTACTTTCACTTGCAGATGAGAAACTAATCAAGTATCTTGCAAAACACAATCATTGGAGTCCATTTGGACACGCATCTATGCAGTTCCATATTAAAGCTCCAATCTTTGTTGCAAGACAACTTGTAAAACACCAAGTCGGTTTGGTGTGGAATGAAGTATCCAGAAGGTATGTAGATGACGAACCAGAATTCTATACACCTAAAGAATGGAGACTTAAAGCCGACAATAAGAAACAAGGTTCTAGTGATGAAACCATTGAATATAATATTGACGGTGCAATACAGTTTGTAACACAGACTTATAAAAACTTGTTGCGAGAACAAGTTGCACCAGAGATGGCAAGAATGATTTTACCACAGAATTTGTACACTGAATGGTATTGGTCTGGTACACTGATGGCTTTCGCAAGAGTATGTAATTTGCGTTGTGCAAAAGATACTCAATGGGAAACTCAACAGATTGCAAATCAGATTGATGAATTTGGAGAAAAACTTTTTGAACATTCTTGGAAAGAATTACGAAAAAAGACTTGACTTTGGGTTCATTTTAGTGTATAAATAAGGTTATATTATGAATAAAGTGAAATATTTAAACATACAATTACATATATTAACATAAGGAGAAAAATATGTCAGTTAGTACTCTACGCAAGTCCAATACTTTGGACAAACTTCTAGCACAAGTTCAATCAGAAAGTGCCCCTCAAGAAAAGAAATCCTATGTGGATGAAAGGTTGTGGAAACCAGAACTAGATAAATCTGGTACTGGACAAGCAGTCATTCGTTTCTTGCCTGCACCAGATGGTGAAGAACTTCCTTGGATTAAGATGTTCAAACACGCTTTCCAAGGTTCTACTGGTAAATGGTTCATTGAGAACTCACTTACCACTATCGGTAAACAAGACCCAGTTTCAGAACACAACTCTGCGTTGTGGAATACTGGACTTGAATCTGATAAAGAGATTGCTAGAAAGCAAAAGAGAAAGTTGGAATACTACTCAAATATCTTTGTAGTATCCGACCCAAAACACCCAGAGAATGAAGGAAAAGTGTTTCTATTTCGTTATGGTAAGAAAATCTTTGATAAGATTATGGCTTCAATGCAACCAGAGTTTGAAGACGAAACACCTATTAACCCTTTCGATTTCTGGGAAGGTGCGAACTTCAAGTTGAAGATTCGCAAGGTTGATGGTTTCTGGAACTATGATAAGTCTGAATTTGATAGTGTAACTGCACTTGCAGACAGTGACGAGAAACTTGACGGTATATGGAAAACTCAGTATTCATTACAAGATTTTCATGCACCAACCAACTTCAAATCATATGATGAATTGAAGAAAAGGTTAGATGATGTTCTCTCTGGAACTGTTACTGCATCTGCTGCCTCTATGATTGATGAGGACGTTGTGGAAACACCACAGTTCAAAACTGAACCTCAACCAAACATTCCTAGTGTAGAAGAGGATGATGATGACACTATGTCATACTTCCAAAAACTCGCTAAGGAATAAGGGTGACTACTTAATAAGTCCGTCCATACCCACGGTTAGGTAAGGATAAAGGGAGAGTAGAAATGCTCTCCCTTTTTTTATTTGTATAAATACTCTTGAGAGAGTGAGAGGTGCAAATAAATGATAGACCCTATTTCAGCAGTTGCTATGGCAACTGGTGCTTTCAATACCATAAAAGCTGGATTTGCAGCCGGCCGAGAAATAGAATCCTTGGATGGAGATTTGTATCGCTGGATGGGTGCAGTTTCGGATATTAAGAAAGCAGAAGAATACAATAGAAAACCCCCCCTATTTAAAAAGTTATTTCAAGCTGGTTCTGTAGAAGAAGAAGCTATGCAAATCTTCATGGCTAAGAAAAAAGCAGAGGATATGAGGAATGAGTTAAAACAAATAATCTCATTTACCAGAGGCCCATCTGCTTGGGAAGAGCTCTTAAAAACTGAAGGGGATATTAGGAAGAAAAGGCAACAAGCAATTTATGACCAACAAGAAAGACGTAAAGCTGTAGTAGAAATAATTGCAGTTATAGGTTTAGTATTAGTTGTGGCTACATTTGTTATTGGACTTATTTGGATTGCAATAAACAGATAATTAA
>Ga0181395_1001147_pt1 | contig 10912 bp, 9 predicted proteins | sample 18SPOviralmetaG_FD_130124 | JGI IMG/M metagenome (GOLD analysis project Ga0181395, IMG submission 130124) | Marine viral communities from the oligotrophic San Pedro Time Series (SPOT) site, San Pedro Channel, CA, USA - 18 SPOT_SRF_2010-12-16 | ecosystem: Environmental > Aquatic > Marine > Strait...
GAGGTGGCAATGATGGGTATTTTAATATGTATTATTGTACTAAAAAAACAGGCCCACAACCAAATGAACAAATTGATAGATTTGATTTTGGTACGATTTATTCATTAATTGCATCTACAATACCACAAATAGGTAAAAAGACAACTTGGATATATGATGTACCAGGTAAAGCAATGTCGCTTGCTTCTACTTTAGAATTACCAACAGACGAAAAATTGTTAGGTATAGTCAGGAAACTTTACTCAGAATTTACAAATCGTAGACACACTATGGAATTTAGTAAACACACTGGGATGATGGACGAAGATGGAAAAGCAATTGAGTGGTGGCAATCTAATTTATCCATGTCAAAAGGCAAGACAAAGCCTGCTACATTTAAAAGTGAAAGGTTAGGTTATAGGGTTGCTGCAGCAAATCAAAGTGTGTTCCAAGAAAAATACTATAATGTAATAAATGATAGACAATATAATATTGGCAAACTAGATGATAATATTATACTTACAGGTGGATGTGCTCTCAATATTATAAACAATCAATTTATCCAAGATGCAGGATTCAATGTTTATGTGCCACCTAATCCTACAGATGGAGGATTGTCGTTAGGTGGATTGTTTTGGTATTTACATTTAACAGGTGTTGAAATACCTCAGCAAGATTATAAGTTTAGTGGAATACCTTTAATAGAAAACAAAAAATTTAGAAAGAAAAGAAAAACACCTATAAAGACTATAGCTAAAATGCTACAAGAAGGAAAGATACTTGGTATAGTGGAAGGGAATGCTGAATTAGGACCAAGAGCTTTGGGTCATAGATCAATTATATGTGATCCAAGCATAAGAGGTATCAAGGATGATATTAATAAAATTAAACATAGAGAAGAATACAGACCATTTGCACCCGTGATCTTAGAAGATATGTTTGATCAATACTTTGGAAGAAGTAATAAGAATAACTTAGAAAGCATGTCATATGCAATAAAAGCTAAGATTAAGTTTGAGAGGAGCTTTAGTGCTGCATGTCACGTTGACGGTACTGCTAGAGTTCAAATTTGTGATGATAAAGATTCAACGGTATATAAACTGTTGACAGAAATTGGTACGCCATTATTGAATACATCTTTCAATGATAATGGATATCCCATAGTATCCAGCATTGAAGATGCTTATATGATGTTGCCATCGTTAGATGGTATTGTGGTTAATGGCGTATTGATAACCGAGTAGGCATAGTATAAATATCTCTACTCAGAGCCCGCAATTCTCGCGAGTTGCGGGTTCACTTTTTCTGAGTTAATTTCACTTAACCTGTTGACTTTTAATGGTATATTTAGTATAATAGATGTATAATTTGATAAAGTAAGGAGTATAAATTATGTTAGAAGTAAGAGTATTAGGAAACCAACCAGAGCCAACATTAGTAGAGTCTGGAATGAGTATCATTGACTTTGAAGTCAGAACTAGAGACGAAGAAATCTTTGAGCAAGGTAAAAACTTGATCGATCTTTATATTGAGCAAAACGAAGAGTTAGAAGGATGTCAATTAATTATTGATGATCCAATGACTGTTGGTTTTTATCCTTCTCATGATGAGAACGGTAATCTTTATTCAGGTAATGATAATCCATCACCTTATCACTTTGACGAGTTAGTACAAGAATTAGAAGCTCTAGGTTTCTATGGTAAAGCTGCTGGCTATAGAGAGTTGACTTAATTTTAAAAATAGAGGATAATAGAGATATGAAATCGGAGAAACAAATGGAATATAAGGACACGAAAGAGTATAAGGAATATGCTGCACGTCAAAAGCAGAAAAAACTAACCCCAGAAGAAATAGTCGAGCAAATATGTAGACTCGACTCTGTCGATCTAGTTAGGATTGGAGATGAGGCCCAGCGTAAAGGAATGGCTGGAAAACTAATCAATGTAATAGAAGCAGCCGCTATGGAGGCCTCTATTCCAAGAATGTTAGATAAGAACTCAAGAGGAGTATAATAATGGCATTTGCAACTCATCGTAATACTAAAAACGATATGACGTTTGAACAAGCAGATCGTCAACAATATAAATCACATCAGCAACAAGTAAAGTTTTTTAAGAATGCATACTTCTTGCTAATGGAGAAAGGCGAAACCGATGCAGCCCATTATATGGATATGATTGCAGACTGGATAGAAGATGAGAAGAAACCTTTGGATCCAGAAAACGTACCTAGAATTTTAGGTTTATAATATGAAGCTAAGCAACTTTGATAAAAACTTTTTACCTTTATGGTTCACATTAATAATGATGATAGTTTTATCATTTTCACATTCCGTAAAAGCATTTGATGTTAATGGAGATGTATTTTGCTTAGCTAAGAACATATACTTCGAAGCTGGTAACCAACCAGAAGCTGGAAGGCTTGCAGTTGGTCTAGTGACTCTTAATAGAGTTGATATGAAACAATATCCAGACACAGTATGCAAAGTAGTAGAACAAGGACCGACAATGATAAACTGGAAAGGTAATGTATTACCTATTAGAAACAAATGTCAATTCAGTTGGTTTTGTGATGGCAAATCAGACTTTCCAGAAGATAGTAAAACTTTTGAAGAATGTTTGATTATAGCCAGGCTATTAATGGAAGATGTGGTTTATGACTTTACAGATTCTTCAAGTCATTATCATAACGATACTGTCCACCCTTACTGGGCAGACCACTTGAAGAGAACAGTCACTATAGACAATCACATCTTCTATAAATAATCATATGGCTAATATTAATAACGAATTTGTAGATGTTATAGAAAAAGTACTCGGAGGAGCTCGAGAAATTCCTAATGTGAGTATGAAATACAGTAAACCAAAAAGTGGTCAATTGAAAGTAGCACCCAAAGACCTAGCAACCTTTACAAAATTATATGGCTCAAAACCCAAGACGTTTGGTATTGGTTATGGAGAAGTTGCTTTATATTGGATGTATAACTACATTGAAGAAAATAGAAATGCTGATTCTGGTAAACTCGAAAAAGAAATAATTAAACTTAATCAAGGTGGAAACCAACCTGACTTAAAGTATGGATCAAGCACCATGCTAGAGATTAAAGCATATAAAGACTTTAAAGATGTAAGTTTGGGAAGATTTGAGGACTCACTAAAAACATTTAGAGAACTTGTTGCCCCTATCCTAGGTGTAAGAAATATATTAGTATCAGGTTTTGTTGATATAATGAGGATGAATTATGGTCAACTAGTAGAAGCATCAGAAGTATTTTGTGAGATGAGGACTGCTGTTAAAGATGCCAAACTTGATGAAAAATATGATATCTTTAAAGAGATGGGAAAAAGATTTGATGAATTTGATAAATTAGCAAAGTCTGTTGGGTTAGGCGAATGTGCTTTTGATCCAAAAAACCCAAGATTGGGTGGAAAGGAGATAGCATATAGATTAGCTCAGTATGCAGTTATATCAGCAACAGCTAAGAAGCCTGGCAAAGGACAGTTTATGGTAAATGTATCTGGAGCTAAAGGCGTGTACGATAACGCAAATGGAATTAAGTATTTTAAAATTGATCAATCAAAGATTACGACGGATCCTAAAGTTTTAGATAAAGGATTAAATTTTGCAGGAGGAGCATTCAAAGTTAAGTTTGAAACTGTAATGCCACTATAATGGAAAAAGCGACTAAAAATACTCACTTAAATCATATGGAAGATAATATCTTCCTTGGTCACATTGAAGGTACTAGAGAAGCTGTACATTTTATTAGATCCTTCAGAGACCTACTTCAAGGACAATCTCAAAGAGCATTACAAACGAGTGTGAAGTGGGATGGTGCTCCAGCTATATGGGTCGGACCACATCCAGAAAATAAAAAGTTTATAGTAGCTAAGAAGAGTCTATTTAACAAGGTACCATTGTATTACAGCTCTGAAGCACAAATAAAAAAATCAAAAGATTTAAGCCCAGAGCTAAAACAAAAGTTTCTAATTGCATTTAACAGTTACAAAAATGCAGATCTATCAAAACTAATTCAAGGCGATTTTTTATTTGATGACAAAGATATTCAAATTACTAAAGTTGATGGACAACGATATGTTACGTTCCACCCTAACACTATTGCTTACTCTGTACCTGTTGGAACAGAACTAGCTAAGGAAATACAAAAAGCTAAGATGGGAATTGTGTTCCATACAACTTATACTGGAAATTCTATTGAATCACTTACTGCATCTGCTGGTGTAAAGTTAGGTAAAGCTCCTAAAGGCGTATGGCAGATAGATGCTGACTTGCCTGATATGTCTGGAACAGCATCGTTGACCAAAGCGGAGACTAATCAAATAGATAAAGAATTAACAAACATAGGTACACATTTTAGATATATTAGCAGAGATACATTTACAAAGTTAAATGATCCATATATTGCAGCATTTTGTACAACATACACTAATGCCTTTATTAGAAACAATGTCACTCCAACAGCTGAGGAAGCTGCAGCAGGCCTTCCAGAGTTTATTATGGCCAAGTTTAAAAAAGAAATTGATAAAAGAAAGACAGCAGCTGGTAAAGCAAAACAACAAGAACTAATGAAAGAAGCAATTAGTCCAATTATGTCTGTACCTAAAAACGAATTAGTGTCAGTGTTCCATTTATATTATAGTTTACAAAAAGCAAAAAAACTAATAATTAAAAAATTAAGTAGTGCAGGTTTTATTAAGACATTTTTAAAAACTGCAGACGGATGGAAAGTAACAGGTCAAGAAGGATTTGTTGCTACAGACAAAATAAGCAGAAATTCTGTGAAGTTAGTTGATAGACTGGAATTTAGTTACGCAAACTTTAGTGATGACGTAATTAAAGGCTGGCAATCAGACTTCAGAAGATAAAAGTTATTATAAATAATAACGGCAATTACAAACCTATAGAGCCACGAAAGTGTTGGTAAGTAATTAAATTAACAATAAGTTAGCCTACGGGAAACCTTTATGCCTACATCGAAAAACGAAAACTATACAACAACAGGTATCAAGCCTGGATCTAATCAAGGCCAAACTATGGTCGTTACCCCTCCAGCTCCATTAAAAGCTGGAAAGAAAAATAAGAAAATTGATTTAGAAAAACCTTCAAAAAACCTTAAAGACATCGTCGACGTGAGTCCTAAGATGAGACAAGGTGTTAATGAAGCTAAAGAAACTCATCATGTATTTACATATGGAAGAATGAATCCTCCAACTACAGGTCATGAAAAGTTAATTAACAAGACACACGAGATAGCAAAAAGCAAAGGAGCTCAAGCTCATGTGGTTGCATCTCATAGCCATGATGGCAAAAAGAATCCATTACCTCAAGATAAAAAAATGCATTATCTTTCAAAGATTAATAAGAATGCAAAGGTAGTTGGATCAAGTAAAGAATCACCATCGTTTCTACATCACGCAAAAAAAGCTCATGCAGATGGACACAGTCATCTACATATGGTTGCTGGATCTGATAGAACGAAAGAATACGAAACAACATTAAAGAAATATAATGGACATCCAGATCATTATAACTTTAAATCAATTACAGTACATTCTGCTGGACATAGAGATCCAGACTCACATGGTACTGAAGGTATCTCAGGTACAAAAATGAGAGACCACGCCAAAGCAGGCGATCACAAATCATTCAAAGCAGGCTTACCTAAGTCCTTACATAAACACGCAAGACAAATTTCAGGTCATATCAAAGAGGCTACTGAAGAGTTTATTGATAATGATTGGGATATGTTAGAAGAAGAGATTAACTGTCTTACTGATGAACAACTATTAAACATTGTAAATGTTGATGTTGAAAAAGAAGATATGATCAATGAAAGAGTAATGACTTTAATGCAACGAAGAAAAGCTGCATTGAAGATGAGAAGACTCAAATTCAGAATCATGCGTGCTAGAAAGATTAAAAAGAAACGTATGGCAACATTAGATATGTTGACAAGAAGAGCTAGAAGACAAGCAAGACAATTCATTAGAAAAAGAATTGCAGGTAAGCAAGGTGCAAATTATGTTGACTTGTCTCCATCACAAAAGATTGCTATAGACAAAAGAATGCAATCTAAAATGCCTTTTATCAATAAACTTGCTAGAAGGTTATTACCAAAAGTTAAACAAGCAGAGCTAGTGAGGTTACGTGCAGCAAGAAAATCAAAATCAGAATCCTATACAAATCTCAGTTTCGAAAGTTTCATCACAGAAATTCGAAATGACTGGGAGACCGATAGTGACACAAACGAACAATTCCAAGAAATTGGAAATCAATCTACAGCTCAAAGAGACGAAGCTGCGGATCCGAGAGTAGGACAACTCAAAGATAAGCATACTCGAGAAGTAGAATCCCAAGGTAAACAGCATAAGATCGAGAAGGAAAAACTTACCGCTCAGATTGCTAGACAAAAACAAGCAGAGATCAGAAGGGAAGCTAAGGAAGTTAGCGAAGTGGTCGACGTTATGGTAGACGCATTGGCCGCTTTAGATAAAAAAGCTCACACAGCTGGTATTGAGCTGGATACACTTTTTGTCGAGTTTATTGAAGGATACAACGAACCACACGGCAAACAGACCCCTCAACAGGGTGGGTTTGCCGCTGTGAACCGTTTAATAGCAGAAATGTCTTCTGCAGAAAAAGATAAAGCAGAAGATATTGTTAAGGGAATGAAGAAAAAAGCATCGTATTTTACTAAGAAGTATGGTAAAGATGCCAAATCAGTAATGTATGCAACAGCCAATAAAATGGCTCAAGAAGACATGAAAGAATTTAGAAAAGAGATTACTGAAGGTGGATGGAAAGGTTGGGCAAGATTCAACAAGAAACAAGGTAAAGATTTAGAACAAGATTTATCAAAAGCAAGAAAAGCTGGTAAAAATAAAGCAAAACAATTTAAAAAGTTTGGAAATGTAAATGATGATTCTATTGGTGAGCAAGTAAACAAAGCATTTGAAGGAATGGGTGCTGCTTATATGCCAGATGCAGAAATGAAAAAGACTGCAGAGAGAGAAATAACATCTAAAGCTGTAATGAAACAGCTTAACAGAAACAACAACCGTAGTACAATGAAAGGAAAGGTTAGGACACCTAATGTCAGATATGTCCATGATAGACAAAGAGACACAGACTTAACAAGATCACATAGAGGTAAGACTGTAATTAATCCTGAAACAAAAAGAAAGACAAAAGGCAACAGGAAGAAGAAGAAGTAATGAAGCCAAGTGGTAAAGCTAGTAAGCCATATAGTAGTCATGGAATACCAAAAGACGCTACAAAAGCAGAGTTAAAATCAATTAGGAGTAATCCTAATAGTAGCAAAGGAAAGAAACAATTAGCGCATTGGAAATTAAATATGCATAAAGAACAGAAAGATCCAATTACTAAAAAGGAAAAAATGATGATGCAAGGACGCGTTCCATTTGACCCACGGAAGGGTCTCCAATTAGAAGCACCTGAAAATAAGGTAGCCAAGATGGACCAATTGTTTAGAATGGGATTAGCTAATAAAGGTGAGCGTGTAATGATGCTTAGAGCATTAAAAAGAGAAGAAGATGCTCTTAAGGATCCATTGTTAAGAAGAAAACTATATGATTTGTTAAAAAAGATGACAGATGTGATAACGTCAGACAAACAAATCTATAGACAGTTTAGACAAAATATTCAAAAGAATAAAGATGAAATGCAAGGTGTTGACGAGATGTATAAAATTGCAATAAACAAGTCTTTTGAAAGTATAAATATATATGAGGATATGTCAGGCATGTCAGTTTCATCTGGTCATAAGAGATCAGTTAAACAAGGTGCTGGAATGACTGCAAAAGGCGTAAACGCTTATAAGCGAAGGAACCCAGGTAGTAAATTGCAAACAGCAGTAACTACAAAGCCTTCTAAAATGGACAAAGACAGTAAGCCTGCAAAAAGAAGAAGAGCTTTCTGTTCAAGATCAAGAAGCTGGACTAGCGATAGAGGTAAAGCAGCCAGAAGAAGATGGAATTGCTAATATAAGGTAAAAGTATGAATGATAATAGAACATTAGAACAAAAAATTAGATCAATCTTAGGTGAGGAGTCTGATTTGTATTACGGATCAGATAAAGCAAGAGATACCTATGCAAAAGATACACCAGGCCAAACACCTGGTCACGACCATAACCCAGACTTTCAAAAACACGATAAAGATGTTGCTGTTGATGGTGTTCCGGTTAAAGGTGGTGAAATACTTAAACCAAGATTAGATGCTGTTAAGTCTGGCGGATCAATGAATCTTGACGTAAATCAAAAAATTATGGAAGAAGTAGAAGCAGAAATAGATGCACTTGCTGAAGTAGTTAAGATGACTCCAGCACAAAGAAAGGTTGCAGCACAAAAGATATTCCAAATGAGACAAGCAAGTAATGCTCAAAAAGCATTAAGCACTTCAAAGGGTAAAAGTGATCCAGCTGCTAAAGCAGCAAAAAGAGACTCAGCAAGTTATAAGACATCTGATGATAGTCATTTAGATGCAAAGCCAAAAGCTGAACCTAAAAGAGGAAGAGGCGAGAAAGACCTACCTCATATCGTATCTCAGTTAAGAGGTGTTGTAGATACTAAAGATGGCAAGCCTAGCCAAGTAAAATTTAAAGATGGAACAACTAAGAATGTTAAACCTAAACATGCAGCATCTTGGTTAAAGAAACATGACTCAGCTAAACCAGCTGATAAAATGGGAATGTATAAGTCTCATGATAATCACTCAACATTTAAGTCAATGGCTAAAGAAGCTGTTAATGCAGATGATAAACCTGGATTAGAGAAACTATCAAAGCAATTAAAGGGTTCAGTAAAAGCCCATGCAGATCAAAAGAAAGCATTAGATACATTAATTAAGAATGAAGCAAAAGTTAAAAATTGTGGATGTGGAAATGATCCATGTGAAACTTATGGATCTAAAGAAGAACAAATGAAAGAAGCTAGAGCTTGGGACAGTTCATCGAAAGGAAGAGCATACAGAAGACTATCTGACGAAGAGAAAAAGAGATTAGCTAAAAAGAATGCTCTAGTTAGAACAGCTAAAGCAATGAGAGGTGATCAAGACTATGTTAAGTCTGGATCAATGAGAAAGCCTACATTAGGAAATGCAAAATCAGTATATAGAGGTAGAAAAACTAGGTCTGAAGCATTAATCTCTCATTTAGCAGCAGTTGAAGAAGAAAAAATGGTTGGAAGTGAGTATAGACAACAAATTGCTAAACATGGTACTATGGACAAAAGTCTTAAAAAAGCAGTAACATCTGTATATGATAAGAAAGCTACTTCTAGTGACTATGACAGTCATCCAGAGGTTAAGAAAGCAAAAAGATATATGAAGATTGGTGAAGCTGTTGAAAAGATGAACGAATCTAATTCTTCAATGGATAGAATGGCCGACACATGGAACGATCATGCTGATCATAAACATCCTACTGTACAAAAGCATATTAAGAAAGCTAAAAAGGCCTATGATGGTGGGGATCATGAAGGTTTCCATAATCACACGCAAATGGCAGCTGATGCAGCTTACAAAGTTCGAAAAGAAGAAATGGACAACATTCAAGAACTATCACCAGAGCTAGTTAAGAAAGTTGCTCATAAGAGAAACGTAAATGTATCAATGGCAGGATCCAAGGCTGACTATGATAGAAGAGATCCAGATTATCAAAAAGCTGCTGAGAAACAAAACAGAAATCAAAAGCTAAGATTTAGTAGAGGAGCTAAGGCTGCTGGAAATATTGCAAAAGCATTATCAAAAAGCATCAATAAATAGGTATAGACATGAAAAAATTTAAAAACTTTACAGAAATGAGCATGAGTGTAACGCTTAAGCCTAAAAAGAACAACATGTACAAAGTCACTAAAGTTGGTGATAAGATGAAAGCACATGGTGGAATTAAAAAAGGTGAGAAATTCCATGACAGTGATATAGATGGTATGCATGATTCAGGCATTAAAGTTAAATACGCTAAGCCAAAGAAGATAGGAGAGGCTTACGAAAAAGGTAGAGGCCCTACAGGAATTGCTTTTGCTATTCCAAAAGGTCATCCAGATGCCGAGAATCCTAAAACAAGAAAGAAATATCCTGAGAGACAAACACCAGAATACAAGGCTAATTTTAAAAGCAAGAGTAAAAAAGTTTTTGGAGAAGCAATACAAAGAAGAATGGATAGAAAGACTATTATAGCAACTGATCCAGCTACTGGAAGAAAAGTAATTAAGATTGCACCTAAGAAAGAAGTAGATATAGGTAAAGGCAAGCAAGAGTCATTTGAAGTACAAGAAGCAAAGAAAAAGAATGGTCTTTGGGCAAACATCCATGCTAAAAGAGCACGTGGCGAGAAAATGAATCCTAAAGGACACAAAGATGCTCCTACTCCAGCAGAAATGAAGAAAGCACAAGAATCAGTAGAAGTTAATGAATTATCAGATACCACTAAAGTAAACTATATTAATAAAGCTAATAAAGCAATTACTGATAAAGAAAAACTACACTTGAAAGTTGGCTTATCAAATGTTAAAGATAAATCACTCGAAAAGAGAAGGAAAGGAGTCGCTATGGCTAAAAGTAAACTTGGTGAGCAAGAAATGTCTGACCAAATGAAAATTAACGAATTAAAAATATCTACTATGCAGAAATATAAAAGAGCTGCAAAAGCTGATATACAGACTGGAGAAAACGCTCGTCATAAAGGTTATCCTGAGAAAGAAATTGATCAGAGACAAGGCAAGCGTGACAAAGGACTTGACTCTGCAAGAAGGCAAATAGCTAAGAAGCAAGTTAAGATGGCAAAAGGTGTGGCATTTGATAAAAGGTACAAGGGTGGAAACATGACTGGTGCTTCAAATGCTATAAATAAGATAAAGCCTGGATTAGCTGATCACCCTAAGGTGAAAGATGC
>Ga0181395_1001150_pt1 | contig 10893 bp, 4 predicted proteins | sample 18SPOviralmetaG_FD_130124 | JGI IMG/M metagenome (GOLD analysis project Ga0181395, IMG submission 130124) | Marine viral communities from the oligotrophic San Pedro Time Series (SPOT) site, San Pedro Channel, CA, USA - 18 SPOT_SRF_2010-12-16 | ecosystem: Environmental > Aquatic > Marine > Strait...
CAATACCATTTAACTTAGTATGGTCAGCATCAGTAAACACGTTGCTATCACTAGCACTTTCTACAAGTGTTCTAATCTCTGCTGCGGTTTGGTCTGCTGTAGCAGAAGCTTCTATTGCATTTAGCTTAGAATGATCTGCGTCAGTAAAGACATTACTATCAGTTGCAGCTTCTACTGCTGTTCTGATTTCTGCATTTGTCTGATCTCCTGTAGCTCCTTCTTCTATACCTGCTAATTTATCTGTAATTTCTTGTTGAGCAAATAATATCTGGTCACTATTATTATCTAAATCTGTTTCTGTTAAAACACTACCATCTTGAAAATCTACTTTCTTTGCAGATATATTTGTATCTCTTTGAAATTTAACAGCAGCACCACTAGCAGGTATGTTACCAGAAGTAAAAGTAATCGTTGAACCGCTAATTGTATAATGAGTATCTAATGTTTTTAAGACACCTGCTACTGTTACATCTATTTCTGCATTGGCTAAGAACGTAAAAGATATTGCGAAGTTAGTGGTACTACCATTACCAGTATGTGTCGTTGCTGTAGCTGTGGTGTTAGTAGCCATAATTAGAACCTCTTAAAGTTAAGTTTATCTAAGATCTCTTCCATTTCATTATTGTAACTGTTTTGTTGATCTATTTTTACGTTTATCCTAGCTTCTAATTCTTCTTCTGAAAAGGTTGCTTTTACATATTTTTCAATACCTGCATTTATAAATTGTTGATTTATTCCATTCATAACTTTGTATATTCTATCTGCTGCTACTTGTCCTTCTTGTGAACTTAATCCATATTTTTCTATTTGTTGTTTATTTGCTTCATAACCATACGCTTCTTTTGCTCTAAATCCATCATCAATATATTCAAGCTCACCCTTAAGGTATGCTATCTCTGCATCTGCAAGATTATAACTTTTACCACTAAGACTTATAACAGTTGTATTAACATATTTTTTTAAGTTATTATATTTAGTCGTATCTAGTTTTATAGGTACAAATAACTTACTACTAAAGTTAGAATTTCTAACAAGGTTTTTTACTTTACTACCCCTAATAATATTAGGTGGTTCTGGTAATAATCTACCTATTGTATAACTAGCTTTATGCAATAAATTATTTTTACTCTTTGAATATTTTGCATTTGTAAAGACATTAAAACCTCTTCTATTAGGATATGTAACTACATCATTAGTCATATGTTCTACTTGAAATGGTAAGTCTCCACCTACATTAGAAGGTACATTGGATTTCATTTGTTGTAATAATCCATGTAGATACTGCAAAGCACCATTAACTTCGTTGAAGTCTTGGTCTGACAAACCTAATTTATCTTCACTTGTAAGGTATCTTAAATTTTTTATATTCCTTGTTAAATCAGAAAAATCACCTGAGTATGTTTTAGTGTCCATCTTGGCAAATAATCTTATAAGCCTTTTATTTTTAACAGTACCTAATTTTATTTCTTTACCAAGAATTTCTATTGCATATTTTGTTAGACCTTCTGATCCTTCTTTTCTAAGTTCTTGTGCTTTCTGTTCATCTATACCTAATATCTGTGCAGTTACATCTGCTGGTAAACGAAGTATATCTTCCCATAAGCTGCTGTAAGGAGTTACAGAAGACTCAAATAACCTACCTAAGTAAGCTATATTTCTTTGTCTTTCATAACTTATAGTATCGTCTGGATCAACTCCACCTGCACCTATTTCTGGTAAAGCAGTAAACATATCCATTGTTTCATTTACTTGTTGAACATAACTTTTGTTTGTGATAACACGACCTATAAAACCAGCCCAACCAATAGTATATTCGTCATATATTCTGTCTAATTTTTTAGTAAAGAATGGAGACATTTCTTGAAAGTCAACCCAAGCTTTAATAAAAGATAAAACTGGATCTGGTAAATCTTCATAAGAAACATAGTTATATTTTGGTTGTCCATCTTCATCAAATAATATTTCACCATCTTCGTCATACATTAAGTAAGCTCTAGCGTATGGCAACCAACCACTTCTTAATAAAGAAAGATGTTTTGCAGCACCTTCTTTTGTTTTCCAACTAGGACCACCACCAGTTAAAAATGTCTTTGGTATCTTATCTTCACTATCGTATTCACTTGAACTTATAAATTCATTTGCTGGTTGATAAATGTCTTTATAAGCAAGAAATCCTAAAATAGTAGCAAAGGCATTACCCATATAAATTTGACCTCTTGTATTAGTTCTTACTTGAGGATCAGGACTTCTAAGGTCTGCTGCTATTTCTGGCAAAAGAAAAGCATTTAAAAAATTATAATTCTTTTTACCACCAAATCTTGCAGGTGTATTTATTACAGGAATATACCTCATTATATCTTTAATCATATTTGTAGGTGTTCTTGTAAATTTAAAGGCCGTTCTCATTGGTGGGTATTGTATTGCTAGATTGTTTATTTCTTCTGCAAACAAGCCAAGTGGATCTGTAACATCATCACTACGACCACCTCTTATCTGTTGTGTATATGTAATTTCTTTACCAAAGTTTTTAGCTCTTTCAAATATTTTTGCAAGAACAGGATCAGCAATAAACTCTCTTGGACCTATACCTTTTTTAAAAAATGTATCTCCTTCCATTGGTTTTAATCTACCTAAGTCTCCTTCTTGTCCTTTTAAAATATAAGATATAACTCCATCAAGACTACTTTTTACATAATCATCTAAGTCTTGTCCTTTCAAACCTTTTTTTAAGGCTTCCATAGTTGCATGATAGGCAGTAGAACCAAGGATATTTGGTGTTTGTATAAGAGCATCATTAGATGTCATTAACCTACTTGGTAGTCTTATAACTTTTCCTGTTGTATTTATAGCTGTTCTTAAAGGGAAGTAAGGATTTTCAGATGAGATAATAAATCTTTGACCAGTTTCAACTTTAGAGTTACCTATATTAATAAAGTTATCTTCCATATCCCATGATCTTTTCCATACTTTTAAAGCAAAATCAAAGTTATACATTAAAGCATATAGATGTCTGGTAGCTGCTTCTACTCCTTCTTTTCTTATTAAGCCTTTACCACCAGCAACATCTAAAGTACCACTAAAGTTTTTCATAATACCTAAAAATGTTTGTGCAACACCAGAATATAAATTCACTCTTTGAGAAGGAAGACCAGATAAGACTCCATTGATACCTACTTCGTTAATAACTCTTGAAGCTTGATTAAGATTTTTAAGTGTCTTACCAAAAGCATCTGAGTTATACAGCTTTACCATGTTTTCTATACTTCCACTTGCTTCTTTCATATCTTGTGCAACTTTTATAACTTCTGTATAATCTCCTGTCTTGTGTCCTTCTTGTATTCTCGCTAATAAATCTGTTTGAAAGTCTGCACTTTGATCTAATAATTTAGTAAGAGCAGGGGATATATCACGATTTTGTGAAGTTAAATTTTTCTTTTCTAAAGGACTTAGTTTCATAACTTCAGCAGGTGTCATACCTTCTATGCCTTCTATGCCTTTAATATTAAAAGCGTTCATAGCTCTACCTAGTCTTGTACCTAAAGGAATACCATAACCTAACCAATCATCTACTAACTTTTCAGCTTTAATTATTTCTGCACCAGCTTTATCTATAGCAGCTTGACTTTTTTTAGTTTTTTTACCAGCGTTCTTTTTTACAACATCTAAAAATCCTTGCGTGGAGTTTGCAACTCTATCTGTAGCTATTTGTAGACCTTGATTATTAATAACAACTTCTTCTTCTGTTGGTAGTTTGCCTTCTAGTATTGCTTTTTTGTTTGTATATTCAGTAATAAATTTTAAACGTTTTGGATCGCCTGTAATTTTACCTTTTAAATCTGTCATTTTACCCAATGCACCTTCTTGAGTTTCAGCCTGACTTTTTCTTTCAGCACCTTTAAAACCACCTTCTTGTTTTTTTGTTCTAACTTTTTGAGTAACAAAATCTTTTTTACCTTTTTTCATATCTTTTATACGACCCATCTTCTGTGGATTTAACTGTGTATTACCTAAATCCATATCAGGTTCACTTGCTAACTTGTTTAATGGTGTTTGTACTGTCTTCCCAAAGTCTCTTAATATTGGTACTTCTAAATTTAAACCGCTAGTATTACTAACTGACGCACTAGCAGTACCAGTAGTTTCTTTTACTATTGACTTTAACTTTGCGTGTACTTTATCTCCATGCAGTCTGACTTCTTTTTCTGTAAAGCCTTGATCTAAAAATACTTTTAATATCTTGGAATCATTTTGTGCTTTCTTTTTCTTTCCATTTCTTAATGACCAAGATAACTTATCAAAGTCAGATTGAAATTGTATCTGTGCAGAACCATAACGAGGTTTAGTTCTTTTGTAAGCTTCTGGTGCTGTAAAAGTAAGATCTTGTGTAACCTTTGTTTGTACTGTTGGTGTTTGTTTCTCTCCAAAATCTACTTCTGATTGTAAGACTTTTCCTTTTTTAGTTACTGTTAATTCACTAGGGTCAAATTTTACTGATTGAGATGCACCTTTTTTACTTGTAAAAGAAACAGTAAACTTACCAGTAGATTCATCAAAGCCAACAACTGTTCCTATATTTCCTCTATCTGCTGCTTTTACTCTGCTGCCTAAAGGAATACTATCTTGATTTACAGTTGTTGTTTGTTGCTTCTGCTTATTAATTTCTTGATCTAATTTATCAGTATCTAATCCTTCTTGTTTTAATTTTTGTTTTTGTTTCTTTGATACTGTATCTATATTTTTTACTGCATCATTAATAGTTTTTGTATCTTTTTTTGTAAGAATTTTGTCTGCTTCAATATTTGTTTTACCTTTTACTTTTTTAAAAATACCTTCTAATCCTTGTAGAGAGCCTTTAAAACCAGCACCAAAAGTACCACCAAATCCAAGACTTAATAAGTATTCATCACGAGTAACATCATCACCTAATAAATCTCTAAGGAAAGTTTCACTTACACTAAAACCTGCACCATATACTGCACCTTGTTTTATACCTTTTAATCCTTTTCCTGATGCACCGAAAGGTACAATTTGAAGAAGACCAGCAGCTATAGCTTCTGCTTGACTAATATTTTTAACACCTCTAACTTTTTGTGCTTGAATATTAGCGTAATAACCAACAGCAAATTGACCAGCACCATAAGCTGCAATACCATAAGGACCAGTTTTTAATAAAGGAGAAAGTAACACGTCAGCAGACGTACCAACACCTATTTCTATACCTAAACCTTTTGCTAGTCCTGTTAAATCTTGTTGTGGTTTTTCTTCTGTAAAATCATTAAAGATACTATTACTGATGTCAAAATCTTGTGAAGCAAAATCAAAAGTTTCTTCATCAAATAAAGTGTTATTTATATAATTATCAAAATTAGATTGAGGTTTGTCGTCATCAGTTTTAATAACATTAGTGAATGGCGAATCAATTTTTGTTGTTATTGGTTCAACTATTTCATTTTCTAAAAGGTTATTAACAACATTTGAGTTGTCATCATTAACAGTTATTGATTGTTGATTTGTATTTTGTTCTTCTTCTTCGTTGTTATTAAGAAGGCTGTTTACAATATTTGAATCTGTCATGTTTAAAGCTTACCTAAGTTAATGGTATAGCGATATGGGTTATCTAGTATGTTTTTAAGTTTATCTTCACCTATCTTATCTACAACATATCTTCTAGGTGCATTATTTACTAATTCTAAAAATCTTTTTTTTGCTGGATCTGGTAAAGGTAAATTTATAATTGTAGAGAAAACTGAGTATGGCAATCTAATTAATAAATCACTTCCACCTGTTTGCGAATCTTCAGTTTCAAATAAATATGTATTATTAAATTTAATTTCTCCTGTTTCAACATAATGTTTTGCATCAAGATAATTACCATGACCTAAAGAATTTTGTAATCCTAATCGGCTGTTTAAACCAAAACTCATCATTAATTGTTCTCTCACATAATCTTGTATTCCTTGATAATCTTTTGCTTCAAGTAATGTTTTAGCAATATTAGTATTTAATATTTTATTAGTGTCTTGTTTTAAAAAGTTTTGATCGTCTTCTGTTAATAAATTTGTAAGGTCTTGATTTTGTTCTGCATTATTGGCAATATAATCATCAAGAAAGAAATCAACAAAGTTTTTAGATGATTCTACTTTTCCTATTTTAGCAACTGTATCAAATGTAAATTCTTTAGTATTGGTACTAAAATCTTTAGCTAATTGAACAACATTATTTATAATCGAAGGTTCGACTTCTGGTGATTGATTATTGGTAGGAAAATTATAAGCAATCATACTTCCATCAGTTACACCTAAAGAAGGTTTGATTTCATTAGCAAATGGATCATTAAAAGTTAAATCATCTTTAAGTAAGTTTTCATTTTTTGTTTCTGTTTTATTGTCTTCAAAAGTTGCATTATAAAAATCAATATTAAAATTTTCAAACGATTTTATTTTTAAGTTTTGTCGTAACGATTCACCAGCAGGTGTAACATCACCATTAATAGATACAAGTGTAGTATTTGGTCCTACTTGTAATTCATTAGTATTTACTTCACTAAATAATTTGGTAGTTGTATCGTAAGTTAAAACTTTTTGTTCTTGTATATTTACTGTCTTTTTATCATCTTGACCATCTCCATCATCCTTTTCTATTACTTCTCCAAATTCTATAGGTTGTGATAAATCTAAAGTTGGATCATAAAATTCATATTTACCAAACTTTCTTGGATTTTTTATTTTTCTTAACTCACCTAAATACCAATTCCTAACTGTTGACTTTTGATCTCTTACCTCAATTTGTTCACCAAGTCCTTCATTTTCTTTTACCAAGCTTTTTAATTTTGTATTTAAATCTTCCATTTTATCTACATCATCAGCATTTTTATAACTAACTACACCTGATGATAAGTTTGTTTTCCCAATAGTTTTTTGACCATATTTAATTAATTCTTTCATTTCTGGAAATCTTGTATCTAAACTTTTACCATCTGTTTTACCTAAATATTTTTTTAATTTAGTATATTTATCTCTATCTGCTTTAGAAGCATTTGGTCCTAGAGCTTGCATAACATCTGTTACTTGGATTAAAGCTTGACTTTGAGTTACTGTCCCATCATCATAAGCTGTCTCTAATTCAAAAAAGAAATCATCAACACTAAAATTCCTAAGATCATATTCCTTATATAAAAATTCAATTTGTTCTGGGTATTCATTAGCTAGTGCATCTAAAGTATTGCCTATATTTTTAAAATAACTTAATGCTTCTTTGCCATCTTTAAATTGAGTACGAGAAAAATCTAAATTATTTAAAGTATTACTTATAGTTTCTTGATTTTGTTGTTTTTGAAAAGCTTTTTGATTTTTTATAGCGTCTGATTTTTTTTTATTTATATCACTCATTAATGTTTCAATTTTATTTTCTCCATCTGATATATAAAAATTTCTTAAAGGCTGACCATTAGTAACTTTTAAATTACCAATCCAATTAATGTAATCTGTTATTTCTTCTTCAGCTACATCCATATCAAGATTATTACTTTCGTAGTAATTAAGTATTTGTAATGTATTTGTTTTTATAATATCTATTAAACTTGCTGGTGATACGCTTTCACTTAGACCTAACTTGACCATAGAATCTACATTTAGTTGTAGTTCTTGCAAAGATAAAAATTCTGCTTGTGAAAGACCATTATTATTACGTCTATCTTCTGTTGTGTAGTTATCATCTATTAAATTTAATTCAATACTGTCATTAAAATTATCTATACTAAACCAAGAATTAATAACTGAATTATTAAATAACAAATTAGCCTGTTCTATTTTTGCTTCTGCACGTTTAGTTTCTTGGTCACTAAATATTTTTGCTAGAGCAAGATTTTGTTTAGGTAGTAAATGTTCATTTACAATTTCTGGTCTAATACCTCTTGTATTGAGTAATGAAGTTTGTTGAAATTCATTTATAGCACCTTGAAACTCTTTTGAATTAATATCAAATTGTGATAAAGGTTGCTGTATTACTGTGCCATCAGGCAAAGGTACATCTACGACATAATCATTAAAAAACTTTTTGGTCTTTGCTTCTGATGCGTTACCTAAATTAATTGCTAATTGTTTTTCTATTCCATACTGCGTATAAATATTTCCACCAATAAAATTCCTAGCAAATCTTTTACCTTCTTTTGCTTCTAATTCTTTTTTTATCTTATTAATTTCTGTAGGAGTAGAACCTAAGATTTGATTCTGACCTTCTAGTACACCTTGTTGTTTTGCTTTATCTATTTGAAAGCTAACAAACTTTTGTAATGTAGGGTTTATAGATTTCAAAGTATCAGCCAACTCCATCATTCCAGTTTTAGGTGGTGTCACCCCTTCACGAATCCCTCTCTGCACAGGAGTTCTTGAACTTTCCCCTGATGTACTTTGAAAATTTGTAGTGCCTACTTGTAAAACCATAATTAAACTACTGCTCCGAGATACATACCGACACCTTGAGTACCGATATTTAATAGTGTCTGACCGAGACTTGGTATAGCATTATAAGCTTTATTTATATTGCTTTGTAATTGATCTCTTTGACTTACAAATTGTGATTCTGTTGCTTCAATATTAAACAAATACTGTCTTTGCATTGATTCAATACTCTGATTTATTTTCTCTCTATAATTAGCAGCTTGCCTATCTTGATCCATTAATAATAATCCTACAGTTGTACCAGCTTGTTCTGAAGCTATTATAGATCGACTAGCTTGTAAAGCATCAATAGTTTTAGCAAACTTATCTTGTGCTGCAAACTTTTCTTCTTCTGCTTTTCTTTCTGAAAGAGCTAATTGTTGTTGTCTTTTATTCTCTTCTAATGATCGGTTAGTTATTAATGATTGGTTGTAAGTTTGATTTGCTACATCTTGTGCAGCAGCCCTACCAGCAAAAGCATTAAAGGCAGTAAGACCCAAGCCTATATTAAATGCTGTTGCAGCAGTTGTACCTGCTCCTAATAATGCAGCACCAACACACATTTAGGCAATCCTCAGAAATTCGTAGAAAGGTTTTTTTTGTTTACCATAACTCTCATGTAATTTTACAAATGTAAACCCAAGAGCTTTTAACCATTTTATAGCAGAAGTGTTCTCTGCATATACATAATTATAAAGTATTTTATAAGACTCAAGTAGATTATCAACCCAATCCCTACCTTGTCTTATTAATTGTATTCTATATTTTTTATTATCAAACAATTCATCTGTAGCAATACACCATATACAACCATCTTTAAATACACCACATAGACCTATGGGTTGGTCATCATCAGAAGCAATAGTCATATTAGTTTTACTACCTAGAAAAGTATAACTTAGTGCATCTTCTGGGGTCATGTCTGTTTGATAGTAAGATTCGAGTCTATCCATTTTTCTCATATTTTTTACTACAAATTTAAAATCTTTTAATTTTGATTTTCTTAAATATCCCATTAAACTCTTCTACTCCTTATATGGAACGTACCTTCATATTCTGCACCTGCTAAACGTGTAGGAAGAAAGGTATCGTTTTTTATATCTATGTCTACCCTATCAGACTTACTCATAATAGGTACTTTAAATGTACCAGTATCAAGGTTTATCTGACCGATAGCAGCAGAAGCAGCACCAAGTAGACGACCAGTAAATTTATGGGTACTTGTATTTCTATTCTCAGGTGTTACTTCTACTTTAAAGAATCCAGCTTCTTCGTATTTAATATAAAAATGATGTAGTTGTAATCTTGTTCCTACATACTCAGGAGAACCTGCACCTTGTTCTGTTAGTCTTTGCTTACTAAATCTGTAGTGCATTTCATAAGGTTCACCAATAATAAATTTACTATTTCTATAGTCTCCTGTGGCAGTAATAGTAGAAGTAGATCCATTTGTAGTATTAGAAGTACTTAAGACTTGTCCTGATACAAGACTCTTTGTATTTCCTTGAGCATCTACAAAAGTACTTGTCTCTCCATTACCTAGATACCTACCAATTATATTCATGCTTGCTCTTAATCTATAAGGAACGGTAAAGGTAGATAGACCAGTACCAGAGCTATAAGATACTGATACACCAGTAGTTGCTTCAGTTACTTTATGGTCAAGATGATATTCAAATTCTGCATTAGGTTCTTTAAATTCAGTTTCAAATGGTATCTTTTCTAGTGTCACTTTGTTTGCTTCTTCAATAACTGCAAACAAATCTGTACCAATAAAATCTACATTTAAAATAGATCTATTTGTATTGATGCTATAAGTAAACCAAGCACTTAATGTCTTACCTTCTTTTCCGTATAACCATCTATATACAAATAATTTATTAGGATTATCTGAACCTAACAATACAAGAATATCTTGGTTGGTTGATACCGCCATTTTAAAAATTCCACTTGGTATCAGTCTTGGTACATGAATAGTTATGTTTGCTGCATCTCTTATCTGTTCTCCCGAAATTATATATTCTCTAATACCTGCGAAAGAACCTTTCTGAGTTAAGAAGTAGATAGAACTACCAGAAGGTACAGGTTGTGCAGCAGAACTACTTTCAAATTCAGTTATTACCAGTACGTTAGCTGTCTTAGGAGTTAAGTTATCTGCTGAACTTGCTAATACAAACTGCGTTTGTTCTGAAAAAAGTATTAGTTTTTCTCCCATTGTTACTGCACTTTTTAGTATCGCTACTTTTGTATGAGAAGCAGCCACATCAATAGGTTCATTATCTAAAACAGATACAACTGTCTCAGGAAAGAAATTAAAAAACTCAGATACCCTAGAAAGAATTACATTATCACCTGCAAGAAAACCTAATCTGTTTCTAAAGAAGAATACGTTATTAATTTTTTGACCAATAAAGGAAGGATCAGGTGCAGATATAACATCACCTACAGTTCTTTC
>Ga0181395_1001152_pt1 | contig 10885 bp, 15 predicted proteins | sample 18SPOviralmetaG_FD_130124 | JGI IMG/M metagenome (GOLD analysis project Ga0181395, IMG submission 130124) | Marine viral communities from the oligotrophic San Pedro Time Series (SPOT) site, San Pedro Channel, CA, USA - 18 SPOT_SRF_2010-12-16 | ecosystem: Environmental > Aquatic > Marine > Strait...
AAGAGATAAGGCTATTAAGAAAGCTCTTAAGAAAGTACCTGCCATGAAGAAAGAAGAAGTAGAGGATAGTAATCCTTTACCTAAGAATCCTAACCAAGCAGTTAGAGATGTTCATAAAACAGTAGCAGATGTACTAGCCGGTAGATCAATAGAAGTTTCAGACGAACCTTTAGTAACAGATCCTTCAATGGAAATGAATAAAGGCACAGGCAATCACTTTGATGTACAAGAAGGCGCCAGAGAAGACGCAATGAGAGACATTAAGAGGGATAAAGGCCACGGTATGGCTCCACTTAAGAAGGACCCTAAACCAGGCAAGTCAAAGCATGACGGTTCAGAAAATAAAGGCCCAGACCACATAGTATCTCAATTAAGAAAAGCTATTAGTTTAGGCGACAAACATGATGGTGTTAAGTTCCAAGACGGAAAAACACACAAAGTCAAGGCACATCACGCACATAAATTTTTAAATAAATATATGTCAGGTAAGCCAGCAGACAAAGAGAAAATGCAGTCTCACGGACATGCAAATCATGACAACTTTAAAACACATATAGATTAATAGGAGAAAAATATGTCAAATTGGGGAGCAACAGACGCGGACGAAAGTAAGCCTAAGTATCTTACAGCCGCTCAGAAAAAAGAAGTATTTGCTAACACCAGTGGTTGGGTTGTAGAAGCAGGTTCTAAAATGACAGGTAATGGCCGTACAGGCGCTGATCCTGAGGTTTTAGTAGCTATGTCTTCACTTACAACTAATTTAGGTGCAGCAGATATTACACAGATAGAATGGATTACAACAGCAGCAGATAAATCAGCAGGCTTTACACTTTCAGCTAGAGTAAGATTTAATGAAGCAGTTGATGTAACAGGAACACCACAAGTATCAGTAACTAACGGCAACGAAGGTTCTGGTTCAGGTCGTGGACCACACTTACTATCATACGCTAGTGGAACAGGTTCAAATGAACTTACATTCTCACTAGTAGTAGCAGCAGCAGACGCAGCTACAAACGCAGACGATGTATTAAGCATAGGTGCTAATGCTCTTGGACTAAACTCAGGTACAATTAAAGATAAAGGAACTTCAACAAATTCCACTATCACAAGTGTAGCGGGTATTGGTACAGCAGCTGGTACATTAACAGTCGTAGCGTAAGGAGTAAATTATGGCAGACAGTAAAGTATCAGATCTAACAGCAGCCACGCAGGCTTACGGAGCAGATCAAATATATTTGGTACAGAGTTCATCCTCTAAATCCATTACAGCTGCTAATTTATTCGGATATATTAATACACCAGCCGTTTTTAATGACAAGATTGTCGTTGGCGATCATGACACAATTACAGCAGCTGGTGTAATATCCACAGATACAAATGTAACTTTTATAAATGACCCTTCAGGGGCTGGAGCTTGTACAATAGGTGCAGGCACAGACGGACAGATAAAGATAGTAATTATGTCTTCCAATAGTGGTGGCCATTCGATAACAATAGGCGGTAGTAATGTATCTAATACAGTTACAATGAATGCCTCAGGTAGCTCTGCTACATTGTTATATGATGCAGGATTAACGAAATGGTACTTTATTGGAGGCAATTCTACGGTATCATAAATAGTTACATGAATGAATTAAATGATGATAACTTTTTGATTTTTGCCATAAAGCATTATAGGAATAGCTCCTGTACAGGAATGGCAGAATTAGAAGATGATTTAAAACGGTTTAAGTATTTGAAGCGCTTGTTTAATAGATATGAAAAAACAGGCGATCCTAATGATAGGCTTATAATTAATCACTTAACCTTACTGTATAATGTATTTGGTAATGCAACAACAGAAATGTTGTTTTTTAAATTAGAAGAGAAGTATTGGATAAACTTAAAAACATATCTAGTATTTTTAAACAGATTACCATTAGAAGAAGTTTATAGTAGAACATTATTACCTAAGAAGATAATAACAGATATACCATTAAATAATGAACTAATTAAAATATTAAGGAATATATAAATGTCTACAGCATTAGATACAGTAGTAGGATTAAGGATACTTAAATTATTATCCACACCTATTAAAAAATCCAAAGCTTTTCAGTTGGGGATTATTGACGACCAGGGTAATAAAAAGAGAAACCCTACAAGTAGCGAAAGACAATATTATACATTCTTAAATAGATTTGTTTTTAAAATACAATATGCTTTAACTAAGTCGCCTAATATGCAGGGTAAAAGATTACTTTCATTTGCAGCAGCAATGGCTATGTTAAGAGAACATAACGAAGAAGATGATGCTAGTGAAATATTATCCTTATTAGAACTTCACATGTTAGATGAAACGGTACAATTACAGGCTAGACTTTTAGAAAGAAAGATGTTATCATTTAGATCTTTTATGGATATTGATGAAATGAATGGTGTAGGTGGTGGAGCAGTAGCCGGTATAGGCGTAGGTCCACAGGGTGAACCAGGTGTTGATCCTAGATTAATGCCATTAGGTAGACGAAAGAAGAAAAAAGATGCCAGAACGAAATAAAACATATGATACTCAAATAGCTACAATCAAAGCAGATGTAGCTGCTATGGGTCATTTGTTTTCCAAGTTAGATGATGCTATTGATAAAATAGGTAATGCCAGTGCTAATATTAGTGCTATTCTTGCAGTTCACGATGAAAGAATAGATAATGCAGAAAAACTAGTAAGCGAAAGGCGAAAGGAATCTTCCGATGCAGTAAAGGAACTCCATAGCCGTATTTCAACAGCCTCAAGGGAGAGAATGGATGAACATAGACAGGTCCAAAAGGATATGAAAGATTCTGAAGCAAAAATCTTAGACGCCATTAATGAATTGAGGAAGGATGTCAATCGAGAACAGGAACATCTTAAAGAACGCATTACAAAATTAGAACAATGGCGATGGATATTAATTGGTGTTCTAATTGCCATATCAGCAGTAGTACCAAACATGGGTAAAATCGTATCCATGTTAGCTAATTAATTTTACCAAACGGTACAATAACCACTAGACAATTACTTATTAAGATCGTATAATTACGACTATATGTTACACATTGACTTGAAATATATTAATATGATCTCACACCGTTTTGAAAGATTTAAACGGAAAGACGATTATCTATTCAATTTCCGTTGCCCTATCTGTGGCGACAGTAGTACCAAAAAGAATAAGGCACGGGGTTACCTGTATAAGAAAAAGAACGATATGTTCTACAAGTGTCATAACTGCGATGCAGGAAAAACTTTTGGCGGATTATTGAAGATAACAGATCCTCTCTTACATAAAGAATATGTAATGGAAAGATATAGTGAAGGTGTAGCAGGACCCCGTGCCAATAAAACACCAGAGTTTGATTTTAAACCTCCAGTATTTGATAAACCTAAAGATGGTTTAATCGATGAACTTATGGATAGAGTAGACAAATTGGATTCTAATCATATGGCAGTTCAGTATGTAACATCTAGAAAAATACCTGAGGAAAAATGGAATAGGTTGTATCATATAGATGATATTAGCACTATTGCACAGCTGGCTCCTAAGTACAAAGATAGAATTAAGACTACAGAGCCTCGTCTAGTTATCCCATTCTTTAGTGAAGAAGGCAAACTAACAGGTCTTACATTAAGAGATTATGGTAATTCCACATTAAGATACATAATGGTAAAAATAGTTGATGATGCACCGACTATTTTTGGTCTAGATTGTATAAGTAAAGAGAAGCCTGTAAAGATTGTTGAAGGTCCATTAGATAGTTTATTTTTAGACAACAGCATAGCATGTGCAGGCACAGCATTTAACAAAATAATTCCAGGCGATAATGATATTATTATAATAGATAATCAGCCTAAAAATAAAGAGGTTTGTGATATATTACACAAACATATATCTAAGGGTCATAAGGTTGTTATATGGCCAGATAATATAGAACAAAAAGATATAAACGATATGGTTATGGCTAATCTAGATGTTGAAGAAATTATAAATTATAATACATTCCAAAATTTAGAAGCCGAATTAAAATATACAAATTGGAGAAAGTGTTGAGAGATGATAGTGGTATAAGTCTAGGCGGTCCAGCCGAGATCGAAAGAAGAGAGTTAATTGCACATAGTAATACGAACGAAATGTTAAGAAAAGAAGTCAAAACAATGCAAGGCCAATTACAAGCAGCTTATATCAGAATTAGTGAATTAACCAACGAAATTAACGAATTAAAAACAAGGAAAAATGATGGCAAAGGGAATAGTTAACGGTGTAACCGTTGATTACGATAGGGATGATTTATTTGATCCTTTAGGCGTACAGAGACTGAAAGAGTCTTACATGATGGATACAGAAAAATCACCTCAAGAAAGATTTGCCTTTGTAAGTTCTACATTTGGCTCCAACCCAGAACACGCACAAAGATTGTATGAGTATAGCAGTAAGCATTGGCTTTCTTATAGTACTCCTATTCTTTCCTATGGGCGAAGTAAAAAGGGTATGCCTATATCTTGTTTTTTAAATTATATTAACGACACAGCGGAGGGATTAGTTGAAAACTTATCAGAAACAAATTGGCTTTCTATGCTTGGTGGTGGTGTGGGCATTGGCTTTGGCATTCGAAGCAGTGATGATAAATCTACTGGCGTCATGCCTCATCTTAAGACTTATGACGCCTCGTGCCTGGCGTACCGTCAAGGGCGTACTAGACGGGGCAGTTATGCTACTTACCTTGATATTAGCCATCCAGATGTTCTAATGTATCTCGAAATGAGGAAGCCAACAGGCGATCCTAATATGAGATGTCTTAACTTACATCATGGCATTAACATAACAGATAACTTCATGCAGATTATAGAACGATGTATGACAGATCCAGAGGCAGATGATGGATGGAATCTAGTTGATCCTAACTCAGGACTGATTAGAGATACAGTATCAGCTAAAGACTTGTGGCAAAAGATATTAGAACTAAGAATGGAAACGGGAGAACCTTATATTCATTATATAGATCATAGTAACAATGCTATGAAGGACTTTCAAAAAGAAAAAGGATTAAGAATACACCAGAGTAATCTATGCTCAGAAATAATTTTACCTACAAACGAACAACGAACAGCGGTGTGTTGTTTATCTTCAGTTAATCTAGAATACTATGATGCTTGGAGTAGACAACCACTATTTTTAAAAGATGTAGCAGAAATGCTAGATAATGTGTTAACATTCTTTATTGAAAACGCACCCAAAGAAGTAGGACGAGCAGTATACTCAGCAACACAAGAACGGAGTATTGGAGTTGGTGCTCTAGGATTCCATGCCTATCTTCAGAAGAACAGTTTGGCTTGGGAAAGTAATGAAGCCAAAGGTGCTAATCTTAGAATGTTTAGACACATAAGGGGAAAATTAGATGAGGCAAACAAGCAACTCGGAAAAGATAGAGGGGAAGCGCCAGATGCTAAAGGAAGAGGGGTTCGTTTTAGTCATGTCATGGCTATTGCTCCCAACGCTTCCAGTAGTATTATTATGGGCAACACTTCGCCATCTATTGAACCGTTTAGAGCTAACGCGTATAGGCAGGATACTTTGTCAGGAGCGTATCTAAACAAAAATAAATATTTAGATAAATTAATTAAAGATTATTGTGAGAAACATCCTAGAACAAACTATGATGAAGTATGGTCTAGTATTATTAGTAATGATGGTTCAGTACAACATTTAACAAAATTATCAGACGAACAAAAAGCTGTCTTTAAAACATCTATGGAAATAGACCAACGATGGTTAGTAGAACACGCAGCAGATAGACAACTTTTTATTGATCAAGCACAAAGTTTAAATTTATTCTTTAGGCCTGATGTTAATATAGCATACTTACATGCCGTTCATTTTTTAGCATGGAAGTCAGGAGTTAAAACATTATATTATTGTCGTTCAGAGAAATTAGGTAAGGCAGATAAAGTCAGTAAAAGAATTGAACGAGAGATTATACAAGAACTTGACATGACAGCGATTGCTGATGGTGAATGTCTAGCCTGTGAGGGTTAGATGCGAAACTATAAGAAATCTACGGAACGAATCCACCCTGTTGATTATACTAATTGGGAAGAGTCTATTGCTATATTTGGTTGTTCATGTACTTATGGACATTACTTAGAGCCTGAACATCATTTACATAATGTTATAGAATCTAACAGGCCTATAAATAACTTTTCCTACCCAGGAGAATCTAATTGGCACATGTGGATGAGAGCGATAGATCTTATAAAAGAATATGGCATGCCTCATAGAATATGTATTGGTTGGACCTCTCCTTATAGAATAGCATTATATAATGAAGGTGTCCCTGCAGAGAAAGAAATACTGCCTATAGGACATTGGTCTAAGCAAGGACATACAACTGCTAAAATAGGCCATGATTGGGTGGTTAATATGAAACTTACACAAGAAGAATATTCTAAACTTATTGTGGACTCTATGAAACTAATATGTGGAGATAAGTTAATACATTGGACATTATTCCATAACTTAAAAGATGTTAAGGAAGGCCCAGGTAAAAACAGTTGGAGTCAGGCAGTATTTTTTGAAGAAGGTGATGACAAATATGGGGGATTAGATCGTGGCGGTACAGGTATTAGACGAGTAAGCAGTACACCATTAACATCAGGGATTGAACCTTTAGGATATTTTGATAAGGCAAGTGATGGAAGTCATCCAGGTCCTTTAACGGTAAAGAATGTAGCAAAGTATATAGAGTCTAAATTATGAGAGTAGGTGTTGTGATATCAGGAGGATTTGATAGTGCAGTACTATGGCATATGATTAATAAATTATATGCAAACACAGGAGCTGTAGTAACACCTTATACAGTACCTAAAGTAGATGGTTCTATTCGCCATGCTAATATGATGTTAGAAGCATATAGTAAAAAGAATAATATAAAAAGAATACATACAAGGAGAGTAGGAATAGTAGATCAAACAAATAGATATCCTGATGGAGCCACACTATTAGAACAGTTAGTGTCAGGTTTAAGAGAGATATTATATGCAGATATACCACTAGCAGATGTAGTGTATACAGGTGCTAGTCCTTTCCCGGAACATCTTGTAGAACGATTTAAATTAATAAGAGCACCTAGGGATAGAAACTTTACTAGAGGCACAGAATGGGAAGATGTATGTAAACAACCATTTGATATACTAACAAAAGATCAGTTAGTAAATATAGCGGTTAATGAAGGGATATTAGATAATATAAAAGAAATCACACATTCATGTGTGAAACAAGACAGGGGAAGATGTGGTACATGTTTCTGGTGTCAAGAAAGAGAGTGGGCATTTGAATATAATGCTCAATTAGATGGAACAAACTAAGAGGTAAGACATGGTGGCTAAGCTAAAACTAACAGACGAAAGAGAATATTTTAAACCATTTAACTATCCATGGGCATATGACGCATGGTTAAAACATGAGCAATCTCATTGGTTACATACAGAAGTACCAATGGCAGAGGATGTAAAGGATTGGAAAGATAAACTATCAGATCCTGAGAAGGCATTTTTAACAAACATATTTAGATTCTTTGTACAAGGAGATATTGATGTGGCAGGCGGTTATATTAATAACTATCTACCTTATTTCCCACAACCAGAGGTTCGTATGATGTTATCAGGATTTGCAGCTAGAGAGGCATTGCATGTTGCTGCCTATGCACACTTAATAGAAACATTAGGTATGCCAGAATCTACATACAGCGAGTTTTTAGAGTATCAAACGATGGCAGACAAACATGATTACTTCATGGAATTGTCAGCAGCCAATGGTACAAAAGAATCTGTAGCTACAAACATAGCTGCCTTCTCAGCATTTACAGAAGGCATGCAGTTATTCTCATCTTTTATTATGCTATTAAATTTCCCACGACATGGTAAGATGAAAGGCATGGGACAGATTATTACATGGTCTATTGTAGATGAAACAATGCACGCAGAGTCTATGATTAAACTATTTAAAACTTATGTAAATGAGAACAAAGAACTTTGGAACGACAAACTTAAGAAAGAAATATATGATATTGCAGAGAAGATGGTAGAACTAGAAGAGAAGTTTATTGATCTAGCATTTTCAATGGGTGATATGGAAAACTTAAAACCTGCAGATGTTAAACAATACATCAGATACATTGCAGATAGACGACTTATAAGTATGGGTATGCGAGGCATTTTTAAGGTGAAAAGGAATCCTTTATTATGGGTAGAAGAAATGATTAACGCACCAACACATACAAACTTCTTTGAGAACAGATCTACAGACTATGCTCGAGGAGCTTTAGCTGGTACTTGGGGAGATGTCTGGGGAGCAGCTAATGCCTAAGTATACAGCTGATACTATATTCACACCAGAGATATATGCGAAACCTGAACTATTAGGTCGTAATGAAATAATTTGGGATATGGTATTAGACTATAAACTAAACTTTAAAAAGGGTTTAGAAATGTGTAGTGGTTGGGGTGTTATAGGCTCCTCACTACTATTGAAAGACGCAGTACAAGAGCTACATTATACAGACCTTATGAAGAGTGAAGTAACAGGTTGCCAGGAAAATGTAGATGCTAGTGGTCTTACAGATAGAGCCACAGTATATCAAAGTGATGTATGGGAAAATATAGATACAACATTCGATCTTATTATTGTCAATCCCCCGTGGTTTAATTGTAGGGTGGAGTATTGGGTAAGTATGGGATTAAGAGACGAAGCGTGGTTGGATGACGACTGGCAGTTTCATAAGAGATTTTTTAAAGGACTAAAACAACATCTCAATCCAGGAGGTAGATGTTTACTAAATGAAAGTTCTTTAGGCTCCCATATTTCTGTATTTGAACCTATGATACCAGACGGACTGGTAGCAAAAGAGTGGAAAGTACCTGTAGAAGTCAATCCTTCCTGGATACTAGAGATATCATATGATTAAAAAAAGAATTGAATGTGAGAAGTGTGAAGGTGTTTCTGTTATTGAACATGAAATGGAACACCATTTTTATATAATAAAGTTCTGTCCATTTTGTGGTGAGGAATTAGAACTAGAAGAGGAGTTAGAAATTAATGACCCATTCGAAGAAGAATACGAAGCTAACGCTTAATGATATAGGTGGTATTGTTCTTAAAGATAATGAAACATATCTTTTAAAAGACAATACACATCTTAATAATCTTGTAATCAGCAGTACAGATCTAAAACCATTTAAGAAAACAGGTGGGCATAGTCATTCAGGACAAGAAGAAGTTTATATATTTGTATCAGGATCAGGTGTTATGAAAATAGATGATGACATGTTTCCTGTAAAGGCAGGAGATACTATTCTTATAGAGGATGGACAATTTCATCAAGTAATTAACGATACCTCTAGTAATTTGTATTTTGTATGTGTATTTGATGGAGGGCGGAACCATTAATATAATACAAAAAATATCATTAATATTGTCAGCGATAGCAGCCTTTCTTTTGTTAATAACTAGTTTACCTCACCCAGATCCCTGCGCTAAAGATAAATATAGTAGGTTCTGTATAATGAATAGCCACTAATATAAATACATTGATGGCTAGAAAAAAGAAAGAACCTAAGAAACATAGAGTATATTGTACTTATTTCCCAGACGGAAGGTATTATATAGGTTACTCATGTAAGACAGATAAACAATTTGAGAAGTATTTTGGAAGTTCTACTATTGTTAAAGAGTATGAAGAAGAGTTAAAGAAGGAAATTATAAAGGAATTTCCAAGTAGAGCACCAGCAAAGATGCAGGAGTTTCTATTACAATGGCAACAAAGACACGACGATAGGTGTGTTAACGATATGTTGCATGTTAGAATAAGGAGTAGTTTCCTAAAAGATTTCGAACCTATCGAATGGAGGCCTAATGGTTAAGCAAAGTAATTTATCATTCATTATAATGACTTTATTCTCTGCATTAGCAGTATCAGTAGTAGCTGCATACTTTTCTATTGTAGGATTAATGGCAATATTTTCTGCTCTACCTCTATCCATATTGTCTATGGGTATTGTATTAGAAATAGCAAAACTTGTAACAGCATCTTGGGTGTATCAGTATTGGGAAAGAATACAGTTTATGATGAAGGCATATATGATTACATCTGTGGTTGTATTGTCTATTATTACATCTATAGGTATATTTGGATTTCTAAGTAAAGCACACATGGACCAAGCAGCAAGTGCTGGTGACGCAGGAGCACAAGTAACTAGACTAGAAGATCTGGTATTAAGAGAACAAGGAAAGATAACAGCATTAGAAGATAGAATTACTAGAATAGATGATGGAGGCGTGTTAGATATCACTGATTCTATTCGACAACAGGAAGAGATACGAGATACGGCATGGGATAGAATTCAAGGCGATATAACATACGCCGAAGAACAAATAGATAAGATTAGAGCCTCATTAGACACAGATTTGGCATTACAGCAGTCAAAAATAGATGGTTTGGATGCTATAGTAGCATCTTATACAAGCCAAGGTACTACGGGTGGAGCGTTTAATCGTAGAGATAATGTAGCAGCAGGCTTACAAGTAAGGGAAGAACAAAAGACTGAGAGAGATGCTATTGATGTTAAGATGACAGAGCTAAGAGCTTATGCAGAACAACAAATAGCCGGCTATCGTAATCAAATATCTCAATACAGAGAGAATACACAAACAACGATAGACAATGCCAACGCTGAGATAAACAGATTAAGGGATAGTGAGACAACAGCACAAACAGGAAGAGATGTACAAATAGATGAACTGCAAGGACAAATAGACGCAGTTTATATTACAATAGAAGATTATAATGAGACTTTATTTGAGAAACGAGCTATTGTAAG
>Ga0181395_1001154_pt1 | contig 10879 bp, 15 predicted proteins | sample 18SPOviralmetaG_FD_130124 | JGI IMG/M metagenome (GOLD analysis project Ga0181395, IMG submission 130124) | Marine viral communities from the oligotrophic San Pedro Time Series (SPOT) site, San Pedro Channel, CA, USA - 18 SPOT_SRF_2010-12-16 | ecosystem: Environmental > Aquatic > Marine > Strait...
ATTATCTACCCAACGATTTAATGCTGCGCATTTATCACCATAAGCACCTCCAACATGTATATTAATTTTATTATATACTGTATTACTTAAACCCATTATATCCATTATTTGGCTGTGTTGGTTTAATTCTTTAATTGTTTTCTTTACTACAGCGGGGTTAGGTGAACATAATACATTAAAATGTCCTGGATGAAACGTTAAACGTTGTTTATCATTTGCTTCATCACCTGCCATATACAAATAATCACTAATTTCCTCATAATCAGGCAATTCATCTAACTGATAATATGCCATCCAAGGAAATATATCACTAGACATTCTAAACTGTTTAATACGCATTTCGTTATTCCATTTAATTATATTAACTAAATCTTTAACGTTTTGTAATGCTAGTTCAGACGCATAAGCGAGTCCCCTTTCATTAAATGTTTTTTGTCTCATACCACGATTTGTGGTGATACCACCTGCTTTTTGCAGTGTCATGTTTATACATGCATAACCTATTTTCATATACTTATCGTTTATACGATAAGATACGAAAGATATCTTGCTTCTCCAAATTTTTTCGTGGAAGTCTTTAAGAAATTTTATAGAATTTTTAAGGCTTTTATAACGTTTTCTTCTATGGCTTCAATAGGTTCTTTATCTAAAGCACCTTTTAAATTACGTTTTTGCCAATCATAAGATGCTTCATCATCATTAATAGGACCACCTGCTGCCCATGTATAACATGTTCTAGCTGAATGACATTTAAAATGATGCATCCAACAATAACCTAATCTACCATCTTCATCAGTACTACCAGGCATACATGTTTCCATTCGTTTTGAAATATCAAATGCTACACAATTGCTACAATTAGATTGTTTAGCTTCTTTAGCTGATGTTGTTTCACCCCATTTTTTAGCATATTCTTCCCAATAACCTTCATCTGATAAATTTAAAGGACCATATTTAATAAAGTCAGCTTTAATAGCTCTATTACGATTAAGAGTATTTAATTCTAAATCTTGTGTTGGAGCAGGACATTGTTTAACAGTTTCTTCTGTTTGTTCTTTAATTATTTGTTTTAAATGAAATTTTTTCATATTACCATTTTTTACAAGACCAATATCTAGCCATTGTTTTAGGTCCTGGATTGTCACAATTATGTCTTGCACGGAATGCTTTTCGTGCTTTAGGATTAGATTTTCTAATACTCATAGTTTTTTGTCCTGCTTTTTTAGCAGTTGTTCCACCATGACCAAAGTTAACTTTTTTTACTTTAATTGAACCATCAGCATTTTTCTTACCCGAGTTAACATAAACTTTAAATTTTTTACTGTCACCTCTTGTAGGTTTATTTAATTGGACTGTTTTACCCTTGTATTTAGCTTCAGTTATATTTTCGTCTATAACTTCCATATCTAATACTTCTTGTATTGTTAAATCTTCTTCTATAGTTTGTGTGTAAGCCATATCTCCCGAGGGGGTATTTGCTCTTTTTCCTTCATCCTTATTAATTTTTTTACCTGCTTTTTTAGCTGATTTAAAGGCTTTAGAACCTTTTTTAGACATTGTTTTACCGCTTTTTCTTTTTTTATGCATATTAGCCCAAAGACCTGGATTATTTTTTCTATCATCCTCTCTAAATCCTACTTTAGGTTTTTCTGTTGGTTTATCAGGTAATTCTTGGATTAAATTATAAACTGTTTCTAAATCTTCTATAAATTCTGAATCTAAATTATTATCTAAAATGTTAAGTATTTCTTGTACTTTAGGGTCATCATTATTTACTACTTTTTTTGCTAATTCTTTATTAATCATTTCTGTTGATTTAGCAAAATCATTTAATAAATCTTCAGTTTCTTCTGAATATTCAGGACCCCTATTAAATCCTATTTTTTTTTCTTTAATAGATTCTTGTACTATTTGGTTAACTATTTTTTTTAAATCTGATTTTTTCACAATAATTTATTTTTTTATTAACTGCAACATCCATAAGGAGAACAACAACCATTATCAGGTGGTCCATTACTACAGTAGAATGTTTGACCTATGATGTTGGCACATATAGTATAACCAGATACTGTTCCACTGCCAATACTAATATTATCACTACCGCTATCACAAAAAGAATCAGAAACCGGTAAAGGCATTTGATCATACCCACTATTAACATTACATTCAGCAGCATCATCAACAATAACTCCCTGTGAGTCAGCACAGTAGTAAAACCCATTAGTAGCAAGTACTACTGTCATAGGGTAGTGATCTTCTAATCCTAACTCTGTTATTGTTTCGTAATCACCACAACAATAATGACATATGTCATTATTTTCCCAAAAATCATAATATTCACAATTAACACTATTGTTAGCTCCATTAGGATTATAATTTATAGCACTAGGATCATTGCAACCATGACAAGACATATCACCATCACAATTATCACAATCGTTTGGCCATTCACAACAATCACTATCATAGTACCATGCATACCCGTTATCTTCTATAATTGCTAAATTTCCGGAACAATCCCCTAGACCTTCTTCATAATTACATGCTTCTTCGTAACGACATCCAGGAATGTATTGACAACATCCTCCACCTGTTGAATTTGGATGATCACAATCTTCATCAGTAGTAGCTTCTGGATTGTAATTCATTGCATTAGGATCTGTACATCCTTTCCACCACCATTTACCTTTATACTCGTCTGGATCATATGGGTCAGGACCTGGAGGCCAACCAGGATCAGGTACATCATCTATTTTAGAAACTCCACCATTAGGACGTCCTTTTGGAGGGACTTTTGACATAGGTGGTTTATCTTTAGGAGGATTAGGAATTCCCCTTTCTGGGGTTTTAAGTTTCTCTCTTTCTTGTTCACTTATTAGTTGTTTAATAAGTTTTTTTAATTGAATTCTTTTCATAATCCTGCTAATTTTTTAAATCTTTTAATGAGATTCTCATTTAATTTTGGTTGTTTATTATACATATTAGGTAATTGTTTAGGCATAGAAGGTTTAATTTCTGGTTTTTGTTTATTACCCATTCCTATATTTTCAGGATTATACACAAACCCCATTTGGTCGCAACAAAAATTATTTTGAGTTATATCATCTAAATTATAATCTATCGTATTACCATTTATAACTTGTGCAGAGTATATATGACAAATGTAATGTGCCATAGTTAATGGATTGAATGTAGAATATAGATTTTCAAAATTATTATCTTCTGAGAAGGGACCAAAATCTACACCATACACAAATTCATTAAAATCCTCAAGTCGTTCACATTGGTTATATTCACATGATCCATCATCTACATTTGCTTCAGAATTATAATTTGATGCATTTGAATCTATACATCCTTCTATATCTTCTTCTTCTATTTCTTCACCCCAAGTAGGACAACAAGTACAATATGGTGCTACTATAGGAAGATCATCATATCCTAAAGGAGGTGTAAATCCAAATTCTTCTATATTTTCAGGTCCAAAATTTATCATCCAAAGGGAAAATGAAGGATCATCTTCATTATTACATCTTTGACAAAATGCTTCTGCAGAAGGGATAGTAATAGCAAATGGTATTGTGTCTTCTACTTCTTGTGAAGTTATAAATTCTTCAAAATTTTCAGGAGAAGGACATGAGAATATTTGTTCATCATCACCATCTATATCATCATCATCATCTTCATCTTCACCATCATCCCCATATACGTTCAAATCGTAACATCCTGAAGCCTCAATAGCAGAGTAAAATTCAGGAAGCCACTCACTCATCATTATCGTATCTAAAAATTCTAGTGGACCCCCACCTGGGTTCGTTTCACCAAATGTTTGATTATTATAACAAAAGTTCAGTTGCATCATATCAGAATCAGACAAATTATTATTCATAATATATTGAAAAACAACTAGACTGCCATCTAAACTTGGTCCATTATTAGTAGTTATAATATTTTGTGGGCAAGGAATTTCATCAAATGATATATTACCTAATATATAATCTTTTTGCATGTTGTAATCATTATCATCCATTACACCATCACCATTTAAGTCCCCACATGTACAACTACAATTATATTCACATGAACCATCATCTATTGTTGCATTTGGGTTATAATTAACAGCTGTTTCACCCATACAACCTTCATATTCACAAGAACCATCATCAAAATCAAATGTCTCGTCATAGTTAAATGCATCTGGGTCTGTACAACCTGGGTTGTAGTAACAAGAACCATCATCTACATTTGCTGTGTCATCAAAATTTACAGCATTTGGATCAGTACATCCTTTAACTGTATCAACACATGAACCATCATCTACATTAGCTTCTGGATTATAATTAAATGATCCTAATTCAGTACATCCTTCAATTATAGGAATACAAGAACCATCATCTATGTTTGCATCTTCATCGTAATTAAGAGATTCAGGATCTGTACAACCTTCTATTATAGGAATACATGAACCATCGTCTGTGTTTGCTGTTTCGTCATAATTAAGAGATTCGGGGTTTGTACAACCTAAAATTACCTCAATACATGAACCATCATCTGTGTTTGCGGTTTCATCATAATTAAATGCTTCTGGATCAGTACAACCTTCTACTATTTCTATACAAGAACCATCGTCTGTGTTTGCTGTTTCGTCATAATTAAAAGCTTCAGGGTTTGTACAACCTTCTACTATTGGAATACATGAACCATCATCTATATTAGCTAATTCATTATAATTTAATGCTGTTGAATCTGTACAACCTTCTACACCATCAATACATGAACCATCGTCTGTGTTTGCTGTTTCATCATAATTAAAAGCTGTTGAATCTGTACATCCTTCAATAACTTCAATACATGAACCATCGTCTGTATTAGCTGTTTCGTCATAATTAAATGATGTAGGATCTGTACAACCTGATATTATACAACTACCATCATCCGTGTTTGCTTCTGGGTTAAAATTGTCTGCTTCCTCATTAGTACAACCTTCTATTATTGGAATACATGAACCATCGTCTGTATTAGCATAAGGATCATAATTTCCTGCTGTTGGATCTGTACAACCTAATGTTTCTTCAAATGCTTCATTCCAACATTCTTCAATACTATCTGACCAGAAATAATCTTGTGGGTTATCTGTAAGATTAGTTGTTACAGCTTGATTAATAAGGTTATTATTTCCATACATAGGAATACCCCAACTATCCATCCATGGAGCTCCTGCCCATCCCCCCAATGAAATATCATTAATGCTAAATTCTCCTACATATTGAAAACATCTACCAAAATTAATACTCTGACCCCCTGGTACTGCATTAGATATCCATGTACCTGGTGGGGGAGATCCTATTTCTTCATAAAGGTTTTGATTAGCAACAGATCCCTGCTGGCCACTTGGAAAAAAAGCACCTTCTACATAATTATTATAATTATTAGGGCCTGTATTTGGCATTCCCGAATCCATAGGATCTGAATTTGATACTTGAAACATATGAAATATATGTACCATAACATTATCATCATATGTGCAATCTGAGACACTACCAATAAATGCATTAGGATTAAAATTTGTTGCATTAGTATCTCCACAATTCGTAAATTGTTCATTAAGGGGTTGTTTATTTTCTCTTAATGCTTTTTTTAATTCATTTTTAAAATATCCGGGTTTTTGTTTCATTTTTTTATTTTGACATATTAGTAGCCCAATAAGCCCATCCTGCTGATATAGCTAATAATCCTAAACCTATCCACAAATTAATTCCAAATGTACAACCAGCACCTACTGCTAGTACATATCCTCCATAACATTTAGTATAACATAAAATTTTATTATATAAACTTTTGTTTTTGTTTACATTTGCATTGATTTTTTCAATTGCTTTTTTTACTCTAGTTCCTTTTTTTCGTGCCATTTTTTATTTTTTAATATTTGCTAATTTTTGGAATCGTTCTCTCATTAAATTAGGACCTGCTGGTTTTCTTCTTGGTTTACCATCTGGACTATAACCACAAGTACCTTCTGCTATTTCTTGTTCTGTGCATCCTTGTTCATCCATTTTTTCTTTATCTTTGAATGCTTTTTCCATTGATTCTTCTTCATCACCATCACCATCTACATCTGCGTAATCTGGTCGTGGTTGTTCATTAATAGGAGTTAAAATATAATCTCCATTAGTGTGTTTTTTTACTTTACCTATTGAATTAAGAACTTTTTTTATTTCACTTTTAGTTGCTCCTAATTTATTAGCAATAGCTAAAATAGGTTCTAAACCTGCTGCCCCTCCTTCTTTTTTAAGTACATCTATAATAGCACTTTCTAAATCTTTTTCATTTTCATTTAATGATTCACCTTCATTCTCAGTCATAAAGGGTCTTAATGTATCCCAATGTATTTCTTGAATAGAATCAAAATCAGGCTCCCATGAGAGACCATCTTCCATTGTTGCATCAACAGATACTTCTACTTCAAATGACATAGAATCATCCCCTTCTGCTATAAATATCCAATCTTGGCCTTCATTTTCATGGTCTTCTTTTTTTTCAACCTCTGTAAAATCTACATTAGTATATTTTTCAACTTCATCACCCTCATTATTACTTGTTACTCCTGGAACGTCCTCTTCTGCTCCATACATAAATGTAATTGTAACATCTTTAAGTGCTTTATTAACTTGATTTGAATCTTTATATTCAATTTTGACTTTTGTTTTTCCGTCTACACCAGGTATATCTATTTCAACTATTTCTTCTTTGAATTGATCTTCAGATTTTGGTTCTTCCTGTTCGTGAAGAGGTCTATCTTGTAAAGATTTATATATCTCTATTAGTTTTAATTTTTTCATTGTTCAATTACTGTTCTAATTAATTTTCTTAATTTTATCTCCTGAAGATTAACATCAGGTTGGTCTATAGATTGGTTTTCTTTATAATCTTCTACCATATCACTTAATAGATCTAATGCTGTATCAGGATTATCAGTTATAATTTCATCTACCATTTCTATAATATCTTCTGCTGATTCTAATCTGTTAAAATTAAGATCATTTTCATTTCCAGATTGTTCTTTAAGTAAATCTGCTAATTTTATGATTTTATTTTCTTTTAAATCGTCATCTCCTATAGTTGTAACTCCATTTCTATTTAACAGTTTAGCTATGTCTATAAATTCATCATAATCAATATCCTTAAAAGTTAACATATAAAATCCATCATCTTGTTTATAGTAATCATAATCAAGAGGTTCTGATCTATCATTTACTAATACATCATTAGTTCTTCTTATATCTTTACCCGCTACTGCTAATTCAAAAAAGCCTTCCATTTTAATTGTTTATTATAAATATAAAAAGAAGTTAGCTCCTCATACTAACTTCCTTTTAATTTAAAGTGAATAAAACCTATTTATTTAACGAGGATAAATTGACTGATTAATCTTTGTAGACAAATTACTTAATTGAAACTGTTTTTGGTTTGTTTTCAGGAGTAAGTGGGATAAATAGTTTCAATAACCCATCTTTCATTGATGCTTCAATTTTAGATAAATCAAATCGTCTAGCGATTTTCCATCCTAAATTAAAGCTACGTTTAGCAATACCTGAGTAATGACAATATGACGCGGAATTAATTTCTTCTGAACCCGGGTCCTTTTTATATGATACTTTTAAAATATCATTTTCAACATTGACATCGATTTGTTTTTTATTTAAACCTGTACATGCAATGTCAAAATAAATTCCATCGTCATCTTCATAGATGTCAACTGGATGATTAATAATTTTGTTATTTGGTGTTTGAAATTGTTCTTCTGATTGGAAGAAATTTTTGACTAATATGTCAAAAGGTGATAAGTGTTTGTTTAATAATATTGTTCCCATAAGGCAAACTGTTTTTAATGTTAATAATTCTAAAATTTATTGTTGTGATTGTCACTAAGATCAATCAGTCAATTTGCTATACATATAGTTATTTAATAACTAACGTATTTTTTTTATAAATTTTTTAAAATCTTTTTTTGATTTGATTTTACCTATATTTAAACTAACTAAACCTGATTCATAATGAGGTTCATCTTTGGGCGCTTCACTTCCACAATGTTCATGCCATCTTTTATAAAATTTTGTTTTTTTCATTTCCAAAATATTTGTATACAAGTTAAAACAGTTGCTAAAATTAAACTTATAACAGTTTTAGCATTTATACCTTCATTCATGTAAAAGCTTGTTAATACTGCAAATGATATCATTCCGGTTGCAAATCCTAAAAATCTACCAGGCCATAATGCTCCATCAAATGCTATAAATCCTAATCTTGTTGCTTCAATATAAAACCAACTTATAGGTAACCCAAATAAACAAAGTAAAAATACATTAGTTTTAAACCACGGCCATACAAATTGACCATTTAATTGAAACCAAGTTATTATTTGTACTAATAAAAAAGTACCAATACATAATATAAGCGCTAATGTTTTACTCATTGTCTTTTAATACTGCTATTACTCCCATAAGGAATGCCATTATTATTATTATTTTTGTTATGAACAACATGCTAATGAAAGTAAAATTAATATTATACCTAATAAGGTCCCCATTATAACCATAGCGAATTTTTCAGTTTTTTTCTCTTCTGGGGTCATATTTTTCCATTCTTTAAACATATTACTCATCTTCTAAAACTTTTTTCATTATTTTTTCATCACTAAATTTACCACTATTTCTATTAACGATGTGATTTGATCTAATTGCTACTTCAGCTTGCATCCATGCTTTCATAACTGAATCAGTATGAGGTATTTTAGCTATTTTATTTAATGCAGAATTAAACCCATCTAATCCTTCACCAGAACCTTCAGATTGATTAAACTTATATTTATTAACAGTTTGACTAATTTGAAGGTTACATATGTCACGACCATCTTCAGTTGCAACATAGTATTTACCATCATTATCCATCATGGTTTTAGCATTAGGATATTTTTTTAATACTTTTTTCTTGTCTTGTAAAAATTTATCTTTGCTCATCTAATATAGTTTTTTCAATTGCTTCTTGTTCTTCTACTAACTTTTGTTTTTGTTCATTAGTTAAACTATCCCACCATTCATCGTGTAATTGATTAACTTCCTCCATTGTTACAGGTCTACTTTTATTTGCCATCTTTATAATTTTTTAATATACCCCAATGTACGAACAATATATTAGGAAGCCAAATCTCCTTGTGGGAATCTTGCGATAACTACATTATCATAAAGGTACTGCGGGGTACCTAAACTTTCAAGAAAATCAATTTGATTCGTTTTTCTTTTATTCATACAATCTTTTATAACGTACACTCCATCTTTATGCTCTGTACCAAAAACATATACTGTGTCACCATAATTAAGTGGTCCTCCATTACGGGTTAACATATGTTGGCTAACAGCAATCCAATTCCAGTTTGATACTTTATAGGGGTCAATTTTAGAACCATCTGCTGTAATTAAGGGAGTATCATCACATTGTTCTTCTACTGGATGGTACATTGTAGCTCTTACTTGTTTAAATATAACTTCAGGCATTGAATCCATTTGTTGTAATAATTTTTTTATTTCATTATTTAAATCATTTATTTCCAACTGTAATGTATCTAAGAGGTCTAATTGGTGTTGGTCTTGGATTTTATATTGTCTTATTTGTTTGTTTTTTTCTAGTACAAACAAACATAAAATTGTAAGACATCCAAAAAATAGTATTTTAAAAGCTGTTTTCATATTATAATCTATAGTATTTTTTTCTATTCATTATTGATAATCCTTTAGGTGGTGTAGTATATTGTATTCCAAACATATCAATATATATTCCATTTAAATTTATATCACTTTCATTTATTGATGAATTTTGATTACAATTATTTAAGGATAAACCATATTCTTCTAAATGATCTACTAATATATTATAACTAATAGGCCAAATATCTTTATTTCTTATAAACCCATTTGGATCTATAATTATAGTAGTAGGATAATAAGGTACCTCATAAGTTTCATAAACATCAGAAGCATTACAAATATAAGGAACATTATAACCACCCCCATATGTATTTATAAAATTTTCACATTGTGGATTAGTACCACTAGAATCCATTTCTATAAAAAAAACATCACTTGTATTGCACCCAAAGTCTTCGTAAATTTGCCCATAATCACTAGCAAATTCAGCACAAGGTCCACACCAATAAGCTCCAAAATTAATTACAACCCATTGTCCTCCTTCTAATATAGAAAATAAATTTATTGTATTTCCTTCTAAATCAGTTACTGTAAAATCAGCTGCCCAATCTAAAGATACCTGTGATTGTACTTTACTTAACCCTAAGATAAGTACAATTAGTAATAATAATTTATTCATTAAATTCTTGATATGTATTCGCTACCGTCGTACGAATCTTCTTCCCATAAACCAAGTTCTTTTAGGTGTTTTTTATGAGTATCTTCTATTTCAAGATCGGGTTTGGGGTCATTTTTGAATTTATTTTTTAAAGAATAATCCTCCATTTGTTGTAATTGATTTTCACTCCATACGTTGCCTACATTTAAAAAATAACAATTATAACATAATGTTTCTAAATTTTTTAACTGCCAATTTTTTTTATTGCCATCTTTAAAATTTAAAATTAAAGGTACTTTATAATCTAATACTCTACGCTCATTAAATTCACAACAACTACATTCTTCTTTAATTAATGCTTCATGTATAAGTCTTTCTTTTAATTCTTTGGGGCTATAATTTGAAACATCAACTCTACCTTCTAAAATATCCATTATAGGAGCTATGTCTTTCTTTTTATATAAATGTTTTGAAATACCTTTACCTTGTCTGTTTAAATGAATTTCAAACAGAGTTTTAC
>Ga0181395_1001159_pt1 | contig 10852 bp, 14 predicted proteins | sample 18SPOviralmetaG_FD_130124 | JGI IMG/M metagenome (GOLD analysis project Ga0181395, IMG submission 130124) | Marine viral communities from the oligotrophic San Pedro Time Series (SPOT) site, San Pedro Channel, CA, USA - 18 SPOT_SRF_2010-12-16 | ecosystem: Environmental > Aquatic > Marine > Strait...
AATTTTGAAATGGAATGGAAAAATATTGTACGAACAATAAAAATAAATGCCACCGTGGAGGAAAGAGAAAAAATAGAGGAATTGAAAAAATTATTGAAAGAAGCTTGGAAAGAAAAGAGTGAATATGCCAAAGAAGTTGAAGTTCTCAAGGAAAAAGTATTTGGCCTGGAAACAAATATCAAAATTCTTAAGGGAGAGACTATAAAATATTTAGACAACGGGGATTAAATATACTTAAAATTTTAGTTTGTAATAAAATCAATAATACTAATGAAAATTGTACTAACAATCTTACCCGTAATGTTTATGTCAGTGCTATTGGTACTCATTTCACCAATGAAAATATCACATCGTTTCGCCTGTAGTATGGAAGCAATCGTCTACGTACTAATAATTTTATATGCCTTGATACTCATACTAGCAAAAGAAGGTGATATTTACGTAGAAGGGTATACTTTACGTTAGGTTTTGTGGTTATATAGAAAGTATGTCTAAATGATATCTATTTTAAAAATGTGTATTTTAATATTTTTAAAATAAATGTTTTGATTTATTTAAGTTTTTATAATTTGTCTAAACATAAGCTTTTGTGTCACAAGAATAAAATTTAGAATATTCATCTGTACTAGCTATTACCGATCCTGTTCCTTGATCTGTATTATAAAATTTATGACCACATGTATGTCCCGAGCCTATACCAACAAGTTCAGTATCATTATCACACGCGTATTTCTTATCATCATCTGTCATGTTACAAGCATTTCTACCATCTCTTCCAAGGTTACTATCACCACCATAATATAATGTACCCTCTGGCCATTTTGATGTAATATACCCGTCAGCAAGTTTTCGTGTTCCGTCGTCTTGAACTTCCCAGAATTCGTCTAGTTTGGCACCATTACATGTAATAGTAGTATCCGCCCATGGTCCCCAAGTATCATCTTGTTTTGATCCTACATGAGTAGCGCTTGAACATATTCTACCACATCCTGGTACGTCCTGGTGAACCGCGTCCGAATGATTACACCATCCATCTGTTCCTAGTTCAATTTGGTGAGGTATAGTATATGTATTGGACGTGCTCGTATTCGATGTACTCGTATTCGATGTACTCGTATTCGATGTATCTGTATTGGTATTGGATGTACTCGTATTAGATTCAACATTAGAATCGTCCGAAACTAAAAATCCTGTGAGTGAACTTATAGCACACGAAATCGATGATAATCCCAGTGCTCCGACTGCTATTATCGGCCATGGACTATTATTATTACTCATTTAGTGTATATTGACATTTTTATATACAAAGTTCAGTTTATGTATAAAAACGTTTTTTTGTTTAATCTAATCATGTATAATTAGTTAAGTTTTCATTTCCAGGTCTTCACCCTTAGTCATACCCGCACAATCAGCTATTTGTTTAATATCCACGTTCCAGTCAGGGTTCCAAGTCTCTGCGATACTCGGACTTGGATACCAATTAATTTGATTCGGATTTACAAGTCGATAAACAGAACCATCATTACCCCTAGGATCGTTATTCTTACACTTAACAGATGTACCCGGAGCATATCCCAGGTCTTTACCCTTAGTCAGTTTCGTACATGGTATTTGTCCAATATTCACGTTCCAGTCAGGGTTCCAAGTCTCTGCGATACTCGGACTTGGATAATAGTCTAAAATTCCATCACTATTTACACGAAAAACAGAACCTTCATTACTTCGTAGATGATCTCGAGTACACTGAACAGATATACCCTCTTTTAATTTTGATGTACTATACCCATCGGCAAGTTTTCGTGTTCCGTCATCTTGAACTTCCCAGATTTCGTCTAATTTAGCACCATTACATGTGATAGTAGTACTCTCCCATGGTCCCCAAGTACCGTCAATATCTGATCCAATTTTAGTAAGGTCTGAACATATTCTACCACATCCTGGTACGTCTTGGTGAACTGCACCTGGATGCCAACACTTTCCATCTGTTCCTAGATCAATTTGGTAAGGTATAGCATATGTATTTGAGGTACTCGTATTGGACGTGCTCGTATTGGACGTGCTCGTATTGGACGTGCTCGTATTCGATGTATCTGTATTGGTATTAGATGTATCTGTATTGGTATTGGATGTACTCGTATTAGATTCAACATTAGAATCGTCCGAAACTAAAAATCCCGTGAATGAACTTATAACACATGAAATCGATGATAATCCTAGTGCTCCGACTGCTATTATCGGCCATGGACTATTACTCATTTAGTGTATATTGACATTTTTATATACAAAGTTCAGTTTATGTATAAAAATGGTTTTTTGTTTAATTCAGTCACCTAAGGTGTACAGCATTTATATTCATACCGATATTTACCAGTCGTATCATCATCTTTCGCATCCAATCTGAATTTAGACAAGTATTCACCTTCGTTACATTTGACATCGTGTCTATTTAAATATATCACATTCCCAGCACCTTGGTCGTTATATTCAGTAGTTACGTCACGACAACTATTGGAAGCAGTAGTATTGCCGCATTGATATTTGTATTGTATTTTTGTTCCATCACTGTCTCTACCTAATTTAAATTGCGTAATTGGTTTGTTATCACAGTCAACAGTATGTCTATCTAAATAAACGGTATGAGCTGGATCACCGTCAACATCGGCTGTTGTTTTCTTTTCTGTAGTTTCAGTTATACCCAAACCAGTGAGACACCCAAACTCGTACGCTATATTATAATCACCAGAGTCATCGGTATTAAGTTTAAATCTATTTAAACCGTCCTTATTACAACTAACATTGTGTCTATCGAGATAGACAACGTTTCCGCCCCCGTTCGAATTAAACCCAGTGTTTGGTTTATCTGATAACGTATACCCATCGGCAAGTTTTCGTGTTCCGTCATCTTGAGCTTCCCAGATTTCGTCTAGTTTGGCACCATTACATACAATATTAGCATCCGCCCATGGTCCCGAAGTATCATCTTGTTTTGATGATACAGTAATAGAATCTGAACATATCCTACCACACCCTGGTACGTCTTGGTGAACTGCACCCCAATGATGACACCATCCATCTGTTCCTAGTTCAATTTGGTAAGGTATCGCATAATCTGTTTCTGTACTGGTATTCGATGTGCTCGTATCCGATGTATCTGTATTGGTATTCGATGTGCTCGTATTTGACGTACTCGCATTAGATTCAACATTGGAATCGTCCGAAACTAAAAATCCCGTGAGTGAACTTACAACACACGAAATCGATGATAATCCAAGTGCTCCGACTGCTATTATCGGTAATGAACTATTATTACTCATTTAGTAATACCGTATATTTAAATTCTATACCCTTCAATTTTATACGTTTCCGTACTCGATGCGGGAATACCTTCAAAGTCAACCTTCAAATCCTTCGCCCATTCTGTACCATCTTCACCACAGAAATTGATCGTTTGTTTACCATTGTACGTCTTAGATTCCATTGTTACGTCTTCTTCCGTACCGTCACTTTTAACACGTTTATACGATCCCGAAACGAGTTTTAAATTTTCAATTTCCAAAAGTGTAGATTTCTTAAATTCTTCACGCTGTTCGTTTTCGGAATCGTTATCAATTTTTAAATCAAATTTACTTTCGTCGCATACAGCACTCATAGTTCCTGATTTTACTTGCTTAGAATCAGGGTCATCTGTTACACATTTGTTTGCCCATATCGAATAATAGAAAGGTTTAAATTCTTTTTTTCCATCGTCCTCCATTGGTCTGAACGTTATATCCAAATCCGTAATATACTTTTTATCATCGTCACAATAATCAATTAATTTTAATCCGCAATATTTCTCATCCGTGACTCGAACCGTGACTGGTTCAGATTCTGTATTTTCATCGTGTTGTTTATAACTCCCAGTCGAAATTACAACGTTTCTAAAATGTATCTTTTTAATCTTCTCATCGGTTCCGGATTTAAGTGTTCCTGAATGTTCGATATTAGGTGCCGTAACTTTTATCGTTTTACCGAACGATGTATCCACCGTACCTTCGGTTGCCGAAACGTTCATTTGTCCATCACAATCGTTCGAATACCCGATTTCCATATTCTTTCTATATGTCTTAGTCTCTGTTAGAAGTACATCGTCTGATACGGGTGTCGCTGGTTCGGGGTCGCGTAAATAGTACACAAGTCCACCGAACGAACTCGACATCATACTTAACATACATAAACCGGCACCTGCTATGAGAGCCATTTATGATTATACTATATTTTTATTCACAATGATTTAGTATCGTGTATAGAAATAATTATTTACCACATCCACATCCACATCCACCTTCCTTATTTTTTGGTTCGTCTTTGGTAATGATCGTCAAGAGTAATAGTGTAAATATAGTAGCGCCTGTCAATAAAATTGTATTCGTTTTCATCTTTATTTATTACCATTATTTTTTTTAGCACCTGTGCTATTTCTATTAGCGTTTTTGTTTTGCTTTTGACTTTCAGTGTTTCTTTCGTTCGCGAAACTTACTCTTCTTCCTCTAGGTCTACCTGGTGAACTGAAAGGCGAAGCACTCGCAGAACCATGCATACTACGATCGTGACTCATACTCCTGCTCCTGCTCAACACGGATTTTAGTGGAGTATTAGTATTAACATTCATACTATTTGATGATGGAGTTCTTCTTCTATTTCTTCCTTGTTCAACACTTCCTCCAGATTTAGTAACAGAACCAGGGCTAGTTTTAGATTTAGATTTAATAGTGGAACTAGGGCTAGATTTAGATTTAGATTTAGTAGTGGAACTAGGGCTAGATTTAGAATTAGATTTAGTAGTGGAACTAGGGCTAGATTTAGATTTAGATTTAGAATTAGAATTAGAATTAGAATTAGATTTGTTAAACATAATCATCATATTCAAATATTCTCCGAGATTAACATTACCACCTCTCTCCTTCAATATGATTGGACCGTAGAGTTTCTCATATTTAGTAACTCTTCTTCTCAGGTTTTTATACGAAGTATTCGCATTATTACCATCTTCAATCGCGTAAAAAGCGTCTATAATCTGTTGCTTTTTAATTTTTCTAAACTTCTTATTTAACGCAGATTCGTTTTTGGGAGATCCAGAATTGGAAAACTCTTGCCACCCCGAATTGTTCGAACTAGGGACTTTATTATTACTTCCCGATCGGGTACTTTGAGATTTAGATACAGAAAGTCGCGATTTGGATCTGGTTTTCCCTGAAGATTCGGATCTGGATTTTGAAGGTGACGGCTGAAATTTAGGAATACCTTTAGAACTATTGCTTTTGTTAACCGACATGTTTGTCGCCTCGTTTGTATTCGAAGGAGCCATGTCGTCTATTACATTACGCTGACAAAAAAATGTGAATATATATTAATAATGAGATCACTCGAAGTTGTTAATAGATTACAGAGTATAGCAAATGGTGAAACTAGTAGAATGTCTGGAAGAGAACTACGAAACATGATTAGATTTATAGATCATGATAATAGTAGATTGAGTAATCTCACACAATCTGATTTAAATAGAATGTACAATGTCACGTCATTACTTGGTTCTTCAAAACTTATAACAGAACGTACTAATAATCAGCGATTAATACGCGAAAGAATATCCATATGGCTCAACAGGGCAAATTACGCTATTCGTGTACATTCTAATAATAACAGTAACAGTAATACAGGAACCATAAATTCAAAAAAATCAGGTAGTACTAAATTATCAGTATCAAAAGTTAACAGAATAAAGAAGTCAGAACCAGGGACGCCCCAATCCAAACGAAGGAAAAAATCTAATAAATGAAACCCCAAATAATACATCGAACACTTTTTATTATCGTGAGTTTTAGTCACCGTAATAAAAATTGATTTACCATTTTTTTGTTTTACGTTTGTCGTCGTCGTCTTCTACTCGTATAGCATATTTAGATTCTTTGTTAAACTTATTATAATCGATCTCTTCACCAAAGATACCCGTTAAGAATTGTTTAAGGGGGTTTGGACTGGATTTATTATCAGGTTTTTTTGATTTTTTAATTTCAGTATACGTGGTATATTTGGGTAATTTCTGCGTACCCCCTTTATTTTTTTTACACGTAACTACTACTCTCGGTTTATTCAGTGCGACTATCATTTGTATTATTACAACTTTTTTCTTTAGTATCCTTTAAAATTTCAAGGCGTTCTTTCTCCAACTCGTTAAGAACTTTTATGTACGCCTTTTCCTGACGACCGTATGATGCGGAACAGTGACCACGTGTTCGCTCTATGCGTATTTCTATATCGTGAAGTCGTGTAGACTCGTTTTCCATAGAAATAACGTTCGTACGTATACGCCTAAACGTATTTGGTCTGGGGAAAATGGTAGATGAGAGAGGGGGTCTCAACATACTATTATTTCCCATTTTTTATTTCCTTTTCCAACACTTTACCAAGCCACATACCCGTACCAACTCCTATACCAGCACCGGATAAACATGTCATCGCGACCACACCCAAAGCTACAAATCGAGATTGAACCATTTTAGTATATAAATTAATAATATATTCTTACAGTATATAAACAACGCATTATGAAAAAAGAACAAAAAATGATGATGTTGGCAGGATTTGCATGTCTAATGTGTGTATCGATGTCGGCCACCGTTGGTGTATTAGCATCTCAAGAAACCGAAGAAACTTCAAATACTACACCTACATCCAATACTACACCTACATCCAATACTACACCAGATGCCAAAACTACAGCATCGACACCAGGAGGTGACTGTGTAGGTGCGTGGGGTGAGTGGGGAGATTGTTCGCAAGAGTGTAGTTACAACGAGAGTAAAGGTACTAAAACCAGGACATACTCTATAACAACCGAAGCTGGTGAAGGTGGGACCGCGTGTCCACACACAGATGGTAAGGAAGAATCACAGGAGTGTGGTATGACTGCGTGTACACCATTGGATTGTGTAGGCGATTGGGACGCTTGGAAAGTTGAAGGTACAAACCAAACGAGAGAATGGACTATCACCCAGGAACCCAAATACGGAGGTGCCGAGTGTGCCGTAGCAGAATCTGTGAGAACAGAAACCAAGGCGTGTACCGACGCCACCGCGTGTCCACCAGTAAACTGTGTTGGTAGTTGGGTAAACGTTGGATCGTGTTCCAAAACGTGTGGTCCAGACGGTAAACAACAAAAAAGGTACGATGTCTCGACACCTGCGTCAGGTGTTGGTGGAACGGCGTGTTCATACGCGGACGGTACCACGAAAGAAGAATCGTGTAATACCGATAAAGTTTGCGCAGTAGACTGTGTTGGTAGTTTTGGTAATTGGAGTTCGTGTAGTGAATCGTGTGGTCCAGGAACGAAGAGACGTACGTATTCCGTTACAACACCAGCTGCAGGTACAGGTACAGCGTGTGCTAAGGATGATGGTTATGAAGACACACAGGCGTGTGAAGACAAACCGTGTGACGTAAATTGTGAAGGTCAATGGTTAATTCGTAAGAATGACATTGGATTACTCGACGGTGGGAAAGCTACTAAAATTACATGGGAACAAACACAGGCAAAAAGTGGTAACGGGTTACCTTGTAGATGGGATTTTATGAAAGATGGGAATCCAGGGAATCGATGGGAATCTAAAACTGTTAAGGATGGCGACACCGCTGAATTTTTTTACGAGAATTGGGGCGACATCGACCCTAGTAGATATGTTGAACTAGCTACAGGTAAAGGACAATGGGTTGGCAACAGCTACAAATATTGTGTGCGTCCAACAGGTGGAACCGGTTATGCTAGTTATAAAGGTGGTCCTATATGCGATGGCGATGAATAATTATTTATCACAATCGTGTTTATCGAACCATTTTTGAGTTCCTATATACGATCCTAAAAAAGATGCTATCGACATTGTAGTAATTTTTAAGAATAGATCTTTCATTCTTTATTCTTAAAGATTCCTTATTTTTAACCTGGTTTCGTAATCTTTAAACAACGGTTGATTCGTATACGTGTTTATAGAAACCGTTGTCATGAGAGTGAGAAAAGACATGTACCCCTGAACAAACGTAATTCTTTTCATTATTATTTCTTATTATTATTTTTTTTAGGCGGTGGTGGTTTACTTATTGTTAGTTTTTTAGGTGGTGGTGGAGGCTTACTTGTTGTTAGTTTTTTAAGCACGCGATTCAATCTATTACGCTTTTTTTCTAGTTGTTTACGATAGTTATTTGAATTTGAATTTGAATTTGAATTTGAATTTGATTTTAGTATTTTATTCTTATTATTATCACTAAAATAATTATTTAATTCATTAATTTCTAATATTATTTTGTTAATAATACGAGATTTGCTCCCTTTACTACGACCAGTTTTATCTATATGATCTACCATTTATTACTTAATCTTACATTACATTTTAATTAAATAACCAACATCCACAACACCGGTTTTTGGTATCCTGAACGATTGGTTTACTAGGTTTGTTTAATTTTTTATCGATAAGTTTAGGCACGAATAGAAACGGTAACATGTACAACATTCTTAGTATTATTTAGAAAGTAAACTGTGGAAATGTCGGCAAAAATTAATCAGTCTAGGGTTAATTTCCGATAACCACTGTTGTCTATCGCGATTAATTTTGTACCCCAAACGCGATTCGTTATACTGTTCGATTAATTGACAATTATCGATATCCAACATCTCCATGTACGTTTGACACTGAACCTCTTCGTAATCGCGAACCGTTTTAAATAAACCACGCGCCCTATTCTTTATTTCCACGATCGTTTTAACACCGTCACAGTCCGTATGAATTCTATCGATACGACCGACGATCTCGTAATCGGTACCTTCGAGTGAACATACCGGGTACGTATAATACTTTTCATCGACCTCAAAATCATCGTAATTATCGGCCGTCGTATCCTCGTGACGCGTCCCGTGGTTCGTATATAACTTTTTACGTAAATAATCTATCGCGTTCTTCTTATCTTGACCTCGCAATTTGGAATACAGATCAACTTGGTTAGATACCGCCTTGAACTTCTGTTCAACGTCAGATGAATTTATAGATTTATACGTTTCAGTTTCCTGTAAAAGGTTTTTTGAAAGATCGCATTTCTGAATAGCATCGTATGCCTTTTGATCCTTCGTCTTACCTTCGAATGTTTCGGGTTTATACTTACTCCAAAGATTATCAATGATTTCAGTAGGTTTCTTAAACCGGTTCTTACCAGCGATAGCTGCGATATCAGACGCTTTGAGCACAACTCGTTTAACGCCTATATCCTTAAGATCCCATTCCTTATCGCGCATAACGGGGTAAACCTCGCCACACGCGCGCGCATCGTTCAGTGCGTCGTGAGCACCATCAAACTCTTCACCGAAAATGTGGTCGTATAAAGTAATCAGTTTATGGTTTTTCAATGTCGGATAAATCGATCGCGCCATTTCCAGTGTATCCACAAACGTCACGTCTTCAAACGGTTTCGTATCAAAACCTCGACGGTAACACTCCGAAAAGAATACGTTTTCATCGAAAGCAGAATTGTGTGCGACGAGTAATTTTGTATCTCTCGTAGCTTCCTTTAAAGACGCGTAAAGGTACCCGAACGGTTGTCCATTTTCCCTCGCGTACTCCTGAGTAATACCATGTACGTGTGTCGCGGCAACATCGAACGTATCCGGGTACACCGTACCGTGATACGAACCAAGTTCACGACCTCTAGAACTGTATTTAACAAATGCCAGTGTTAACATCCGACACTGATCGAATTTACGAATGTTTTCGGGGGTTGCCTTTTCACCGTAACGTGTAGTCGGAAGACCTATAGTCTCCGTATCCCAAGCAATATAATTCATTATAAAAAACTTAGTTTGTTTTCTTTAAATACGATGATGTAAATCAATAATCAACTTTCGTATAGTGTGTATCGAAACTTGAAAAATAATATTTTATTTAAATTTTTAATGGTTTCCATTTTTACTTAGGTATTGTTTCTTTATCTTTATATCACTGTTTACAATAAAAATTAACAGAAATAGCCAATATTATACCTAAACAAAGACATGTAATTAGAAGTAAAGACATATTTACTATATAAACTTATTATTTATTATTTTATTGTAATTTGGCGAGCTGTCGCGCGACTTTCAAAATCTTTTTAGGGTCTTCGCCATTATTCATTCGCGATTTCAATTTTGTTTTATTCGACTCTTTGATTTTAATTTTGCCAATTTTTTCTCTCGTCTCTTTGACGAGTTTGTTTCTATTTCTCGAAAGGGTTACTTTAACTTTCATATCGGTACACAAATCCTTTATCGTTTTCTTTTTACCACCCGTCTTCGTTAATGGTACATTTTCCTCGTTCGCAACCTTAACAATGTCGGCTTTTTTGTACCCTTCACATTTTCGTTTACCGATCTTAACCGTACCCTTATTGTTTAAGGACACTTTACCAACTGCTGAAATAAACTTAACAAGTTCAATATCCTTTCGGTAAAGTATTTGTCGGTCGAATGGGTTTTTACGTAAAAGAGGTATTGCGGATTGCATGTTTTCTAAATTTGAAATAGTATTGGAAATCTCACCCTGATTTATATTAAAATTCCCAGTGTTTCCATACTCATCTCGTTCCCGTAATTTTATGAATGTTTTTAGGGTTAAATACTTATCGTTACGTTTTATGTAAATAGCTACATCACCAACTTTAAATCCATCGTATGATATAAAGTTTACAGCATTTTTTGTTAATTTTACGTTTCTCATCTTATTAATAACAAAGATCTTTTTTTTTCGGTGTTATAAGTAAGATGTTTCGTCGTAAATATAATGATTCAGCCTAT
>Ga0181395_1001169_pt1 | contig 10807 bp, 8 predicted proteins | sample 18SPOviralmetaG_FD_130124 | JGI IMG/M metagenome (GOLD analysis project Ga0181395, IMG submission 130124) | Marine viral communities from the oligotrophic San Pedro Time Series (SPOT) site, San Pedro Channel, CA, USA - 18 SPOT_SRF_2010-12-16 | ecosystem: Environmental > Aquatic > Marine > Strait...
TAATTTTTTTTTTTTTCTTTTTATATATTATAAAAAATGTTTAAGAGCAATCCCGATGGTAGCTATGTCCCGACTAAATCCGTGTCGGTAAAACCCGAGAGCCAGATAGATTATGGCCCAAACGAACAGTTTAAGTTTTTATTGCCTCAATTTTTAGGCTTTATGGATACTAATGAAAGTTATATGCAATTCGATTTACAGATGCAAGGTATAGGTTATGCTAGACCAGACCCGAAAGCCGCGGCCCATGCTCTCTTCAGGAGATTTAGACTTATGGATGGTGCAGGTATGGCAACTTTAGAAGAGGTTGAAGCTTATAATGTATTACAGGCTAACCTTATGGAGATGAACTCTAATAATGCTATTAGAGAAAATCGTGGGCAATTTATGGGTAGAAGTGCTAATGCTAATCCTGCACATCAGTTATATTACTCACCTTTAGGAGATTGGACTGCCGGCACTATTACATCTAACCCTGCTCCACTTAAGGTTAAAGTTAATGTGGCACTTAACTCAGGTATTCTTTCTTCAGGTAAAGTTTTTCCTTTACAGGCAGCGAGAGGCCTAAGATTAGAGGTTGATACAGAAGACCAACAAGTTGCCCTTTTTACTCCTTCTGCTTTACAAAGAGGAGTTAATATTATTAATGCCTTTCAAACCGATAGAGAAAAAGGCCCATCGGCAGCGGCCGCGGCAAATAAAGATGAAAAGGCAGCCATTGATAGCACTTTTACTATGGGTGTTAAAGCAAATGCCGATAATATCCCTGCTAACAATGGAGAGCCAGATACCAAACCAAATCCGTATATGATTGGTGATATGTTATATATTGCTAAGGCAGATGAGACGGCCGAAGAGACTTTAGGTGTTATTACGGCATTTAGTAAAGATGGCTCCAGTAATGGACTTCTTATTACTTATATACCAAATAGAGCTAATGCTACAGGCCTTGCAACTGATTTTCCAGCAGATAGTCTTATATATGCTAAAACCGCTGATAGAGTTAGAGTTTTAACTTATCCAGATGTGCCTGCTACATCTGCCGCAGGTGTGGCAATAAATAGTATTGGTGCCGTTAATTATAATATTAGTGATTTAGAATATGTTATATCTCAGGTAAGTCCCCCTCCTGCTTATGTAAGTAGAATGATGAGCCAACTTAACTCCTCTCAAGGGCTTAATTTAGATGTTAAGAGTTATACATTATATAGAAACAATGTATTCGATGCTAATGGTATATCTCAAATGTTAATTCCTGCCCGTGAAACCCGTGCTTATTCGATATTATCTTACCCGAATTTAGTAAGAAGCTCAGATGTTTTCCAAAGTGATTTAACAACTTCTTTCGATGGTGCAGGTAATTATAACTATGTAATTGGTGGTAAATTAGTGCCTGATAGAAAAGTAAGTCTTAAAAGGTATTCTCAAACACCCGAAAAGAGTGAGGCATTACATCTTATAGAAACCGAAAAGGCAGTAAGTAATTGTGGCAATCCAGTAAGAGAATTAAGAAATCTATGGCAGAGGGCTATGGTTGGTAGAGCATTCTCTAAGTATGGGCAAGTTTTTAATACAGCCAAACAGGATTTACAGTTAAGGATTGATTATGATAGCTCATCAGCGGCTAAGTTAGTGCATAATTATATTTGCCACTTAAGAAGAATTAGAATGAGTAATGAAAATGTCGAAGTTATTGTTTAAATTTTTTATTTAATAAATTTAATTAAAATTATAATTAAATTTTTTTTTTCTATGCTTATAATAAATATGAGTAGTTCAGCATCTTCAATTACTAAGCGTGAGAAAGTAGAAGTTTTGCCATTAAATCCGCCAGGCAACAATACATACAGTTTTAAGCGTGGTAATCCAATTGTTAATTTTCAAATTGCCTCTCAAGATAAATTACTTTTAGGCTCTACATTAAGGTTAAATGGCACAATACAGGTGCAAACATCTGCAGGTGTATTAGTTAATAATAACGATAATAAAGGAGGAGGAGCAACAGAAGTCCGTATTAATGAAAGGGTTGGCGTTCATTCTTGCCTTAACCAAATTACTTTTAGTAATGCTAATAACCAAACAATAGAGCAAGTAAGACAGTATGGTAGATATTTAGCTACCGTATTACCTCTTACTCATTCTGCTCCTGATTTTAATACCAACTTACAGATGAAATCTCTTAACAGTAATAAAAATATACTTACAGGCAATTTAATTAATAACAATGCTCAATTTAGTATGCCTATTATGACTGGCTTTTTAAATGCTGGTATGCCTATTCCTTTAGGGCTTAATGGTGTTAATGGTATTAATCTTCAATTCGAATTAGCACCCGATAACTTCGTATTAAGTGGTGGTAATGCAAGTGATGGCACAGGAGCAGAGTATTTACTTAAGGATTTAAGTATTACATATGACCTTTTAGTCCCCGATGCTAAAGGAGTGGCCGCTATGGCTTCAGGTGGTAGTGGTATGATGGCATATAACTCTATCCAACACTTATATAGTGTTATTAACTCAAGTGAAAATACACAATCATTTAATATTGGCACTGCTAATACATTAGGCATCTTTCATAACTTTATTCCAACTACAGAAATTAATAATTATGCCAGTGATAGTCTTTCTACCAATCCATTACAGAATAGTGCAGGTGGAGGTGCTTTTAGTGCGGCTCAATTACAGGAGGTAGATTTTATTAAGGCAGGAGTTAAATATCCACTTAATTATACTATTGATAACAGGACGGGGGCAGAAAACAATACACCATCCACTCAAGTAGAAAGAAACCTTATTAACTCAGTAAAACCTTTTAATAAGTCTAACCATATACTTATGGGTAATACTACTAACTTAAGCAAACCCGATGCTATCTTCTTTAAGTTAAATCAGGATGTAGGAGGGCACAGACAGACAGACCAAGATAGTGCCTTTGGAGTTGGTATTGCATTCGATAACTTAAGTAAGCAAGGTGTTAATTATAAAAACAGTAATTATGCCGTAAGACTAAAATCTACATTAGACGGCCTTTCCCCGAATGCTATGTATTCTTATGTTATATCGAAAAATACTCTTATGTGGAGCCCTCAAGGCTTACAGGTTGTCTCATAAAACTTTTTTTTTCGTAAATATTATAAATTTTTAATTAATTTAATTAAGAATTTATTTTTTTTTTCTTGCCATATAATAAATATGAGTAAGAGTAATGCTATGATTAACTTGCCTGATGCTTTGAAGACTAAGCCGTTGGCCACCATATCGACGATGAATGTTGAAACTAATATATTAGACCCGATTACATTTAGTAATAATAGTTGCCTATTTGTATTACAGAATAAAGGTATATTGGATGCTGGTAGTAGAATTACCTTTAGCGTGACTTCCACGGCCGCTGCCAGTGAGAAAATGTTTTTATATGGTAAAACAGGTATTGCATCCCTTATTGAAAGAGCCGTATTAAGAGTAGGCAGTAATATCGTTGCCGAAACGAATGGCTTTAATCATTATGAAACTATAAGAAAGCAATTTAAAACTCAAGAAGAACTATTACAGAAGGATAGTGTTAAATGTGGCTATTGGGCTTCAGGTATGGCTAATTCCAGTGCAGGCAGAGTGGCTTATAATGCAGGAGTAGATAATTCTTTAGGCGTAGCAAATGCAACTCAATACAGGGCCTACGAAATAACTAATGATGAAAGCACAACGGCAGTTTTCTCTATAGGTTTAAGTGAATTATTCCCGATGATGTTTTCAGTCCAATTACCTCTATTTGTTATGGCTCAACCCGTAAGTATTGAACTTACATTTACAACTCAAGGGGCTTCAGGTAGTGCAATTGCAGGGGCAGATAGCACAGTAGGAGGCACAGATAAAGCCGTAGTGCCAAATAAGATTAATTGCCAGTTTTTAAGTGATACATTAACTTATGATGATGGTAGAATGATGGAGACTGCTAAGATTGTTGCCAGTGATAACGGGCTTACATACCCTTATGAAGATGTAGTATTAACTGAGGCAACAATACCAGCGGTTGCAGACCCTGGCGCAGGACTAAAAACAGACCAAGAAGTAGTTAGAGATGTAGGCCTTACGGGGCAATCGGTAAGAACCTTATTGGTGGCAGATACCGATGCGGCAGCGGATAATATATTAGGGCCTTATGTAAGTAGTGCCTTTGTAGCGCCAGATAGTTTTAACTTAGTAGTAAATGATGAAGTTATATACAATCGTCCCGTTGTTAATGAATGTAGAAGGCAGAATGAATTAAGCCAAGTATTTAATACAGACATTAATGTAAGTCAATGTGAATTCTCTTTTAATAGTGCAATTCCATCGGCTGGCCCTTACACTATCAATAATCCACTGATAGATGCCACTGCCACCTTTGAAGGCCATAACCAAAACACCGTGCAAGGTAAGAACCATTATAACGGCATTAATCTCTCAACCAGTCCCTTTAACGAGTGGGGTAGTGGTATAGAGATTGGGCAAAAACCCTTAAGACTTAACAGAACCTTACCAAGAGGACATACTGATTTTGGCCAAAGAAATATGAAGGTTTGGGCTATGTGTGAGAAGGCATTTAACCTTAAGAATGGGGTAGTTAGCGTGACTGCCTAATTAAGGTATTAATTTAGAATTTAACCGTAAGACACGAAGACATTAAACCTCCTCCCTTTTTATAATATTTTCGTTGATTAGGTATTATTAAGCATTGAACTTAATAATACTTATTTTTTGTCTTTTTGTCTAAAAATAAGAATAAATATTTAAGATAAAAATATTGTTATATATAAATAGTATGGCAACCAGAACAATCATAATAGAGGCAAACAGACAACAGGCAACTCAATTACCAGTTGATATAACCCCTTTACAATTGGCACAAGAAGATACACCGAATAGATGGACTAATAATATACCAGAAGGCATACCAATTGAAGTCGGTGATACAATACAAGTAGAGGCATGCACTATTAATGCTAAAGGTGATAGTGAAGCAATGATTGAATTTTTAGGTGAAGAGGGCATTAATACAGAGAAAGGTAATACTTTCTTAGATAATAGAGTAGAATTAGAATATGCCTTTTATATGAATAATAATTGGATATATAACTTAGCCTTACCAAAAATACAGGCAAGATTTTATAACGGTTTTAATGAGGCAGGCACTGCATTGGCTACGAATGTAGCTACACCTGGCTATGGGGCTAATAGTGCCTTTACCTTTTACGGTAGTCCTGCCTTATATGATAGTATTAGTAATAATAATGCCTCTAATGAAGTATATAATATGAGTGCTCCATATAGTAATTTAGAAGGCTTCCCTGGCGCTACTAAAAATAAAACTACCAGACCAACTCAGGCAAAGTTATATATGATGAATAACTATGCAGGATGGTTTAATGCTAATCAGGGCAAACCTCAAACGCCAGCGGCAGATTTAATAACGGGTATTCCTGAAAAGGTAGTAGGTGTGCCATATCCCTTATTTAAGGGTGTATTGGCAGATTTAACCCCTTTATTAGATGAATTTAATAATGGTGAATTAATGAAAAATACCATAACATTAAGGGTTGGTAAAGGGTTTAATTCGACTTCTTCGGTAGGTGAGCAAATTACTTCTCAATTACAACAGAAAGATATAACTACGGGTAATATAAGCCCAGGCGTATTTATACAATTTACCGATAATACAGGCACTAATTTAAATAACTTTTCTGCAAGCCCAGGCTTATCTCAACCAACATATAAGACTATCCCTGCAGGGCCAGGGCTTATTAATTATTATTTACGAGCCGGTATGAAAACTACGGGCAATGAACCTGAAGTCTCTTCTTTGGCAGAGATGGGTAATGGCACTGATACTACTTATGTTGCTTTCTTAGGCAATATATTTAATAATAATATTATGTGTGATAACCCGAATAGGTTATTATGGGGGGCAAACTTATGCACGGCACGATTAGGTGTATGTAGTAGTTTTCAGGGTGGCGTATTTACAACTAAATCTGGCTCTACTATGACGATTACTTCGTGGATTAGTAATGTAAATGGCTTAGATAATACTACAAGGGCAAATCCGTCTTTTCCAGACTTACCTTTTATTACCTTATTTGCTAATAGGCAATTTGTAGAACCCTCAGTAGCCAAAGAAGGTTTATATGTGCCTACTGATGCTATAACCGATGTAGTATTTAATTATAAAGAACCAGTATTTTATACGGGTTATAGAGATAACCAAAACTTGCCTTCTCCTCCTGATTTGTTAAATGATGCAACACAGAATACATTTAACGAAGGTTGTTTTGTTGCCTTAGATACTCATTATAATCCCCGTATTGATTGTGGCAGATTTGGTTTAAATATGGTAAGTATTAATGATACATTCGCAGGTGCTAATATGTTTTATATTAATGGTGCCAGTGCAGGGTTTAATAGAACTGCTACTGAGAATGATAAAATATATATAAAATGTGGTAGATATACTATATTATGCACTAATATATTTTACAATGAAAGAGGTTTTCAACAATTAACGGGTTATGGCCCAGAAGACTTTGCCTCAGGGCGAGACGAACAAGGTGTTTTTCTACCACAGTCCCCCGATACATTTGGTAAGTGGCATAGCAATGAGCAATATCCAACAGGGCAAGGAGTAGGGCAATTTGTAGGAGCAAATAGTTTAAATGTAAGTGATAGGGCAACTAATCCATTTGTAAATAATGATAATTTAGCTAAACAGGCATATATGACCTTAGATGTAGGTAGATATGATGATGGCCTAACTCAAGAAAGTGCATCGAGTGGCTATGAAAATAATAGGATTAGTATGGGTTTAGTGCCTAAGGCCGCATTCTTAGCAGAAGGAGACCAAGACCCGACCACCGTAAGAGACTATAACCAAAATAGAGTGCCTGATACAATAAGAGTATTTAGTAGATGGCGTGAAGTATATGATTTATATAAGTCCCCTGACCCTGCTAATCCACCTGTAATTAATGATACTATGGCAGAAGACTTTATACATATACAGCAGTATTTTAATGATACTTCTACCGTTAATGTTAATTGCGACTTAAGTAGAAAATATAATGTAGCGGCAATACCTTGCTTCCAGACTGATACACAGGATGCCCTTACAATGAGTGCCGCTGTTATTGGTTTATTAATATATGATGATATGGATGTGCCGAGTGTTATGGCCGGTTTAGATGCTTCAGGCAATAATAAGCCAGGTGCTACAGCCACACAGGCATTTATGAGAGGCAGTTATATTGGCTTTGACCCCTCATTATCGAGAATGAATTACTCATTGCCTATTAACTTCCAGAAGAGAGGTGATTTATATACTGATACTGGCGCTGATGAAGGTAAATATCCAACTTCTACTACTGATGATGCTTATTTACCATATTGTTATATTGGAGCAAATAACCCCGTATTAAATTTTGATGATACGCAATCGAGATTTAGTTTTAAGAATTTTCATTTAGATTTAATGGAGGGTGAGAATTACCCGATTACCGCACCAAAAACAGGGCAAGGCCCTCCTGTGCCTATTGCTAATACTCAGGCATCTCAAGTTATTATATCGGTTAATAACTCATTATGTAATTATCTAAGTAGCCAAAATCCTTCCTCTACTACTGAAGGCACTGCAGACGGAGATAGATATTTACCTGCCACCAATATTAAATTTGGGCAGTTTAGTAATGATGGCTTTTGTAGTGCTCAATGTGGTATTGGTATAACAGGTATGAGTTTATTTAATAAAGAGATGTTTGAAGAAGGAGCATTAGTAGTTGGTAATACATTTTTAAAACCAGTAGAGATATATAATTATTATCCAGTCTCTTACTTAGGCACTTTATTCGATAAATTAGGTTTTGAATTACAACAATTCTTACCGTGGGTAGGCAATAATGATATAGTATATAACAGAGGCAACCAGAAGTTATTTAATAAGTTAGATGTAAATTTAGGTTTAGGGCAATTAAGAACCTTATTACCTGCCACTACTAATGCTTATTATTCTGCTACTGAGATGCCCTTTTTAGTGACGCAGAGTAGAGGTTTTCCAATTAATAATAATGGTGGCATACCGAATGGAGTTGTTGCTAAGACTAATGCCGTAAGTGATGAGATTATAGCCAATAACTTGCCCCAAAAATTAGATTACCCTTATTTAGTAGTATATAGTAGTATAGCAGAGAATAGTGATTTTTATGGTGGTAAAGGTGGTAATAGTAGATTACCCGCTGTAGCATATATAACCCGTAATTATGCCCAAGGTGATTTCTTTTATTCGTTTGCTACAACTTGGCAATATACCGCTGATAGAAGTTTTATTATTACTGATATAACAAGTGATATACGAATGCCTAATGGTAGTCCTGCACCCTTAGATAGGCAATCTTCAATCATATATAAAATAACAAAACCGTTAGTAAGTGCCAATCCAGTCGAAGACACGAAGACAAAAAATACACCCTCTAAATAAGTTTTGAGCTTAGTTAGTGGTTGATTGAAAATATAAATTATAATAAGAGATTTTATGTCTTTATGTCTCATACAAAAACGAAAATTAAATAAAGTATTTATTTTTTTAAAAAATTGATTTATATTTTCTAGCTAAAAATATAAATAAATTAGTATGTCTAAATCTCATAGAACCCCGAATACCCGTGATACTGGCATCCAGCATAAAAATTATATTGGTGATATGGTAGTATATAAAACAATAGATTATAAGAGATATAAATGTGGCTTCTCTAACTGTGATTTAGATATAACTGATGATTTTTCGGCCCCTCCATTCGTCCATTCTAATTCTGCCGAACCTTACCCTTTTCGATGCTGTGGCCTCTGTAATGTAAGAAAGGTAATACCTCTTCGTATGCTACAATCTCATCTTGCTAAAAATCCAATTACTTCTTCTTCTCCTTCTCCTGCTTAGTGTCGTCGTATGCCAATCTACTACCAGGCATCTTACCTTTCCTTGCATTACCTTTCTTTGTAGTTTTACTTGCACTACCCCTTGCTGAGGCACCTTTCTTCTTATAAGAAGGCCCTGCTTTCTTAAGTGCTTCGTTATACTTAATATTATTCTTCTTAGCATATGCTTTCACGTGCTCAATCCAAGAACTAGCCATTTATTATATAGTAAGAAAAAAAAAATATATTATTTAATTTAATTAACTTTTTTTATTAGTAATCTCTATCATCATTTTCATATGTAATATTCATAATAAGTTGCCCATAAGATACTTTATGAGGCCCCCAATAGAAGTCTTTATATAGCTCATCTATAGTAGTGGCACCTCCATCTGCGATTTGCTCAGCGGCATATTCTTCGAACTTAAGTCCTCTATTAATTATATCAAGACATTCTTTCATATTGGCTTTAACTTTATCCATTTTGCTATATTACTTAAAATATAACAAAAAAAAGAATTCAATTTTTATTTTAAACTTTTTTATATAATTCCTGTTGCTCTACAGAATGCCCCATCTTATCGGCTAATTCCTGTTTTTCTTTAAGTGCAGGGCCACCAATCTTTTCTGTAATAAAAATATGCCTAAGCATAGTAGAACTAATATTACTCTTACCTGTAGGCTCGAATACCTTATTTAAATACTTTGTTAATCCGTTAGATGTAATTGGTTTTCTTTGACTATTAAGAATTAAATGCCCACTCTTATTAATTCTTAACCATACATTCATTACACTATTTAACTGTTTGCCTAAATCTATTCTCTTAGTGTCGTATTTTTTATCAGTCTTATATTGGCCTAATGAAAAGAATTTTTTATTACGGCTCATTACCACTAAGTAATTACCTTTCTTTAAATCTGCCTCAGTCATATCATCATACTTACTTTTACTTATTACTTCCATAATATAATCATTACGGAGAGGGGGGTTTTCATCTAATATATATAAAGATGCCACTACCCATTTCTGTATTAAGTTAAATTCTTTATTAGTTAATTTATCAGGCTCTTTCCTTAATAAGTCTCTTTCCATAATCTCTCTCTTATAACCATTCATTACCTTACGAAGTTTTTTAAGACTTACCCAATTCTTACTTTCCTTTTCACTCTTAGTTTGCTCCTCTACTTCTTCTTTATATGCCTTAGCAACTCCATCTAAAAACTCTCTGTATTGTTTTACTTCTGTCTCATACTTCTTACCCTGAGAACTTAATGCCACAATGATGGCTGCTGTATAGTTTTTTTTAGTAGATTGCTTCATATCATCCAATACTCCTATAACTTTTTTCTCATCCTTTAACCAATCTAAGTTTTTCATTTCTTTATCACCTTCAATTCTTTCGTATAATCGTTTAATCGATATAAGATATGCCCGTAATGAGTTAGGCTTAATATTACGGCTCTCTTCAATGTCTTTACGCAATGCATCCATTTTATATATATCTTATATTTTTTAAATTAAAATATAACATAAATCTTAAATTATTTATTCTTTATTTATTTTTACAATGTATAAGTCTAAAATATACTGAGTTAATCGTAATAAATGATAGGCACCAAAGTTTTCGGTTTTAATTACATTCTTTACCAATTCGAAGTTATCTTTATGGGCATTATCCAATACCATACTTAAGTTAAGTTTTTTCTTTACCCAATCCGTTAATACTTCATCTTTAACCTGAGTTATATGATTGGGCCAAGATGAAAACATTGCCGTCCATTCATTACTGGCGGCTGAGGTTATTATTTCGTAATCGTGGCATAATAATGGATGCTCCTTATATGCTTTAATAAATACTCTAAAATCGTA
>Ga0181395_1001171_pt1 | contig 10796 bp, 2 predicted proteins | sample 18SPOviralmetaG_FD_130124 | JGI IMG/M metagenome (GOLD analysis project Ga0181395, IMG submission 130124) | Marine viral communities from the oligotrophic San Pedro Time Series (SPOT) site, San Pedro Channel, CA, USA - 18 SPOT_SRF_2010-12-16 | ecosystem: Environmental > Aquatic > Marine > Strait...
CGGAGCGCAAATTACGTGGGACGAAGAGGTGTTAAAGTGGGAGTATGATGGGTTTGGAAGTAACGCATTTCACACTCAATGGCAAAGCGCAGGTAGGGGGATTGTTATACTCGACAACTTAAAGGACAACAACGCATGTTTTGTTGACCGTGCCGACATTACCAACGGCAGCAGCCTTGTTATAGATGTGAAATCGAACGACAACAGGTTTAGAGGTAGAGCTCTCTTCAGCCCTAAGGACGGTAGCTGTGATTTGTGTTCAGTAGCACTAGACTCAGATTCAGGAAACGATGGGAGCGGTACTGATGCAAACGATACTGTCACTGTAACAAACCTTACGGCTGTAAGTGGAGATACCCTAGCCTACAGCACCGACAAATCTTTCTGGCTAACATTCTATTCATTTGTCCCAGAGCGATACGAGTATGTACACAACAGATTCTTTAGCTTTAACAGCGGATTGATGTACAGGCACAACGTAAACACCACTCACAATAACTTCTACGGGAACCAGTTCAACTCTACAATAGATGTGGTTTCTAAGCAAACCCCGTCTATGGTAAAAGCCTATACAGCTATGAGCCTTGAAGGAAACGACACTTGGTCTGGGACTATAGAGAACAACACACAAAACACAGCCATAACGGAAGCAATGTTTGAGGAGAAGGAGGGTATGTACTACACCAATATCCCTCGTGGTATCGCTGCAAATGCCAGTGACTCTATTGGCACTGAGCGGATTGTGTTAGGTGTTGTTGCTTCACAGGCAAACAGCAATAAAGAAATCACCTTCACTTCTAGGATTAGCAATCTTCCGTTCGGTATTGGTGACGCTATCAAAACACTTACAGGCTCCGCAGAAGGCACTACAAACAAAACCATACAGTCCGTAAAGGATAGAAAGACAATCGTTGTAGACAGTGACCCCGGTAACCTTGTTGGTAGCACGCTAATGGCATTATCTTCTGACGTTATTAACGGAGAGGTGTTGAGAGATTACTACGCTAAGTTCAAACTCGTAAATGACAACACGTCTGCGATTGAGCTGTACGGAGTGAATGCGGTGTACACGCCTTCTCCACTAGACAATTCACAAAATCAGTAAATTTGTAAGACATGGGACCATTTGATGAACTAGGAGGGGCACCTCTAAATACAACAACACCAGCCATTGGTTTGGGTGTAGGTCAAACTGCCACTCAAAGAACTTCTCAAGATTCTTTTTACGACCCAACAGCTGCTATGTCAGCCGCCAAAGCAGGTGGTATTGCCACAGCTGTAGGTGGGGTTGTAGATATTGTTCAGGGTATTCAGGGTATTAGGAGGGGCAAAGATGCGGTTAGTGATGCTGAGAAAAACCTCAATCAGCTCATGTCATCGCAGCCTTCTCTGTCCACACCAGCAGAGTATTATGACGCTGTAAAGAATGCTTACGACCAGAGGTTGTTGCAGATGCGAACCGATGACATCAATCGTTCACTAGCTACAACTACTCAGGCAGCTCAGTCATTTGGTGCTCGTGGTCTCGGAGCTGTGCTTCAGGCTCAGCAACAAACTCAAGAGCAGCTAAGAACAGAGGCTTTAAATCAACAACAACTTCAGACTCAGGCTCTCACAAATCTAGCCGGGGCAAGACAACAGGAAATTGGCAGAAGGGAAGCTCGTTCCAATAGGGATATTGAGTACGGGTATGACCAGCAAGCACTTGCTCAGGCTCAGCTCGCTCAAGCAAGGCAGCAAGTTGGAGAGGGTATCACGGGTGCGGTTGCTGGAACAGCTAAGACGCTTATGGGATTTGGAGTTCTTGAAGAGGGCGGGGAAGTACAGAAGACACCCGGTAAGTTTGACCATGACAGTAACGAAATGTACGTGGTCGATGAGGATGGCAAGTCTATGGGTATCGCTCTTACAGGCGGCGAGTATGTTATTGCGCCCAAAGACGCTGCTGAACTAAGAAACCTTGTATCAAAAGGTAAGTCACCATTACACAGGTTTGTCAAGAAGCTTGTAACTAGATTCGAAAAGGCAGATTAATATGGCAAACGGAACAAGATTTAAGACTGGATTTCTACCAGAGCGCACAAGCTTTACATCTCTAGGCATGCAGCTCGGAGACGACTTAGCTAAGACTGCTCAGTCTATTCAAAACGAGAGACTAGTCAAGCAACATCGCTTGAACACCACTATGGGCTTTACAAAGGCTCTAGATGAGGCGGTTCCAGCTGGACTCACTGGTAAGTACAACAGTGGTGCGCAAAAGCTGCTTGATGCCTATCAAGATGCCGCAACCAAAGCTTACAAAACAGGCAATCAATCAGACGTTGATGAGTACCAGAGACTGCGCTCTGATTTTGTTGAGTTCAAAAACCTTACTACAGCTAAGAGTGCCATTGACAATCAGACTAGAATGTCTATTGCTCAAGGAAACTACAAGAATCTATCTGGCACAGTTGAAGAAAACTTAGCGGCCTACGATATTCATGCCAGCGCAGAGTATAGGTTTGACGAAGCTACCAAGCAGCTTCAGGTAAATGTCGGGGGTGGGTTTGTTGACTGGCGTAATTCAAATATAGGAGATGTCAACGATGTCTTTGTTCCGAAAACGCTATGGCAGGGCACTGAATACATGCCAGAAAACATGGGTAATGCCATGTATGAAGACATACTTAAGGCTCGTGAGCTAACTTACCAAAACCGTACAAGCCTTGGTTTTGCAGACGGCACTCTCAATGAGGCAGATGTGTATGCGGATATTGACGCTAACCTTCAATCAAAGTTTGCCGTGAGAGGCAGTGAAATGATGGAGGCTATTGCGGTTACCGGCTACAAGAACTTGCAGAAACCGGGGGCTACGCAGCTCACGGAATCGGATTTGGCTGAAGCTGGGGTTCTTTACAACGAGCAGGAAATTTTTGTTGACATACCTGAAGTGGGGAACATAGGTACAGGTAAGATTAACTCCAGTGGAGAGTGGATGTTTGATGTGTCTGATGAGCAGATTCAGGAGGGGATGGCAAAGAGGGGTGGAATAGCTGTAGTCGGTGAGGAACCGCTCAGTGGTCCAGCTGCTGCCCGTCAATACATTGAAAGAAGAAAGGCCATTAAGCTGTATATGGAAGAGTCTTCAACCAAGGCCTTTAATCTCGTACAAAGAGATAATCAAATTGCTCAAGACCTTGCAACAAGACGAGCCGAGCAAGCTTCTCAAGCTAAGGCTGCCGCCGCCGCCGAAGCCAGTGTGACTACCTACAGCCCCATCAAGCCATTTATGGGGGATTACATGGAAGAATCAGCGGGAATAAGGGAAGGTGAAGGGTCTCTTGATAACCCCAAAATTGAACCAATTAAAGATGTTCCAATGGTCAAGGCCACCATACAGGGCAGACCATTCAAGTTCACTATCTCTGGTAGCGCACTCCCAACAGCCGTTGATTCTCAAGGCAATAAGGTTAAGGTTAAAGAAGGTAGTAATAAACTAGAGGGGGACATCAAGGTTGAGGTCACTAACGTACTTTACGACAAGGAGACTGGAGAGATGGACGGCTTTGAGCTTGCTACTGGGCCGGGAGTACTTGAAGGTTTCATTTTGGACATCGACGGAACACCAATCAAATCCTTTATTGTCAAGAAAGAAAATAACCAGAATGCTTTCGACGAGATTGAAACCTCAATTAGACAGGTGGCAGCTCCATCAAGAAGTAAGAGAAGCGGTGACAGGTTCTTGAATGACTCTCAAAATGCCGTGAGAGAGTTTATACTTACTACTCCTGAGAACAAGGCAGTCCTTGACGAATTTGAGGCCGGAGAAGGTGATGAATAATCCGTATTTTTGAGGAATGGACGAACAATTAAAAGCACTGCTTACGGAAGCAAAAGCAAACGGTGCATCTAGACTAGAGCTTTTAGAGATTATCGACCAGTACGGTCGTCAAAAAAAAAAAGAAGCAACCTCACAATTTCCCTTGGGTTCGGAGGTGGGTTCGTTGGATTCAGAGTCGAGTACAGCTCTGGGTCAAGGACAAGCAGATACACCTTCGGGTTTACCTCAAACAGCACTGATTGGTGATGTCAGGCTTCAGCCTGAGCTGGCAGAAATTCTCAACGCTGTTGCCGACTCTTACGACAAAGCTTACTACGAAACGGCTTATGAGAGGTTTGATGTATCCAAGTTTACGGATATCGTTAACTATGACAACAGTCAACAGACCTATCAGCAATTCCTTGATGCGTACAACACGTCAACTACGGAAGAAGAAAAGCTTACAGCTAAGAAGGAACTCGTAGATTTTTTGATTGATGAGGGAGACCCTGACTTTGAAATCAATAGAAAGGTTCTTGGCAGTATTACCACAGAGGTATATAACGACCTGACTGGTCGTCCAGAAATGGAGGGTGAGGATTTACTTACCCCAGTACCCTTAAAGAATCAAGTATCTAAAGCTCTTCAAGACATTGGTTCCGGAGCTTCAACCAAGTCAGGAGGCCAGCTTCGTGAGCTACTACCAGATGATATACTGGCAGACCCTAAGAAGGTAAGCGATGCCGAAAGATACATGTACGACAACTTTGGGTTGTCTGTAGACTTCAACGAGGATAAATACATCGGTGGTGTAGAGGTCGTTGAAGGCGGTGCTTTTGCTGGGTTTGGCCGCTCGGCATCCAAGGCATTCAAGGAGACCATGGCTGGATTGAATTTTATAGCTGGTGATGCAGTTGCCACGGTTTTTGGTGACGACAACTATTTCACTAAGTGGGCTATACGCGCCGGGGAAGAGGGAAGCAGGCAGGCCGAAGAGATTGGAAAGGAGCTTCCTATTTCTTTAGAGAGACTTGCAGCTAAAACTGAAAAAGTATTGTCTTTTCAGGGGGATGAGGGCGAGGTTGATGACCTCATTAACGATTACTTGATGACCCTAGGTGGCTCTATGCCAATGATAGGGGCTGCACTGACGGCTGGAGTATTGACTAGAGGTGCCGCATCGAGAAGCACAGGAATCTCACAGCTTAAGTCTTCATTGAAGGGGTTAAAGCGTGTTGAGCAGATTGCTAAAGTTCGGCAGTTTCAGTCCGCTGGAAGAAGTGTTTCTCAGGCCAAAAAAATCATCAAGACTTCTCAGGCTGCTGGTGCGTTTACCGCCACTACTGCTTTGGGGATGGGCACATCATACAATGCTGTAAGAGACGAGGAATGGTTCCAAGAAATGAGTGGGGTTGAGAAGGCTGCATACACCTCAATCATGGGTGTAACAGAGGGTTTGCCTGCTCTTGTTGCCGCGAACATTAGTGCGCGTGCATTAGGCAGAATTTCTAGGGCCGGTAAAGAAAACTTTGTCAAGGGGCTTTTAAAAGCGACGGGTCTTGGGATGATTGAAGAGGGTGCTACCGAAGCAGTTACAGCTGGATTTCAATACATCACAAACGCTGGGTTTAATCCAAATGTAGATTTTGATTTTGATGCCATGATGCTCGATGTCAAAGACGGCCTGTATGCAGGTATTGCGCTTGGTGGTGGTGTTTCCGTGACATCTCAGATTCCCGGTGCCATTTACTCGGGTGCTATGGCTATGACCTCTCTCCCTTCAGTGCGTGACGCTATTCAAATTGAAAAGCTCACTAGAGAATACGACACGGCTCCAGACCAAGCTACGAGACAGGAGATTGGAAAGAAGTTGGAGGCTGCTGTAATGGGGAGAGCTACTCGAAATCGTAACAGAAGAAAGTTTTACGAAGACTTACACGAAAACAACAAAGAGGCTTGGTCTCAGTTGACAGGCATCCAAAAGAAAATCATTCAACTAGGGCTACAGTTTGAAAGAACCCAGAAGGGTGAGACGCGAGATGGATTTAAGGCAGAGATGGTTGCTTTACTTGAGGAGAGAACCAAGCTTGAGAAGGAGCTTGGCATGGAGTACGACCTTGACATCAACAAAGAGTTCAAGCGTGTCAGCGGTAGAATCTCTAAGATTGACAGATACTACAACGATTATGGCTCCCTGTTTGAGGGGGAGTCAGAGTCCACTACCGTTACCGCTGAAAATGCAGACACGGTTCTAGATGCAATCAACGAGGTCACATTCAATAGGATTGACCAAATTGACAAGCTGAGTACCGGCGTGAGCATGAAGCGTGCCCTCAAGAATGTGGTAACTGTAGCCAAAGCACTAGCAAAGACGGGTAAGTTTGAGGGTGTTGTGATTCACAAGACAGCCACGTCGTTTCAAGAAACTACAGGAGAAGGTCTTGCTCGCGGTATGTGGACAGGCAAGGGCAAGATTCACATCTACGCTCCAGCCGCCATGGAAAACACATCTTTCCACGAGGCATTTCACGACCTTGTTCTTGAGTCTATAGGAGAGGATGCGGTACAACAGCTGTCAGTCTCTTTGTACAAGGGGCTGTCTGGAGAGCTGCGGAAGAAGTACAACAACTTCCTTGCTGGTCAAAGAGGAGTTAAGACAAAGCAAGTTCAAGCGATGGAGGGTGACCCCATGACTGCTGAGGAGTTTTTGGTTGAGCTACTTGGGGATATCACAACTGGTGATGTAGGTATTGAGGTAAAGAAAGGTTTGGTAAATCAGTTCAAGGACTTCGTTGCCAAGGCTGTCAATACGATTCCGGGTGTTGAGGTGGACATGACGGAAGCCGACCCTAGGTTCGATGACCTTGTTACAGCTATTCAAAAGATGACTGGTCAGTTAGCGGCAGGCGAGGCGGTAACAGCTACCGAAGACTTGCGCAATGCGGCTGTTCGTGCTGGGTATAACGCCATGATGGTGGAGCTTGAGGATATGGACTCCAAAGCACAAGGCATCTATGCTAGGAATAGGGATGTAGAAGAGGTTACTGATGCCGGTAGATGGGCTGCTTCTATGGCTGAGGCCACGGACAGAATGAGGGAGCTTAAGAAGAAGATGTTTCTTCAAGTCGATGCTCTAACGGAGGCGGACGCACAGAAAATTATAGACGACGGAGGTAAGCTGTTCATGACTAAGGATGGGCTTGGTGGGGCGTACCTGAAAGCTAACGGATACATGGGCGGGCTATTCAAGAACCCCGACTCACAATTAAGGGCAATCAGCGGGCCTCTTCAAACCATTAGAGCAAGAGAGGGTGGCAAGTTCTACGATGCCTTTGCCACAAAGCTTGAAACTCTTTACGTCAATAATGGGTGGAAGCCAGTTGCTAGGCTCGACTTCAACGAGGAGTTTGCGCCAGAGGGTTGGAATGACCCTGACTCACCGCTAATAAACAATCCGGACGTTGTGTTCTTTGTTAAGGGTGATGGTAAGGTTGGTGAGGGTATCCGTATGGATGACTACGACGCTGCGTTCAACTATGCAGAAGGTCTTGCTAACGGTAAGCCACAGGCTCTGATTACAACCTTGGAGAATAAGCCGGGTAGAGAGTCATACCTAGCAGCTCAAGGAACAACCGAGGCTGAGCTTGAACAAAGGAGAGAGGAGCTTAAGCTTGATGAGAGCCAGAGGCAAAAGAGGAGCCCCAAAGTTGTAGATGCACTCAAGAGTTATGTAGCTCAAGAGATTACACAAGAGGATTACATTGGCATTGTAAGGGAAGAGAACCCAATCAACCCGTTTGACTTTGTTCCCGAAGTACCCACGACATTAGATATTGGTTCAGCCATTACTAGCAACAAGTTAGAGATGGGTATTATAGGTTTAAACAAGGAGATTCCTGATGGTTCCTATGTAGCATCACGTCTCGATATCCCGGCATACGATAACTATGACGTTTGGGTTGTGTCTCTACATCAAGGCTCTCGAACTGAAGAAAGGATTCCCAACCTTGGAGGTAAGTCGATAGGCTACGCTCAGACTGCAATCCTTAAGGATGTTGAATTTCACTCAATCCCCAAGGCGGCAATGAACATTGCTCTTGAAAAGGGTAAGACAACGATTGCCAGAATCTTTGGTAGTTGGGTTAATCACGACCCGGCTAAAGCCAAGAAGATGGCTGAGGAAATTATGGCTGGAGATAATTACAACGTGTCTGACCACCCTGTAGGAAAGAACGAGGGTTGGATACAGGTTGGTATGAACCCCTTTAGACACAGCTACTTTTACGACAAGAGAGATGGAAACCCTATTGTAAGCGCGTCTGAAGTAATTCAAGTTGGTGCTTTAGTATTGGTAAAGGATGCGGAGAAAATTTCTCCAACTGACGAAAGGTTCAGCATTATAAACAGGGACGGCTCTGTAGTTAAGTTTCAGCACATACTCCCCGGACAAAAAGGCATGGACACTAAGGTGTCGTTTAGCAACAAAGCTCAAAAGTTTGGGCGTATGTCAAACAGGTATGCTGTTGAGGATGGCGAGTTTGAGGAGAGTAATGATTTCGTACTTCACAATGCCGTGTTTGATGAGGTGATGAATGAGAGTCAGGTGATAGTATCATCTCCAGACCACATGCTTGTTGGTACTGTTTTTCTTGACGAAGAAGTCTTAGCTGAAGGCGGAGGCGGATTGTTTTATCCAGTTCGAACAAAAAACACATGGGCGTTTGGACAAAAGGGAGACGCTAACGCATTCAAGAATACCGTCAACAAAATGAGAGCTAAATCTCCTGACGGTAAGGTTCATGTCTTGTTGGTCAGCGGAGGAGTTGATAAGGCTTCTGGTTTAGATGAAAAGGTCAGAAGCAATGTCACCACCATGGAGGCTGCACTAAACCTTATTGATGCTCTCGTAGGCGAGAAGATGCTGACACAAAATCAGGCCGACAAGCTAATAGTTGATTCTCTAAATGACATCATAGATGCACTACCAGAAAAGAAGGCGGGCAGGTATGGTGAAAAGGTAAAGTTTAAAGGTAAGCGAGCTGACATTCGTGCAGCTGTAGAGTCAAGCCTCCGCAGGACTGACAACACTTCTTTTGAATTGAGAAGAGCATACATAGATAGGCTGTTTGCTAACTTCGGTCGCATGCCTGTGATTCGAGAGAACCCTAAATCATTCGATAAGATAAGGGAGGTTACGGGTTGGGAAGATAAAATGACCAAAGCCATGGCAGGCAGTGTCTTGAAGAGGACTCTAATCGCGGCCATGACTGAAGGATTTTTGCAGGGCGCACCAGAGTCTTCGGTATATGCTGCTATAGAGATTGATTCAAACCTTGAGGTTGATATGATGCCCGGCGATGAAGCGTTCCCTGCGGCGGTAACAATGAGGGATGGTAATGGCAACAAAAAACCCCCGAAGATTCATCTGTTCCAAGACAAGCTACACGTTAACGACGTTATGCTTGACAACGAGACTGGCCTTAGTAGAGAAGATTTCATGGAGGCTAAGCTTGCCGACGGTGAGTACGCCATGAAGGAGGTGAGGAAGGGTGTGTTCGAGAAAAGGAGTGAGGAAAACGAACGCAAGGCGATTGACGGCAGGTGGAAGGGTAGCATGGGATTGCTTCAGGCTGCTTACGGCTTTGGTAAGACTAGACCCAAGGCTCAAGCTATCGTTGACTCAGAATCTAAGGCTCAAGGTAGCTTCCTGAAGAAGGTATCTCAAATGATTGATAAGGCATACCCATCACCTATCATCACCAGAGATAAACGCAGAAAGAATCCTGTTACAGGGTTGGATGAATCTCAACAGCTAGATGCCTTTGCTTACGCCAAGCCTGAGGTTATTAAGACCTTGATGGACATGGGTCTCTCCAAGGAGGGGGCTGATATGCTGTTCAAGAAAGCTGTGGCCTATAAGCAGGGGCGTTCTCAAGGGAAGAAAGAAGGTATGCGTGTGGCTATGTCTAACGCAGCTGAGACCCGTAAGATGGGGACGAAGGCCAAGAACCTACAGAAGGCTTTGACCCAACTCAAGGATAAGTCAAAGACATTTAACGAGTTCCTGACCAAGGCTATTGAGCTGATTGATGGGCGCATGAAAGAGGATTCAAAGACTCCCTTCACCCGCTCCCAAATTACAGCAATGGTTAAGGCCATACGACAGGCGCACAAAACCAGCGGAAAGAAGATTGAGGAGCAGGGCATGGAGGCCATGCAGACCTTCATCGACAAAATCTCTGCCATCTTTGACAAGAGGGATTCCAAGGCTGAGATGCAGCGTTACTTGGACGGAATTAAGCACGCTCAAAAGTTGCAGAAGCGACTCAAGAAAATGGCTAAACCCAGAGGCCGAAGCGGTGCAGCGAAGAGCGTAGCAACCTACGCCAAGATTGCAAACGGCTTAGCGTCAATCAATCCTGCGCTCCTTCCTCAGAACGAGCTGGAGGGGTTTGTCAATACGCTGATGTCAACCATCAGTTCAATGTCTAAGACTAAGGCTGTCTTTGACCCAGAGATTGAAGCCTATGTTGGTGTTGCTTTCCCTAAGACTGAAGCGGGAATTTTGTACAACAAGCTTAGCAACTATCAAGCAATGGAGGAGCTAGGTCGGCAAGCTGTATTTATGGCTCGCGCCCAGCTTCGTGCAGCAAAGAACAACACTACTATAGAGGAGGAGTACAAGAAGCTGGTTCAGAATTACGAAAGAAGCAGGTTGTCTTCTAGTCGTAGAGCTATACTTAAGTTCATAGACGATAACCCAACAATACAACACCCAGACACAGGTGATACTGTTGTGCTTAACGCAAGCAACCCGGCTCACGTTGATTTGATTACTCAAATTCTTGCTGAGCAAGCTGTAATAAAAGAGGAGCTGCAAAAAGATGCCATCATTAATGATGTGTTACTCCCAAGGATTGTGGCTAACATCGAGAAGCTTCTGGAGGACACACAGATTGCAGACATCCTCGGCATATACAGCGTGGAAGACTTGGAC
>Ga0181395_1001175_pt1 | contig 10756 bp, 15 predicted proteins | sample 18SPOviralmetaG_FD_130124 | JGI IMG/M metagenome (GOLD analysis project Ga0181395, IMG submission 130124) | Marine viral communities from the oligotrophic San Pedro Time Series (SPOT) site, San Pedro Channel, CA, USA - 18 SPOT_SRF_2010-12-16 | ecosystem: Environmental > Aquatic > Marine > Strait...
ACTTTCATATTCAGCTTTTATTTCTAATCTTTCAGTGGCAGAAGATCCTAAGCTAATAGTTGGATTACCATCGTTAACAGCGTTATACATTGTTAAGTCGCCAGCAGCTATATTAGTAGTTGCGCTAGCGGTACCAATTGTTGTTAGACCGCCTAAACTAGTAACCGCAGCCTCTCTAACAGCTACTGATAAAGTAGTACCACTTACACTAGTGTCAATATAAGTTCCACCTGCTACAGTAAAATCAGCTGATCCAGAAGAAACGGTAGCAGTATTAGAGTCATCGGCAGTTAGTCTTACTGATGTTATATCACCTGTATTAGTTGTATATCCAAAAGACTCTATACGATCGTTTATAGCAGCCGAAGTCATTAGCGTGGTGTCATTATCAGCAAATGATTCGCTACTAGTAGTTATTGTAGATCCAGCGAAATTACTGATTGTTAAATCACTAGCGCTAGCTGCGTTAATTCTATCATCAATAGCAGCCGAAGTCATTAAGCTAGTATCGTTATCAGCAAATGATTCAGAGCTACTTTGTATTGTAGTAATATTTATATCATCTATAATTATACCACTACGAAAAGTAGCTACAAAATCATATACTTGTTGTCCTATCCATTTCATTTTATCTTTTTAATATAACCGTTGCTTTAGTACTAGTGTCATAAGCTTGAAAATACAAGCTATAACCAGATGAAGAATTGTTAAAAGCCAACATATCATCACTATCTAATAACAAAGTTCCGCCAGCGGGAAAAGGCTGTCTAAATAACAAATTATAAGGTACTAGCTCAGTATCGTTTTGATAAGACAACGAAATATCTTTTGAAGCTCCACTTGTATTAGTTATTATAATAGCCTTTAAATTACCAACGTTTTGACCTTGTTGTATTAAGGTAACAATAGTACCGTCAGTTGAAGTATTTATTAAGTAAAAATTTTGAAAGGACATTATTCTATCCCTTAGCTGCTACTATACCATCAGCAAATACCATGTACTCTAAGTATTGAGTTTCAGTTGCTGTAGAAGAAGCCACGGTAATATTAGTACTTCCATTATAAGGAAATAACATCCAGTCTCCACCATATAGTTTACCTATAGTTTCAGCCTCTGCTGCTCCTGCTGCACTAGCATTGTAAGCTACATAGAAAAAGTTAGCTCTATTAGTACCAGCATTTCTTATGTAAACTTTGTGTGCCGTGTCGTCAGTAAGCTCATCTGCTTCTACGATAACAGCTGCAGTTGTACTTGTAAACTTTTTAGTACGTAAACCAGTTGTTTCTTCTAAACCTACAGAAGGATTAGCACTTTTAGTCATTGACATTGTTTTACTAATACTTATAGGGTTACTTGATATATTACTAGATATAGTAACACTTGCGTTTATTGTTGCCATATTTTATTTATTTATTTATTGTTGTTATTATGCTGCTGCTGTTGGTAGTATAGCGTTACTGTTGAAGAAAGCATATTCAATAGTATTAGTACCACCTATAGCTTGTATTTCTATCTCTGCATTATCATCAGATGCGTTCCAAGGAATAAACATCCAATCACCCGCGTATAATCTACCGATCATTGTTTCATGTATACCCCAGTCGATATAGTAAGTAGCATCTTCAGTAGTAGTATTACATATGTATAAGTAACTAGCTATATCGTGAACATCACCCGCCATTTGTGTAGCTAAAGGACCTAATCTGTGTTCTGTAGGACTACCAACTGTTACACTTATAACACCAGTTTCCATTTGTGTCAAATCAGCTGTTACACCAGCTTTAGTTAAAGTAGTGTTAGCAGCTACACTTAAAGCGCTACCGGGCATCAAATCTGGACTAGAAATATTAATTGTTGCTGTTGTTGCCATGTTGTTATTATTTTTATTTAGTTATTATTTATTTTATTTTACGCTTCAAATATAGCGTATTCTAAGTACGGTGTGCCTGAAGCTGATGTAGCTAGTATATTTCCGCTTGATTCCCAAGGAAAAAACGCAAACTCTCCAGCGGCTAATTGTATTGATAATTGTGTTCCAAAGTCTATATCCATTACTATCGTATCGTCTGTGTTTCTAAGATAAACATATGATTTAGTATAAGATGCCGCTGCAAACAAAGTTAAATCACCTGTACTTAAAGCTACTTTACTAGGAGATATTACAGCCTTAGTTATATTTAAGCTATCTGACACACTTAATGATAGTTCATCAGATGAAACATCTGTGCTAGCTAATGTTAATGTTGGTGTTAATGTTGCCATATTATTTTATTTATTTATGTGCCTCGTGAATATATTTAGTTCTGCCATTCACTTTTTTAGCAATTGTTAATTTTTTTCTATTAGGTCTATGTGATACCCAACTAATATGTAGCCAGTTAGGATTTTTATCTGTACCAAACTCCCATATCATTTGGTCAAAATCTAAATTATCTTTTATATAGTGATACATCTCTGCATTTGTTTTATGTCCAAAAGTATCATCAATATCTATAGCTTGGCCTTTCATGTGCTGTGATCTAGTGCTACCGCCAATAGCTGTGTTAACAGGTTCTCCTCTAAAAAAACTATTTATTTTTATTGGTCCACCAACCCACTCACGTAATGGCTCAAACAAATTTTCAGCAACTTCTTCCATACATTTAAGTTGCTCTTTATTTGGTGTATTATCTAAATCTTTTCTTTCGCCAGTTCTACTATACGTACCTTCGTGCCAGCTTACGTGTTTACTTATTTTTTCCATATTATGCTTCTCCACATTTTTTACTAGGATTACCGACTTGTCTCCAGTCTTGTTTTACCCATGTTTTTAAACTACCCCCACTACTAGTGCCAGTAACATTACTTTTACTAGATCTTTTATACTTACCAGCTTTACCAGCTTTACGTTTAGCTCTTATAACAGCTTGTCTTTCAGATTGGCTCATACTAGCAATTTTAGCCTTAGGTAGACATACTTTTGTAGTACCTCCACCTTTGGCTTTTACTTTTTTTACTTTTTTGAAAGGGTTGCTATTTTGAACGTACATTTTATTTTTTGTGACCCATTTTCATACCAGAAGCTTTTTTCATCATCATAGCAGCTTTTTTCATCATCATGCCTGATTTTTTAAGTTTCATAGCAGACTCTTTTTTAAGCTTCATAGCAGCTTTTTTCATAGTCATTGCTGACGCTTTCATTTTTTTCATTTTCGCTGGTGAAGCTAGTATTTTTTTCTTTAACTCTTCAGGTAGATTTTTTTGTTTACCTACTAAAGCTTTTTTTACTGGTGCTTTTTTCATTTTTGCGGCAGACTTGTGCCCCATTTTAGTTGGTGCTTTTTTCATTTTAAATTTTGTTTTTAATATGTTTATACATTGAGTTACCTAATTCTTCGCCCATTTTACTGTCTGACTTATAGTGAGCACGGGCGACCCTTCTACTATAAGATATATTTTCTCCTGTTTTAATAAACGCTGATTTAGCTTTAGGATATTTATCTCCTAATAATTTAGCAGCAACAACGCCTTGAACAGAGTGCCCAGATGGGTAAGAAGGTGTTTCCATAGACTTCATTTTAAAATGAGCCATTGATTTGTCTAATTCGTATGGTCTTAGTCTATTAAAATATTTCTTCAATTTAATAATTACAGGTGCTGAGTCTTTTATAAGTTTTGCAACTATTTTTTTATCGTAATCTTCTACATTATTTTCTTCAGCTGTTTTTTTAAAAGCAGCTTCTATATCATCGTACTTCTTAACAAACTCTTTACGTAAAGGTATTTTTTTAAGAGCCTTAATTTCTTGAGCAGTATCAAAACTACTATCACTAGGTGGTTTCTTTTTTTTAAAACTTGATATATCAAAATTTTTAAACATTTTTTCTTGCTTTTCTTATTGATTCTTTACCACGTTTAAATATAGCTGCTACTTGTGTCTTTTTCATTACTTTAGCTCTTTGCTCTCCTACAGTTAATATTTGTATTTTACGCGCGTAAGGCTTATTTATTCTTTTTACTTTAGCTACAGTAGCCCTAGCGTCACTAGGAGTAGCAAATTTAATACGTACGGTATCTTTAGGATTTTCATCTGTATATAAACGTCTACTACTACCTTTAGGTTTTTTACCCGTGCCTACTAAGGGGTCTTTACGTTTTTTAAACGGATTATTACCTTGAGTATACATTTAGCACTTACCTTGTCTCTGTGTTTTAGAAGCCCACATATTAGCGTACGCAGAAGGATAAACTTTAAACTTTCTTTTTGCAGCAGCCTTACAACTAGCACTAAGCTTAGCTAAAGCAGGGCTTGTTTTCTTTAACATCTTATTTGGATTTCCTTTACCGCCATCAGCCATTGTTGCTTTTACGGCCATTTGCTGTTTTCTAGGCATGTCTTTTACTTTTGGATTTGGCATAATTTATTTTTTTATTGTTAACATTTCCATCTACGTCTAGCAGCTTTACCTCTTTCACCGGTCCAACCTTTTGATCTAGCGCAAAATGATTTTCTACGTTTAGCTGCTTTACTATTAGGTTTAACTTTTCCTGTAACAGGAGCAGATAGTTTGCTACCTGGATTTTCTTTTTTATAAGCCCTACGTCCAGCCTCTGTCATTCCAGCGCCTTCATCAGCATGTAAAAAGTGTCTACCTTTACCTCTTGTTGTTTTACGTAATTTGTTTAATGGTGAACCATTGTTTCTACGTCTACCACAGCTAGTAACAGGAAAAGGGTTATTACCTTGAACGTAATTTTCAGTTTTTTTAAACATACTGTTTTGTTTTTCGCTTCCTGGCATATTATCTTATTATGTAATTAATACCCATTTTAAAATCGTACCACTCCCTGTTCCAGTACTTGTTGTATTTACCTTCTGCAAATACACCTAATCTTTTGTTTATCTTTTGACCAAATATTAAACCGCCAGAGTAATCTAACCACTGTCCATCGATGTAGTTATGATAGCTAAACTCGTCTTTATCGTTGTAGTGATATGGCATTAAATTAGCCCAAGTATGTATCCAAACGCTTTTATTGTAATAATAGTAATCTAAACCTATGACTAATGAGTGTTGCAACTTGTTGTCTAACTCATTACGTTTTCTTTCAACATAGTTAGCTAATACTTCTGGTATTACAATTTGTTCCCACACATCTGATGAGTAAGCTACGATGTCACCGTCTGGATTATAATACATATCATGGTATACATCTACGTTGTAACCTTCTTGTAACGCTAAATAAGTATAGTGTATATTACCATTGTCTAACTTCCAGCTAGCAAGTGGATCATAACCATAAGGTTCAGATAATCTTTGTACAGCTCCAATATTAAAACTTATTTTACCAAGGTTATATCTATATCTTTGTGACGTTTCAAAGTATTCTATATCCGCAAATCCATCTACTAAATACTCTGCTTTAGCTATCCAGTCGTCAGCTACATATCTTATAAAATGATGTTGATTTAAATATTCTACACCTTCCTGTCTCTTGTAGTCTACTTGAAACAAAAACTCTGTACCGTTTCTTTTACCTACTGTAGCAGCATCACTATAATTAGACTCTGTACCATCATAAAATGTATTGGCTCTGTTCTCATAACCAAACCTAGCTATTTTACGTATACCTAGAGTTAAGTTGTAATCAAAAGGCGTTTGTATTGTTTCAACACCTAAACCATCTGTAACGCTATAAGTTTCTACATCTGATATAGAAGTACCACCGTTTACAGCTGCGTAAAATGTAGAAAACTTAAATATATCTTTTATATTATCTTGCCCACAACACTTTTTAGGCGCAGCGCAAGAGACTAGAAAAACTAATATAACTAATAGTACTTTTTTCATTTTATATATTTCTTTTCAACTGTTCCGTCTTTATATATAAAGAACAATAATTTGTTTTTCTCTATTCTAGCAGGTCTACCTAATATATCTGTTATCATCATTAGTTGTGATATACGTTGAGGTATCGGTCCCACCCAAGTACCCTCGCAGTAATCGTAAGTTAATTGACATATACTATCCCAGTCATTTACACAACAGTACTCGTCAACATCTATAACCCAAGCATAACAAGGATCGTTTAAAAAGTAAGGTTCACCTGGTCCTGTTATACACTCAGCTGCAAACAAACAAGTGTCAGGCATATTAGCTAGCTCTTCGTAGTTCCACGCGTCTTGATCCATACATCCAACAACCACTTCAATACAAGAATTGTTATCTGTATTAGCGTCAGGATTGTAATTAATAGCAGCGCTGTCGGTACACCCATAAATAAAAGGCATGCAACTAAAATCCTCTGTGTTTGCCGATGCTTCGTAATTGTACATACTCGGATCAGTACAACCATAAATATAAGGTACACAAGTATCATTTGCATTGGCAAGCGGATTAAAGTTAAACATTGTTGAGTCCATACAACCATAAACAAACGGCTCACAACTACCATCGTCAGTGTTTGCTAAGCTATTATAATTAAACATTGTACTATCAGTACACCCGTAAACGTATGCTATACATGTATCAGGCGTATTTGCTAGCGGGTTATAATTTAACGCTAAGCTTTCCATACATCCAATAACAACTGGTACGCATCCACCGTTATCTACGTTGGCAGTAGAGTCATAATTAAACGAAACCGTATCTGTACATCCAAATACAGCTAATGTGTTACAGCTGTCTTGTATATTAAAATCTGTATAAACCCCGTTAGATGTGTCGATATGGTATTCTAGATACGCAGGAGACACACATCCAGGTACGTAATAACAAGGTAGTGGTGTATTTGCTGTGCTATCGTAATTAAAAGCCATGTTATCCATACATCCCTCAACTATTTCAACACACTCATTACCACAATAAGTTATACCACTATAAACAAAAAACGGTTGCATAAACGGTGGTCTAACACTTATAACAGTGTCACCTATAGGATTTAGTAAAGTAAATCCACATTCAGGTGCAGTTTGAGAAGCTTGTTGGTTAATAAAAAACTTAGCTCTTACTAGCTTAGGCGCTTTTAATTGCAAGGTATAAGTTTGACTAAAGCCAGAAGTCATTACAAACTGAAACGTGTCGTCTTGGTAAATCTCTAATCTACTACCAACCCAACCATTACCTGCAAGATCATGCAGTATAAGAGTGTAATCGCAACTGTCTATGTAATCCATAGTGTTTGCAGTTGAGTCGTAGTTAAACATTGTACTATCAGTACAACCATATATTTTTAAAGTAGCACAGCTACTGTCGTTTACTGTGGCTGCTGGATTAAATTCAATATAATTATTGTCCATACAGCCCGGCACTGGCGGTGGTGGTATACAAGTATCACTGATAAACTCATGCGTGGAATCTGTCCCAAAATTAGGCGTGGTACCATACACCAAGGTATCTCCACATTGCATCAAGTAATACGAACCATCATTTCCACCCCACTGGCTTCCAGCTATACCATCTCCATACGTATCAAATATCGTAAACCTTAAAACACCTGTAGGGAGGCAAGTTGGAATATATTGTGGTTGGTAATCAGGAACGTTTGGATATGGGCCTCCTGATATTAAAACATTACCCATTGTATCTGTTATTTCCCAACTAGTCTCATCTGTAAACTGGTCAAGATTTATATTTATCATTGTTGGTATACATGGACCTAATGGTGGTGGCGGTGGAGGTTGTGGCATGCACTGTGGTACAGCTCTATTGTGTATTAAGCCTGTAGTAAAAGTACTAACAGGATAATCAACTACAGTATCACCACATATAGTAACATAATATTGTCCATTTGCAATACCATCACCAAAACTATCAAATATAACAAAAGATACATCTTGTATACTATCAATATACAAAGTGTCTCTATGCATAAAGTTAGGCTGTGTATAATGACCATAATCTACATAGTCTATAGTATCACCTTGGTAAACAGAGTCATATAATATCCATCTAGTTTCGCTAGGATAATTATCTGTTTTAATATGTACAACAACTTCTTTTTGAGCAAAAGTTAATATAGGTAATAAAAGTAATATTAATATTTTTTTCATTTTAAAAGTCACTCATTATTAGTTCATCAACTTCTTCTTGTATTTCTTTCCTTGTTACAGCCATTGTAAAACTAAGATCTGCTTGATAACGCTTTACTTCTTCACCGTTAAAAACTATAATTGTAGGAACTACAACTATGTTGTATTTCTTTTGCCAGTCGCCTTCATCTATGTTTACTCTTTGAACGCCACAGTCGTTTAACTTATTTAACCATTCTACACTATTAGCTTTGTTCCAACCAGCATTAAACTCAACTACACACACGTCTGTCTTGCAGATATTTTGACCTTTAACTGTGCCCGCTACCATCATAAATAATAATACTAGCATGTAAACTACATATACGCTCCAAGGTGTTTTATTTTCTTTCATTATTCGTAAAGTTTTTCTTCTATTTTTTCAATAGACTTTTTAATTTCTTGAACGTCCTCCTGTGTAGTCATAATAGTCTGTCTAATCATTTGATCTTTCATGTCAAATTCCATACGTGTAACCTCAGGGTCTGGTGGAGCTGGTAGCTCTTTTGCCTCTGCAATATCAGCTTGTAATGTAAACCACATACCAGCTATAGTTGCTATTGCAAAACCTATTCCTATTAATGTTTTTACGCTTAATACAAAGCCCGTGTCTTCGTTTATTTCTTTTGCCATTTTTTATAGTCTACTTTATTATTATAGTATTACACTTTTTTAACGATTTTTACTTTTCTTTTCTAGCTCTGTTATCTTTGCTACTCTATCTTTTTCATATTTAAGAGTTTTTATATCTCTATTTGGATAACCTAACTCTAAAAGTAAGTTTATTTGATCTACTTTTTTCATTTTAAAAAGAGTTTTTTCTCTAGTAGTATTACCTTCAGACTTTTTAGATTTCTTTTTTGTAGACTTCTTATACTCTTCAACTTCTTTTTGTATTTGTTCTTTACTTTTGTTTTTACTATTTTCTAAATATTTATCAATAGTTTCTTCATTGTCTTTATAAAGTTCAGCTATTTTATCAGATCTTTGCTCTTCTTTTTTAAGATTTAAAATTTCTTTTTCATCTACTTCTAATATTTTTAACAAATCGATTTGCTCGTGTTTTCTTAAATCCATTACTTCTTTAGACTTAATTTTTATTTCAATTTGCTCTTCGTCAAGATCTGGATATTTTTCTCTAAGCTTCTGTTGTTTTTCTTTTACTTTCTCCATTTCTTTTTCTTGCTTCTTTCTTTCTTTTATATCTTCTCCTAAAGCTTGCAAGTCAGGATCTTCTATACCTAAATCCCAAGTACTCCAACCCATTATTAAAGCTAATCTTTTCCAAGTCTCGTGCCGAGCATCCATAGCGTTGTCTAAGTTTAATAACTTGTTAGATATTCTACCAAGAGGTACGTTTGTAGCACCCTCTACTACGTTACCAAACATTGACCAAATAGGATTATCTAAAGTTAAACCTCTTTCTTTTATAATATTTCTATTAAATTTCTCTGTTTGTATTGATGAATATATCTTACGTAGTTTAGAACTAATAGGTGGTGAAAAACTTAGAGCCTGTAATAATGTATAAGCATGATCAGATCTAGTCACAAACTCTTCATCTAAGTCTTTAGCTCTTTGTTTGTTAAACTCCATTATAGTGTTTTTAGTAGTTGAAATAGCCTTACCACCTACACCAAATGTTTGGAACCAAGTGTCTATCATACCGTTAAGTATTCTAGTTTTCTTTTTATCTAACTCATCTTCGTCTTCATCGCTAATTACAGCAAACACAGCGGATTGTAAAGACTGGAACAATACATTAGCAACAAAACCATAATATATTATTTTAGATACGTTTGTTTTTGCATCACCTCTACCATTAATTAAATCTCTAGCCGCCTTATCCATTATTCTACCTGCTTGCATAGGGTAGTTACCAAATGCTAATATTAATCTACCAAGTGGACTAGCCTGCTGTTGCGATATTAAATCTGGTCGACCTGACTGCTGTGATACTTCTGTAGTTTCTTGAAAATCTAAAAACGCTTTAGTCTCTGCCTCTGATTTACTTAAACCTTTTTTAATGTAAGTGTTGACTCTGTTTCTGTAAAAACTAGCACCACCGGCTGAGATAGCAAAACTATCTGCTATTTGTGTAGGTAAAAATCCTTGTTTTAACAAAAATCTAACAACAGCTTTTGATTGTTCATAAGCGCCTTTACCAGTAACAGCTTGTGATAATTCTTGCTCATTAACACCTCTTCTGTTACCAGTTCTTCTTTGTTTTAGAAAATCAGAATTAAATATCATTGCAAAATCTTTCCAATATTGTGGTTGGTTAGCAAAAGCCTTACCAGCGTTTAATATATTATTGTCACTCCAATTAACATAGTTAACAGCAGATATAGTCTGTAATACAGCAGAACGTATATTAAAGAACATAATTGAACCAATAGCACCATTGGTCCAGTTCATAAACTCATTAGTCAACCTATTGCTACCAGTGGTTCTCTGTCTTCCAGTTTCCATTCTGTACAAAACGTCTTTTAAAGCCTCTACATATTTTAAACCATATATAGCTTGTAATTTATTTAAATTATCTTTTGAAAATATTTCATTTTTATTTTCTATCCAATCAGCTAAAAAATCAGCTCTCATATCTCCAATAGCTCCGTCACTCATTAAATCAGAAGCTATGTTTTCTGTTAACCAGTACTCGCTTGGTGCAGCGTAGCCATCCTGTCTTTTTGATATTTTACCTA
>Ga0181395_1001178_pt1 | contig 10744 bp, 22 predicted proteins | sample 18SPOviralmetaG_FD_130124 | JGI IMG/M metagenome (GOLD analysis project Ga0181395, IMG submission 130124) | Marine viral communities from the oligotrophic San Pedro Time Series (SPOT) site, San Pedro Channel, CA, USA - 18 SPOT_SRF_2010-12-16 | ecosystem: Environmental > Aquatic > Marine > Strait...
AATAATTGTTAGCGTAGGTCTATATGCTCCATACTTTAAACCCCTAACTTTCTGACCTGTACCACGAATTAAACATTTACACATTACATTCGGGTTCCCACTACTGTCAAAACCGCCTATAACTTCTTTTTCTTCCTTACCCCAAACGGCACCTTTTCTGTCTCCAAAAAAATAATGGATTTTAGGATTAAACTCTATTTCGTTTCCAATAGCTTCTAAGTTATACTTAGACTGCATTTCAGATTCCGATATAAGCAATAAAAATCGCTCTTCACCAAATAATATGCGATGTAAAGGGTATATAAGATTAATAAATGTTGATTTTGCGTGGTCTCTTGGCGCCACTACGGCTAGTTTATCACCTGAGGCCATACCTATTAAGGTCTTTGCTATTTCGCGATGAAATTCGGGAGATTTAGAACGAACATGAAAATGCATAGGGTTTTCTTTATCGCCAAATAAAATTTCTGCAAATGTAAAAATATCTAAATACATAGACTGGAGCATTTCCAATCTCTGTTTTTCAGATAAAGCTTTTAATTTTTTTTCAACTTTCGCCATTTGTACCTGTAAAATTCTCTAAAACCTCCATTCTCTCATTACAGGAATCAATATCCTCAATTAATGCGAGTATAAACTTTGCTACATGCCCATCAATTTCGTAATAAACATTATCAATATTCATTATTGCTAGTTCGTCGACGTTTATATTATTACTCTGTGACTGAGGCTGGCTTACGTATCCCGTTGTCTTTATTTCTTTCTTTTGTTCCATATGTAGTCTCCGCAATAGTTTTTCGTACAGATGATAATTTTTTAATGTCGCCATCAGACAATGCGAATACACCTTCAACACTTTCTTCTCGTTTTTCTTTAGCAAGATGACCTAGCATATCACTAACTCTATTTAAAGCATTTAACCTTGTTGCGGCAGGAGTTTCTGAGTTTTCTATAATATCCCTGTAGCGGTCAGCAACGTAATCATCATCAAGCCCCAACGCACTTAACTTGTCTCTCATATTCATAGATATATACTCCCTAATATGCTTTCTTTTTAAAATAGTAAGACCGCGACGCAAGGCCTGTTCTGGATTATTATCAGAATAAACAGATTGGTAAGCAAGAATAACGGATTCTGTATCCCACATTCCAAGCTTATTTGTAATGCCGTGTAAAAAAAGGAAATCAACAAATGTTTTTTGTTTAGCAGTCGGCCTAACATTTTTAATTAAATCCCCGGTGTGTCGCTTATCTAAATCCCAATCATGTTGTTTTTTAGCGTAATAATGTTTTTTATGGCATCCGCGCTCTCCATATCCTGTCCTTATAAAAATATAAGGTTTTTTAGTGTTTGCGAACTTTTTTGTTTTTCTGCCGATACATTGGATTACTTTATTATCATAAGTAAGTATCCAATCTCCAACCTTTGCGTCCCTCCAATTAGGTATAGGAGATATATTTAACGCACTAGCTTCTTCCGTAGTGTAAACATCGAACTGTTTACCTCGGCATTCTACTTTCATTACTGTTTTCTAGCTCTTCTAGCTCGTAATCTTTTAGGTTTTTTTGCTGTTTTAGCTGAATTTTTAAAATCTTGACTTGATGGTGCGCCTTCTGAACCTACTTTTCGCATTTTCTCACCGCTACCGGCAGCAATTCTCTTGCGCTTAGCATGAATGTTAGCATATAAACCGGGTTTTTTCTTAGTAGCCACTTTTCTTTACTCTTTTTCCAGTCTTTTTAGCCATTTTTTTTGCGCTTTCTTTTCCTTTTTTAGTATAAGGAAACTTTTTCTTACCTACTTTTGGCATTTCTAACCTTTTTTCTTGTTATTATTAGCAAATTTTCTAGCAGAGTCGACAGAACCAAAGCCCCAAGCCTTTAAAGCAAGCGCTTTTCTTGTTGGTCTACCTTTTGAATCTTTCATCGGGCCTTTCATGCCCGCAAACCGCGCTGCAAATGATACTCTACGAGGATTTGTGCCTGATTTCACAGGTGCTTTTAATGTTCCACCGGTTTCAGACTTATAACTAGCTCGCCCTTTAGCATTTAAACCGCCTTTAGGGTTCTGCCCCTCTTTTCTAGTCCAAGCAGCGCTTTTATTTTTACGATTTCGGAGGCGTTTAGCCAACGTAAGCTCCTTTTTCTTCTACTTTGTAAGAAACATACTCCTTGCCGTTAGCTGATGTTTTCTTCCATCCGGCAACTTTTACTTCCTTACCGCCAATCTTACCTTGACCTGTAAAATCTGGTTGATTATCACTTGATTTGTTTTCGTTATCAAACATACTAAATGTGTTATCTTTTGCTTCGTAAGCCATTATACGCTCCTATTTTGGTTAAAAAATAATTTTTTGCCCCGGAATAAATATAACGATAATGTTACAGTAGTTAAAAGTAAAAAATGGTTGATTTTGCAACCTAAGGTTTATAAACCTAAGGTTTATATTTATTAATTATATATATTATATAATACTATATACTTCTACTTCTACTTCTATATGCATGGCAAGGCTATAGCTAAGCTATAGCAAAGCTATGGCAAAGCCATTTTATAAGTATGGCATTGCTATTAAGTATTAATATTGTTAGATATAAAAACCTACTCCCAACCTACTCCCTAACTACTCTATGTACCAATAAACACTAAATAAACATGTTTATGAGGCACTTAAAAACTGTGCAAAAAATGGATAGGACGTACTATACGTATGCACACCCGGCTCGTTTCTCGGACGACTCACTCGATTCTCGTTGAGTTCGCGTTTCGCGTTGGCTCTCCCCTCGCTAGGCGCAATCATTCATATCTTTGCGACCATTTACCCTAGTTTTGCCTACGTTTGAGACTTATAGCCGTCGGTTATATAAGTTTCGCTTGGTTTTGGCTAGCTTTCATGCTTAAGTTTGGATGTCGCCGACGGACAGAATCAGTCGGATTCAAACTAACGAACTTACGCGTAAGGATAGCACCCTATGCGTAGAACAGGAGAAAAACCATGATAACAATCATACAAAACCCGAACACCCAGAACGCACATACACCCAAGCACACAGACGTATGCACACCACGCGAAGAGCAGGCTCTTCTAGCTTACGACGAAGAGTTTCGTGCTGACTTTCCTACGTGTACGTACACCAAGAAACGCGAAGCTGAACTACGCGAGGAAGCATGGCTCACCGCTCAAGACGGAATGCTAGCACTTCTCGACGAGAACGGCGAAATGCCTATGGACGCGTTCGTATAGACAAGGCGCGCGCTCATACACCGGCAAAGCCGGCAAAGCCTAGAGACGGCTCTATCCCTTTGGGATAGCTAGGTTCGATTCCTAGCTAGGCTTCTATACCCTCGGCATAGACCGAAATGCGACCTATCCGAGCGACTTCAACCTATGGGAGTAATACGTAGTATTACACCCAGCAAATAAAAAAGCTTGTGCTAGAACACCCTATAACGACGGCATAGAGTGTAACAGCAAGAACACCCAAAACCATAGCCGTTACAAATGGAGTAAACACCCAATGAATAGCCATAATAAAAACATATTCTTCACACCCAATGAAGAACACTTTAGTAAGGAGCAAGTAGATGGGATTGATAAGTTCATGTCAGAACCAATAGTGAAGGGATTGGTGCAAGTAGTCGGCGGACACTTTGACGGATTAACTTACGAATATGAGTCGGATATTATACTTAATCCTACTTGGTTTGACTTACTTAGCATAGCTAAGCAACAAAGCCATTGGACACAAGACACTCACCATGTCTTCTTGGAAAGTTTCGAAATTGTTAATGCTTTTAGATATATAAAAGCTAGCGAACTAGGACTTAATATCAACGAGTCTAGCGAGAGGAAGCAAAAAATAAGCTTAGTCTCTCTATTCTTAGGCAGTTAATAAACAACCAACAATAAACCATAGGAGAGAACTATGCAGAGAATAACAATAAAAACACTACGTAAAAAAGTTGATTATTTAAATCAATTAGTCGGCAAAGAACGCGAAGAAATAGGTAGCTACGAGTTGGACGGCGCGTACGGCGGTTACAAGCTAGAAATGATAGTAAACGAAAGCCTTGGAACGCGTGAAATAACACGCTCTAGATTAACGGCTAGAGAATTATACTACGTTATCGAGGGTATAGTCGAGGTTATATATTATAATGCCGAGAGATATTATGATTGCGGTAATTGTGGCGGTGGATTTAAACGACATGAAATGAAATTCACAGAAGACTATGATGTCTGCAATAGTTGCTATGAACACGAACTAACATGTGATTGCGAAGGGAAAATTTGCAAGCTAAAATGTAATCATTGCGACTTGGATTATATCCAAACATCAATATATGGAGGTAAATAATGAGGGTATTTAATCAAGCTATAGACATGATGGCTAATGCCATAGAGGAATTTATGAACTTTATCGAATGGCTATTAATCGAGAATAATACACAGGGCTTAAAAATACTCATGGCGTGGATGTCACTAGGATTGCTCTTCGCGTTGATAGAACTATGGACACGAGGCCTTTAATATTATTTCTAGCATAAGAATGTAAATGATTATGCTAGAAATAATAAAACAATACAACCAACAACAAAACCAACCGCCGAAAACGGCAAGGAGATTATAGATGGGAAACTATACAAGAATGGAATTAGATGCTATGAAACATAGCAGAATTAAAACACTAGCTATCACTAAGTGTCGACAACTCGACAAGGCTAGTTCTTGGGTACAATCAGCTAAGCAGTACGAACTGATAGACTTCCTAGTCGACAACAAAGTTCCAACACCGCCGGAAGAGTCTACACCGAGGAGACCGGAAGCACCAACACCGCAACCGCAACCACAGACGGCGCCAAGTGGTAGCCTAGAAGACATGCTAGCTGACAAGGTAGCAGAGAAACTTGGAGACGACATTTACAAACGAACCGAGAGTATCAGAGATACTTTTATTGAAGGTGTTGCCGAGGAAACAACCAAAATGAATCAGTTAATTGACGACAAACTAAAGGAACTGCAAAACCCGGTCTATGTCAAGATTAACGATGTCGAGGTTAAAAAAACCGATGGCTTAAAGCATAAGCAGTTTCCATTTGTGCTAGAATGCCTTAAGCATTTCAAGAGAGTGTGGTTGTGTGGGCCAAGTGGAACCGGCAAATCATTTCTCATCGAACAATGCGCTGATGCACTAGGCTTTAACACCGACGAAGATAACTACGAATATCTCAAAGGTAGCGCCGGAGTCACAGAATCACATATGACAGGGCGAATGACATTTGACGGCACGTTTATTGACGGCGCAGTAGCAAGGTCATTTAGGAATGGTTCATTCCTATGTCTCGACGAGTTTGACGGCTTCGATGCTAATTGCGGTCTAGTGTTTAATAGTGTCTTCGACAATCAGGGTGTGCTAGCAACTCCAAACGACAAGGACAATCCGGTAGCTAAGAAACACGACGACTTTCATGTAGCGGTAGCGAGTAATACATGGGGTGACGGCAACGACTTCGAGTTCGCCGGCAGAGGTCAATTAGACCTAGCGACCTTGGATAGACTGCAAGCAGTCAAAGTTCATGTTGATTACGACAGAAACGTAGAACGTGCATTAGCCGGAGATTTTACTGACATGGCAAATGTACTCTGGAAACTTCGAGACCAATGCAAGAGTGAGCATGTTAGACGTACCATTAGCACGAGGTTGTTTCTTGACGGCCAAACATGGAGGCTAGCAGGCAAATCAAATAAGCAGTTTCTCGACATTGTAACTACAGGGTGGACGAAAGAGGAACTGAGTAAAGTTAATGTTAACGGATTATTAAAGGAGAGTAAATAATATGAGTATGCAAATTCTAGAACCAAAAATTATCGACGACCAATACGAGGGTAAACATGCCGTAGTGCAAATTCCCAACGTAAAAACAATGCTAGACATTATTGACGACAATGATTTGTACACTCATAAACGTACAAAAACATGGCAATACGGCAAGCATGTTGTAGGGCGCGAAAATGTTCAACGCGCTTTGATGGTCGGCAGAACATCGGATGCTATGATGAAGACATACCAAAAACTTCGTTCTAGCATAGACACTAGACTCGACGTATCTAAGTTTGCCGGCATGGGTTTGTCATGTAAGCGTAAACGAGTTCGCAGAGACGACGGCGACGACTTAAGTATGTCGAGATTAATGGGTGGTAGCGACCAATATTGGGAAACTACAATTCGCAAGTCTAAGCGTGCAAATGTTCGTATTGGTATGAACATGGCAATAGCATGTGGTCACAAGGAAAAAGATTTTGCAAGACTTGGAGCCACGCTAGCATGCATTTGTGATGTTATTACAAAACTTGGCTACGGTGTCGAGGTTATTGCTTACAATTTTGCCGGATATAGTGGTAGCAAAAATTGGAATAGATTTGGTATATCTATACCATTTAAGCTAGCAAACGAACCGCTTGATGTACATAGACTTATGACTGCCGGCCTACCCGGATTATTCCGCGACTTTATGTTCGGACTCATGGAAAAAGTGTATGGGTTTGATGGGAGTCTAGGCTACCAAGTAGAAACCACAGATACATATAAGCGCGAATTAAATCTAATCCATGCAGTAGAACAACGATTCTGCAAAACCGATGCCGATACTATCGACGGACTAGAAAAAGCACTTCAAACAATAGCAAAGCCACCTAAGTGGTTCAACCATGTTTAATTATTATTATTTAAACGTAAGTGATAATAATAATAATTAATAAACACAGGAGAGAAATAATATGAACACGTACATAATTATTGTAAACGAAGGTTATGGTCGTATAGGAATTGCCGGCACTTTTGATTCTATGCATGATAATGACATAGCATTAATACAAATATTGGCGCAGTTACAATGCCTATATAATTTTAATAAAAAAAGAGTTCTTGTCGAACTAGGATTACCACCGGAATATGAAAAAAAATTAAATGCTAACGATTTTATTTTAAACAAAGATAACGGCTTTATAGAGATTCATGATTATGAAATTAGTTTGAGAAAATTAGCAGATTACAAAAATTTTAATAATTTTTACAAAGGAGAAAAATAACATGAACATATTCGCATTAGACCTTTGCCCAACTAAATCAGCACAAATGCAACATGATAAACATGTTGTAAAAATGGTGCTAGAATCAGCGCAAATGTTATGTTCTGCATTCGACCAAGACAAACATGATGTGCCTTACAAAAAAGCGCATTATAATCACCCTTGTACAATTTGGGCGCGTAATTCTTATTCTAATTTCGAGTGGCTGGCCGCGCATGGAATTGCGCTAGCACAAGAATATACCCACAGATACAAAAAAACACACAAATCACAAGCGGTCATACAATGGTGCATAGATAACATGTGGCTTGTTGATATGCCTACCTACGAATTGACTCCATTTGCTCAAGCTATGCCGGACAAATATAAAAATACTAAGGCTACGAAAGCCTATCAAGACTATTACGTAGGTACAAAATTAAACAACGCTAAATGGACGGACAGAGCAGTTCCTAGCATTTTCCAACCACATATTAATTGATTATTACTTGAAACTTTAGTGAAAGTAATAATTAATTAAATAAACCAACAGGGGGCAACATGAGCTTCAAAAAAATCGACACAGAAACAAGTTTAGGTGTTTCAAAAAAAGCAAAGGATAAAATCGTAGACGAAATGGTAGGAATATGTGATGCAATAACAGACAAATCAGCGTGTGATGAAATTCTAGCATATTCTACATCGGCAATATTAAGGTCGATAACCAAGGTTATGAGCAGTCTTTCAAAAAAAGATATTAGCCGAGATGCTAAAATACACATTGTAGCAACGCTTACGGCAGACCTAGAGGATTTTGTTTTACCAATCCATGCAAAGCTTAGAAATGAGGACGTTAGTAAGGGGCGATTTGATGCTAGCAGAGTAGCGAGAGATGCTAAAGCAATAGAACCCGATGAATCTATACAAGTTACCCACAGAATCACAGACGAAGGACAAGAGATAGGTGTTAGCATAGGAAGAAGAGCGCCTAAAGACATTAGTGATGCGCTAGAAAATTACAATGCCGACGAAATTGTTGGCCAATCTTAAACAACAAAAAAAAAGGAGCATAATACATGCAAAAGATAATCGAAGTATCAGACAATTCTCAAATAGTAGTATCTAGAGATACTGTAAATGGAAAAACCTTTGGACAAGTTCGTACTTGGATACGAAAAAAAGGCACAGACGATTTTATTCCGACTCGTAAGGGCATAGCGTTCTCATTGGATAAAACCGATAAGATTGTCGAGGGTTTACTTGTGCTAGCAGATACCGAAAAGGCGGAATCATAGAGCAGTAAGAATCACGTACCAAGGGGGCGGTTTATGGTTTTCCGCCCCCACAAACTATAAAAATCAACTTAGGAGAGCAAACACTTGAGTAGTTTATATAAAAATGGAAAATCTTATTATCTTAGTGTCAATTTAGGCGGAAAAAGAAAAGTAAAAAGTTTAAATACTAAGGATGAATTTGTTGCAAAAGCAATAAGGTCTCAAGTAGAACTTGAAATACAAAGAGAAATTAGAGGATTAAATAATAAATGGGCAAAAAGTTGGACTAAAGATTTACCATCAGATTTATATGTTAAAAATTCTTTAGTCAATGGGAAAGTAGGCGAATTGTATGTTGATGCAGATTTATTAAAAAGAGGGTTTTCACCATCAGAGGCTAAACTTGACGATAGCGGTGTTGATAGAATTGTCGAAATAAGAGATTCTAGGAACAGGAGTAAATTTATTACTTTACAAATAAAATATTCCTTAGGATACAATAGTGAAAATTCAATTATGTTTGATGTGAAAAAATCGAGAGCAGATTGGGTGGCTTTTGTTACAGAAATTCAACACCCTAATGGATTAATAACTCCAATAGTAATGTATATGAGAAATAAAAGAATCAACAAAAGATGGACTATTAATATTCAAGTTAAAGATTTAGAAAATAACAGACAAAATAAATTAGTTCACAAATGGACTGATTTTATAAATCCGAGGTTTTATAAATGAGCGAAACAACAGATTATATAGACAAAGAAAGTCAAATAGAAAGACTTCAAGAAATAGTTAACGAAACTGATTACAATCTAGTTTATTGCGGAAAGTGTGGAATAGTTTTAATTGTATTAACTATGCACGAGTTAGTTAAATGCGATGATTGTGGATTCCACTCTGACCAATGCGACTTTTCAGACATAGTTTATTAATTATTACTTGAAACTTTAGTGAAAGTAATAATTAATTAAAATAACAACCAACAGGAGATTACATGGAAAGCAAAACACAATTTTACACATCATTAGCATATGTTCATCTTATGATGTGGAATTTTATTTCCGATACTATAAAAAATAAAAAAGAACAAAAACAATGGGTTGATTTGGTCGGTAGAATGGTCGGAGATATTGCAACAACTGCGCTAGGCGAGGAAGCAAAAGGAAAAGAATATGGAAAAATATTGGAAGCGCTTACCGAAAATTTTAACTTAGCATTGAAAAAGCGTAGGGAGGATATGAAAAACGCTGATAAAATGATAGAGAATGCAATTAGTATTATTAACCAGAAATAGGAGTGCTAGCATGAATGAAAAAACAATTAATTGCAGTCTGTGCGATAAAGAAATTTTAGACAAGGAAAGCAATAATGCTGAGCCTGTTAATAATGGACGTTGTTGCTATGATTGCAATCTTGAAACAGTTATTCCTACTAGGCTTAGTAAAATATTATGAGTAAGCCTAAAATATATAAGCACAATAAAAAAGAACTTACGCTAGAAGAAATGCAAGAACTTGTAGGTGGATATATACAAGTACTTACGTCTAAAGATGGTAAAGCTGATATTGTGATTGATGAAGAAGGTAAATTAAAAAGCAAATCGCCTAATTTTGAGGCTACAAAACTATGGTTGGGAGATAATCGTGATGAATGGTACGATATTATTGTAGGAGATGCGATTATTTGCACAGACAAGGCGAGGCTTAGTTAATATATAACAGAAAGGGGGAATAGCACTCCCCCTTTCAACAACCAACAACTAACACCATATACGTGGAGAAAAACCATGTTTTTGGAGTGTTGTTAATAGAATTTACTGAATATAAACCTAACTTTCTAAAACATTTTTAATATCTTCTTGTGTAGGATATATTTTCGTGTCCGCGTCTTCTTGCGATAATATAAATTTATTTTGTTCTTCTTTCTCTTTTTTCCATTCAGATTCACTATCCATAACACCCAAAGGTGAGTATTTATACGAAACATTTGCGGGAACATCATTCCATCCCCGCAGTTCTAGCGCAAGCTTCTCTATTTGTTTGAACGCACTTCCTTTTCCCAGTTTACCATTTCGTGCTAGCTTACAGGTTTGGATAATCCCGTCGGTTATCTGATAAACTTTACTAGCGCTATTTTTTAGATGCGCGCCTAGATGGTCACGTTGTTCTTTATAATGTTTTTTTAGCACTATCTCTCCTTTGTTTTAGTTTTAATATTGCAGATGCTAGATATATACAACCATCTAATAACTCTTCTAAGGCCTCTAAGTGCCAATCTCTGCCGTCATTTACATCCAACTCTTCAGTATATTCGCGCTTACCAATTTCAAGCCTGTCTTCGAGCAATTTTATAATATCTTTATTCATCTTCATCCTCATTAATAAGCTTATATCCTTGATG
>Ga0181395_1001179_pt1 | contig 10736 bp, 16 predicted proteins | sample 18SPOviralmetaG_FD_130124 | JGI IMG/M metagenome (GOLD analysis project Ga0181395, IMG submission 130124) | Marine viral communities from the oligotrophic San Pedro Time Series (SPOT) site, San Pedro Channel, CA, USA - 18 SPOT_SRF_2010-12-16 | ecosystem: Environmental > Aquatic > Marine > Strait...
ACACCATTTGCGGTAATTGACAGATTATGTTGTTCAATTGTATTAATAATTTCTTTTACTGATAGGTCTTTTTCTTTTCTTTGGAGATTTTGGATTGTGTAAACTCTATCGGGGTCCATTTCTTTTAAATCATCCAAAGCTAAACGGTTGTTTCTGTCATCGCTGTCTATGATTCTTCCCACCAATGATTCTCTTCCTATATTGTTTGTCATAATGATTGACGGATATAGGGATGTAAGATCCTCATCGAACATGTAATTAAAAATACCTGTTTTAGGACAGAATAAATAACCACCTGCGTATGAGTCTTTACGAATTGGGTTTGGATCTTTGTTTGGTGGAATTATATTATCATTTAACAGATATCCAGATATCGCACCATCGTGGATTCTAGATGATTGATAAACTTCTTCATATGACACATTACCTTTATGTGCAAGGTTTTTTGTTAAATCTATGTATTGAAATTTTTCATCTAATTTTTTTAAGATTAAAACATCGACAAAGTTATATTCAATGAATTTTTGTTTGTCTTCTGCAAATAATCTGTCTAATGAACCGTTGTATTCGATTTTGTTTTGACCAACATACTTGGACCCTAAAGCGTCCAACTTCATCGATGGTTATTGACGACATGAATATTTTTTATGTAAACGGAAGTAATCTAATGATGTTACACCTGCAATTTTAATTGTTTGGTCTGGGTGGTATTTGGGGTTTCTTTCTTCTACAATGCCAATTGGAGACAAACGTTTTGCATGGCGATCTCCTAGGCGATTTTTAATTCTATAGTAAATGTAAGGAATATCGAAATAATCACTGTTATATCCTACAAGAATGTCGGGTTGAATAGCTTCCATTCTAGAAAGAAAAACCTCAATAAGGTCAGTTTCTCTTGACACAGGAATGATTTCTCTACCATCTTGAATGCCTTCTTTTATTTCACCTGTTTTGTCTAAAATGACAATAGCCCATTCGTCTAATTGTTTGTCCCACCAAGCAATTGATGTTATAGGTTTGGGTGCTTTTTGAATGTAAGTAGGAGTTAAGGCACCACCCATCTCAATCTCAATGTCAAAAAATACTTCACGGTGTGTTTTAGAAACTTCACCATTTATACCATATTTGTCAATTAAGAATTTTGTGTGGATATTTCCTCTGTTGTGGTCTGCGTAGTGTAAACCTTGAGTGTTTCTGTCCCAGCTAGTTACTTTTTTCAAGGGCTCTCCACCTAAACCTCGGTGGGTTGCTTGTGCCTCTTGACATTCAGCATAACCATAATTTTGAAATTCTTCCACAGAATAACCGTTATCATCCCACAAGTGAATATTATAACGGTTATACTCTTCTCCTTTTGTAACGTAACAATTTTTGTACATTAAACTAATTCTTCATATATTCCTATAAGTTCGCTAAATAATAATATTCCCATGGCTGCGTATAAGTCAAAGGGTAAAAATACGTAACCTAATAGTCTTACGCCTGATTTTACGAAGCTTACTATTTGATGTAATTTAGGATCTGGAAGTTTATCTAAGTTTTTCATTATATACCTTGTGATCTGTTATGAAATTTTGCTAATTCGTCGTTTGTGAAAAATTGATGTAGGTTTGGTCGGAAATAATTGATTGACTTTAGTACCTTTCGATCTCTTGATCTGTATACGACCCAATATTCTCCTACTTGTTCATAATGTGTGTCTTCACCTACTCGTTTAGCTTCTGCTTTAGCTGTTTCAATGGCTTCTTCTTCAGTTTTACAAGCTTTAGACATATTGGATGCTTGAACTTCTTGATACGCTTCCCATATCTTTCCTTTAAGGCCGTGTAACATAGTACCGTTCCCAAGGGAAACATAAGTGATATCACACAAAGCATCCAAAATTTCTACAATGTCACCGTTTTCGCATGCTTCTTTATATTCTGCAAGTTCTTCTTGAATGAAATCGTATACAAACATCCATTCTTTCCTTTCTGGAATTGTCGGTTCATAATTGTTAGGTTTACCGAATGTTTGATTGAATTCTTCAACCTCATTTACAAACGGTACACTCCAATATTTTGGACTTAGTTTGGTTTCTTCAAATGGAATTTCTAATTGTCTCCCCATTATTCTAGGATTTTGATGATTTTTGTTTCTTTAACTTCTTTTACTTGGTATTCAATTTGAACGTTTTCAAATTCTTTAACTACCTTAGCTTCTGCTTCGGTGCAAGATTCTGCTTCAACACAGTATACCTCGTTTGTTGTTGTAAGACGACCTCGTTCGTTTTCGTCTTGTACTTTTACTTTTGCTAAATAATATGACATAACTGTTTTTATTTGTGGTTTCTTTTAAAGTCTGCTGCGAAATTTTTAATTTTGTTAGCTGCAGATCTACATCTTGTTTTAGCTGCGGCTGTTGTCTTTTCGATTTCGTTTTCAATCAAAATAATTTGTTCTTTGATTGCTTTTAGTAATTCTTGTGATTTTTCCATTATTGTTTATTTATTTTTATGAAATGTGTATTAAACTTGACCATAATTCGTGTGGTACATCTCCACTGAATTTACTGTTTGGTGCTAATATAACTGAAACTGCATCGTGTGAATGAAGTGATTCTTGGTGTGAACAAATTACACGGAAGTCTTTAATTCGTTTGTCTTCAATTAATTGTTCATATAGTAATCGAGCTGCATCTTCAACAAATTTAAGGTAAGAACCATTCAATTCAGCAAATGCCATTTCGTCTTCTCTTTTTACAATTACTTGTGTTTCTGTATGTAGTGCTTTATCACACATTTCCTTTAATTCTTCAATCCAAACCATTTCGTCAAATTCAATTGATATTCTAGTTACAGATCTTTGTGAGTGTGATACTGTTGCTTTATTTCGGTATTTTCGAGCAAATTCAGCTAATTCGTATGAACAAGGACATGCTGATGAATATACAAAATCAAAGTGTAGAATTTTCTTTAATTTTCCTTCATTATTTAGATCACCTTCTAAAGTTACATCATAATATTGGTAACCTTCTAAACCTGAACGAAGTGATGGTTGAATAATTGGATATGAAAATTTAAGTGCAATTTTAGAATCAAATGATTTTAGTTTGTCTTGATATGCAGAAAGAACTGTTTCTAACTTGTCAATACTAAAAACATCATTTTTAAATTCGTAAAATGACCTCATAATACGAGACATATTGATTCCTTTCTTATGTGCTTCAAGAGACACAGTTCCTGTAACTTTAGTTTCTAATTCTATGTTACCACCTTCTCTTTTTTCATATCGTAATGGTAATCTAAAATTGTGAATTCCTACTTGTTGGATTTCTACAGGAGAACCTTGAATAAGGGATGAAGGTCCATTTTGTAGGTCAGGAAATGTTTCAATGTCGTCTTTAGTAGGCTTATAATCTGTGTCATAGTCCCTATTAGGCTCATTGTACTTTACTGAATGTTCATTGTCTTGGGGTTCTTTGTATGAACTTACATCACCTACCCACTCGTACTTTTTAGTAAATTTGTCTTCTTTCATTCTACTCTTTATTTAACTCAAAAATTGTTTTTAAATTTCTACATGTCCCGTCCTCATTATCCATACCATAACCTACAAACCATGGCGAATCTTGAGGATATTCTAATATACAAAGGGCATCTGGAATAACCAAATTCTCCTTGTAAACTGCCGCAACTGGTGTAACGTCTGTTGCGCCTCTTTCTTTAAAAATGTCTATTAAATACTTCATTGTATTACCCGAATCTATAATGTCATCTACAAGGTATACGTGTTTGTCTTTAATGTCTACTTCTAAATCTTTAATAAATTGAATTTCTTTACGTTCTTGACCTTCGTATGATTTTACTCTTACAAAATCAACTTCCATTGGAATGTCTACTTTTTTAACTAAATCAGAAAAAAACATAAACGCACCATTTAGAATACCTACAAACACTATAGGAGTGTCTGTGCGGGCCTCGTACTTTTTAATGGCCAAAGCTAATTTGCCAATTTGTGTTTGTAAATTTACTTGTGAGATTACTTCTTTCATAATTTTTTTAATTCAGTAAGAATCCGGTCGCATTGCGCTTTAATAGTTTTAACTAATTCTAATAAAGTAGGTTCGTCTTTCATTTTAATTCTGTTTTGTTTAATAATAACTTATACCATTCTTTGTGTGTCAAAGGCAATAATATGATCTCTACCTGTCATGTTATAACCATATTCAGCACATAAATTAAACACCATTGGATACATTTCGATTAGTGTTTCTCTTGTATCACCGGCGGGCATAATATACGTCTTATCTTTGGGGATTCCTAGTTCTACTCGATAGTCTTCGATTTCTTTTAAACCTGGACTTGTACCATCCCAAACTGGCTTATAATGATAATCTTTATGAAATTCCAACATTTTTCTAATTGCGTCTGTATTTAGTCTCTTTTTGTTGTGGATGTCGACGAATTTTTGGTCAACCCTTTTCCCACCAGGAGTAATAGCTCCGACAACAGGAACGGAATTAGAAAACTTAGGACTAAGAGAAATGAGATCAATAGGATAATCGGTTTCAACAAAATGAGATCCTTCAGTTTCGATAGTAATGATAATGTCTCTTTCATGTGCAAAATGTGTTAATTCGTTTACTAATGCAGGGTGCATTGTTGGAGAGCCCCCTGTTAACATCATTTCTTTTACATGAGGATTATCATCATACATTTTAATAATGTCGTTAAAGGTAAATGTTCCTTTTTCTGGGTGGATTGATGTGTACCATGAATCACACCAACCACCTTCACCGAAGTAACAACGGTGCGTACACCCCGTTGTTCTTATGGCAATTGTAGGTCTTCCAAAGCGACTTCCTTCTGATTGTACACAACGGTATAATTCGAGTACAGGAAGTACTTTATCGTAATCTTCGATTCTTTTATTCATGTGCTGCTAGTAAAGCTGTTACGTGTTCTTTTGCTGTTTCCCATCCGTCAACATAAGCGACTGGGTCTTTTCTTCCTACTTTAAGGAATGCTTCAATTCGTTCTACTGATGATGCTGACTTGTAATCTGACAATCCTTCAGCTGTTGGTTTGTATGATGTGTTTGTGCGTTTGTAAACCTCATCAAAGTCTAAATTTAATTTGTCACAACATTTTTCACCATCTTTTAAAATGTCAAATTTATCACCATTTAGGTAAGGTGTGGTGTAAGTTACCTTTTCAGCTTCCCAATTACCTTGTTTGAAAGCTTCGTAATCTGCATCTCTAAATTCTTGACGGCAGTCAGGATAAATTGCATGGTCACCTGCGTGAATACCCATTGCGATTTCTACTGGGCAATTTTTCTCATTTGCAATAGACAAAGCAATTGCTTGAATAATTGAAGAGAACATTTTGTTACGGTTTGGTACAACTGTGTCTTTCATGTTTTCTTCTTCATAGTGTCCTTCAGGAACATCATCTCCACCTTCAACTAAATTAGAATTAAGTAAACTTACTAAACCATCTAATTTAATAACTTGATACTTAATTTTGTTTTTAAAATTATGGAGTTTCATTTGCCCACCATTAACAGATGTTCGTTGATTATCATTAATGTAATCTACTAATTGTTGAGCTCTTTCTAATTCAACTCGGTGTTTTTGACCATAATCAAAACTAACTGCGGTTACATCATAACCTTTAGCTAATAAGTGTAGTAATACTGTACTACTGTCCATTCCTCCACTTAGGGATAATACTGCTTGTTTATTCATTGTAATTAATTTAAAAAATGAGATGTATTATTGTTTTACGTGATTAATCTCTAATAACCACTATTTGCTTTCTTCTTTAGTTTCTAAATGTTGGTCTTTTTCTTCATGTTCCCAAATACCATCTACTGTAAATTCGTGCCAGTGGATGCGACCTTGTAAAATTGCTTCTTTAATGTTCTTTTGGTGGCTGTTTAAATTTGAGCTACCACTTTTTACTTCAATAAAGTGTACGGAACAGTTTTTCTTGCTACCTCTGTCTGAAAATGCAATGTAATCTATTGGTTTTCCAAAAAATTGTACGTCTTTTGGTTTTACAGGAAAGTCTTTCATGAATGGAACATAATGTTCGATTGTTTTACCAAAACTTACTGCCCTTGATCTTGCATATGCATCTTCGCGAATGCGTTTTTCTTCTTTTATCTTCCATTTTGCAAGGTAGGATTCAGCTTTTCGTTGTGCTATTTTGTCGTGTGATTTATACACATAAGCTGTAAAACCTAAGGCGCATATTGTAAGAGTAATTAAGATTGTTGTTAACATAAGATTAGTTTTTGTAGGCGTCTACTATTAAATTTTTAAATTTGATTATATTATGGTTTACATCATATAGAGTTTCAGGATCTAATGGTACTAGTCCTATTTTGTCTATTTTAGTTGATTCTTTTTCTAACAAACCAAATGAATTATATTGTTTTCTTTTTAAACCATGAATTATAGGATTTGAAGTGTCTATAGATTCGATAAAAGGAAAATCAGGATAATAACTAAATTCTTGTGGCAACGCACATCCTAACAAATGTACTCTGTCATTGTCTTTGATTAGTTCTTTTTTATACATTTTTGATACAGCCATTATACGACCCATCATTTTACCAACCAAAGGATTCGGGTGAGGAAATTCCTCAGCATACCAATCGGCTCCATAGCTGAATGCTATTTTATCGTAATTTAAATGGTTTTTTAGAATGTGATAACATTCATATGCTTCACCATAGCTGGTTGCTTGTACAACTGCTACTTTGGTTGTGTTTTCTGGTAATTCTATGTCTTTCCATTTTTTAGCGTTAACTAAAGTTCGACTTTTGTCTTGCCAAACATCTGGAACAATAAATTCGTCTGGTTCTAATTCTTTAATCCAATGCATTAGGCGGTCTGTGTCATATGCTTTACCTAATTCATGGAGCGAATTGTCCATTATAATATAACGGCCTTTTTTCTTTGCTTCACGAAAATGTTCCTCATAAATTGAATTTCGATCCAATAAATGGGGGAGACAATATTCGTAATCATTGATTGCAGAACTTTCCATTAGCATGTTTATGGGAAGCTCGTGGGAAATTTTAGGAATTTTTGGCATCTTTGGTTTTTTTAGATTTACCTTTTTTCTGGGTTTTAGATTGTGGGTAATCAATTGCATATTGCAATCGTGCACGTTGCTTAATAGCACCCACACCTTTACCTAGACGTCTGTCTAAATCTTCCAATTGTTGTTTAGGGTTTAAATTACCCCACACTTTTTGCCGTTCTAAGGCTTCACTTTGACGGAGCTCTTTGCGTCCCCTTCTAGTCAATCCACTCATAGTTTATTGTTTAAAAATTGCTGTGTTTTTACCATGTTCCATAAATTCTACTTGAACTATTTTTACACGGTCGTTGGTTTCTTCTTTTACAAATGTATTTAATTTATGAAATATAAATTCTGCGAATTTTTCTGCTCCTGTTGCTTCAACTGTTCTTAGTTGGATGATTTTTTCTTTGTCTAAATTTTGAAATAAAGGAAGTGCTGGATCATCTTCTGCAACCATTACAGTGTGGTCAAACATGTAATCCATCCATGCTTTTGGCGACATGCCGTCGATTTGTGTTTTAGACCTTTTCATACCACCAAAGTCCCAAACCCAATTACGGTAATCTAAATCACCTTCAAAGGTAACTCTAAATGAAATTCCATATCCGTGGGTGAATCTACAGTGGGTAGTGGATGCTTTCCATTGTCTAAAACAACAACTAAATCCGTCAAATAATTTTGTGCTTTGATACATAACTTTTATTTTTAATAATATACAACCTTATTCTTGGTCGTCCAAATAATCTTTGTATTTTGTTTTAATTAATTTTTCAAAGTTGTCAGCTTCTTCTTGTAATTTTTCAAGTTGGCTGTCATCTTCAAGATCTAAATTGTCTAAATTTTCTAGAAAAGAAAAGAGCTTACTCATGTCTTTTTCTAAATCTTCAGGGTTAATTTGTGGTTTCTTCATAACTTATGTCTTTTACACTATCACAAAAATAATATAGACTATTCTTCTTTAATATTGTGTCACAATGCCATAACACCTTCAAAGGAGTTAAGTCTATATTAGTTTTAATGTGTTGTTCTTTGATTTTTCTTTTTACTACAAAAAGTTTATCACTGTAATTTATATATTCCATTTATCCGTCGCAACTTACACAATCAACTGTTCTACTTCCTAAATCGCCTTTGATTACTGAGTCTGTTCGTAGGTAGTATAATGTTTTTACTCCTAATTTCCATGCTTCTAAGTGGACTTGATTAATCCATTTTGGCGAGTCAGTTGGTGCGAATGCTAAGTTAAGTGACTGTGTTTGATCAATGTATTTTTGTCTAACTGCTGCTTGTTGAACTAATGCTAGTTGGTTTGTTTCTGCAAATGTTAAAAATACTTCCTTGTCTTCTTCAGGTAAAATATCATTTGACAATTGTTGAACTGAACCTCCGTCTACTAAAATTTGATCCCAAACTTTTTCTGTGTTGTGACCTCTTTCTTCTAATAGTTTTTCAAGTTCTGGGTTTTTAACAATGAATGTTCCTTTAGCTCCGTTAAATGTGTAAACATTTGCTGGTTGTGGTTCAATACCTGCTGAACAACCTGAAATTCTAGAATTTGAAACTGTAGGTGCAATTGCCATTACGTGAGTGTTTCTCATGCCTGTTCCTTTACACCATGATGGTTCTCCATATTCAGAAGCTAATTTTCTTGATGCTGCTTCGGCTTCTGTTTTAATTTTAGACATTATTGTGTGAGTCCAAGCTGTTGAAGCAATTGAATTGAATGGTAAATTTTTCTTTTGTAAGAATGTGTGCCATCCCATTACACCCAAACCTAATGCACGACCTTTTTTAGCGTGGTTGTGGGTACGTCTCATTGCTTCTTTTCCGTTGGTTTTGTCAATGAATTCTTGCATTACACCATCCAAAAAGTAAGTTGAAATTTCAACTACGTCTGTGTCTTTCCATTCGTCGTATTTGGCCAAATTTAATGAAGACAAACAACATATAAACGAATGTTCTTCGTCTGTGTGTAATGTTATTTCTGTACAAATATTTGTCATTGAAACGTTGAGGTTGTTCATCATGTAAGCAAGAGGGTTGTCTTTGTTTACGTTGTCTTCAAACATGATGTATGGTTCTCCTGTTTCCATTCTTGATTTTAGAATTTCTAACCAAATCGCCATTGCGTCTTGATCTCTGTCATTTAATTTTCTCATAAATGCATCGTCTACAACTACACATTGATGTAAATTTAAACATTGACGGTTTGGATCGCCTTTTGGTCTTCGAATTTGAAGAAATTCTTGAATGTCTTTATGATTAACATTTAAGTTAACAGACGCTGCTCCTCTGCGAACATTACCTTGATTAGTAGCAATAATAGAAGAATCATAAATTTTACACCAAGGCACTACACCTTCACTTTTACCATTTCCTGTGATTCCTTCTCCTCTTGGTCTAATTCTAGAAACTGAAACACCAACACCACCTCCTGCGGCTGTTAATTTCATTAATTCAGCATTTGTTAAACCAATTCCTCTAACTGAATCTGGTGTGTCAACTCCAAAACATGAAATAGGAAGGCCTCTGTCTGTTCCTGTATTTGACAATACGGGGGAAGCTAAACCAATCCAACCATTCCAAATGTATTTGAAAAATTTAGATTCTAAATCTGGACGATTTAACCTTGATGCAACTGCGTGTGCTACACGTTTGTATGCCTTTTTCGGTGTTTCTCCTGGGAGTAAATAACCTTTTGAAATTGTAGACAATGCTACTTCATCCATAAAATCTGGGAAATCTTTTCCTCTCTCCCATTGGGAGTAATCTGCTACTAAACTGTTGTTATCCATTGTATTTCTTTAAAATATTGATGCTGCGTCCCATTCCATTGTTCCTTTACTGTAGTTAGTTACTCTGTTTGCAAAGAAATCTGTGTGTTGTTTACCTGCAGACAAATGGTCAAACCATTTCATTCTTCCTACAGCTGCTACATCAACGTTGTCTATTATAGGTGCATAACCTAAGTCACCTAATTTTGTGTTTACTCTGTTTTTAATAAAATGAATTAAATCCTCTTTATTACATCCTTCTAAGTCTCCTAATTCGTAAACTTTTTCTATAAAATCAACTTCTAATTTTAAAGACAAAAGAGCAGCTTCATTTATTGATGCTTCTAATTCTGGAGTATTTAATTCTGGATGCTCTAATAAAAGAGTTCTGAACAGCCAACAACCTGCGTCAGAATGCATCGATTCATCTCGAATTGACCATTCTACAATTTGTCCTACTCCTTTTAGTTTATTACGCATTTTAAATGACAATAAAACGGCAAAAGAACTGAATAAATTAACTCCCTCGGTGAATGCGCTAAATATAGCGAGCGACTTAGCTCTCTCGTGCCAATCAATTTCTCCGTCAAAGCTGTCTCTTACATCCATTAGTGTTTCGATTTTAGCCATTGTAGCTTCATCTTCTAAAAATTCACTAAAGTCATCAAGACCTAATTCTTCATTTAATAAAGAATATGCTTCAGCATGAATCGTTTCCATAGCACCAAATGTAGTTGCCATTGCAATGATTTCGGGTTTACGGAACCATTTTGTAACTAATCCTGTCCAATAGTCATTTACTACTGTTTCAGTTTGGGCAAAACCTTTTAAAATAGAACCAATAATGTTTTTTTCTGTTTCTGTTAGATTTTGTTTCCAATCAT
>Ga0181395_1001181_pt1 | contig 10730 bp, 9 predicted proteins | sample 18SPOviralmetaG_FD_130124 | JGI IMG/M metagenome (GOLD analysis project Ga0181395, IMG submission 130124) | Marine viral communities from the oligotrophic San Pedro Time Series (SPOT) site, San Pedro Channel, CA, USA - 18 SPOT_SRF_2010-12-16 | ecosystem: Environmental > Aquatic > Marine > Strait...
GCTGACATGCTCACAGACAAGAAGATAGAAGTAAAGTCTGAGCGAGGCATGTGGGTGAAGACAGGCAACATAGCGATTGAGTATGAATCCTATGGAAAGCCTAGTGGTATCAACGCCACAGAAGCCGACTACTGGTTCCACAACCTGTGTATAGGGGATGACACTTTTGCAACCCTAGTGTTCGACGTACCATCCCTAAAACGAATCATTGACAATCTCGACTACAAAAAATCTGTGAGTGGCGGTGACAACAACGCTTCACGGATGTATCTCTTGAACTTGCAGAAGTTGTTTTCTTCTGATGTAATTAAGGCGTATAAAGATGAGCAACAAGCACCCCAAGGCTGACCTGTTCACCTTGACAGCAAAACTGAACGACAAGGGCAGCGTCGAACTAGACATGGACTGCGTGAATGCCGACCAGTTTGTTCGCCTAATGGAAAAAGACCTGCCAGCTTATGAAGGAACCTTCAAGGTAGCAAGTCTTCTTAGGTATTTAAAGTCTGTAGGAGATGAGGTCCTGAACAAGTCGAGCAGGTATATCTAGCCTACATCTTCTTCTTTGTTTTACCGCCGTACATCATGCCTTCCATCTTGTTCGTCATGGGTGTTGGTGCTTGCATAGCTGCAGGCTTAGTTCCCTGTGCGCGAGGCATCATTGGATTCATCTGGGGACTCATGCTGGTATCCGGGTTCATGGGGCTGCGAACCGTTGAGCCATAGGCGTAGCCCTTGGCCTTACCGCCACGAGCCATGAAGCCCATGTTGTTACGTATAGGCTTGGACAGCATGGCAAGTCCCTTATTCCCCTTGGGTATCGGTTTCATCATTGTCTTGTTCCTCATCAAAAACAGTTGGATTGTCGTATATTGTTTTGTCGGTCTGCATAGACATAACATCGTCCTTTAACCTGACATCTTCTTTAGTATCTTCTTCGTCTATGTATATTAGGGATAGGTCTTCGCCCTGACGAGCTAACTCTGTAAATGCAAATGTTTTTACAGCGTTATTGAACCGCTTTATTTTTGCAGGAGTTATTAGTTCCATCGGTTGAAAGAATGATACCATGACCTCTGCAGCATTCTTATCCTGAAGAGCCAGTTTAAATATATCAATCTGACCAGCTTTAGCAGCGTTAAAAGCGTAGTCTGTTGCTATGTACGCAGGACTTACCACGCCCCTAGCAAGACTCCACAAGCGGCTAATTTTACTGCTCATAGTTAAGCCGCTAAATACTCCACTTGGTTGCTGAACTTTAACAGTCATTGTACTTTCGTTTGTATAACGAACTATGTCCTCTATGAAGTCTAGGTGTTCAGGCTCTAGTATTTTTTCTAATTGTTCGCGAACCCCATCACTTGTCATTAATTCTAGCAACTGTTCTGGGCTTGCTGTATCTCTAACAGGAGCTTCTCGTCCTGCTTCTGCTCCGGGTACTTTACCCTTAACGGGGCCTACACCTGCAGCCTCGAACATACCTGTGATAGTATATTTCATAGCTACATTTTTAAAAGCTGCTTCTGCGGCTTCGTCACTATACCCTGCAGCTTTATATACTTTAATAGCATTTCGCTTTAAGATTTCTAAGCCGCCACCCTCTCCTGACAGTATGAAGTTTTCAAAGAAGTCCTTTGAACTAAGCTGACTAACGTTTTCTTCCCAGAGTTTTAGCTTGTCTTCTTCATCTTCTAATGCTTTGTTTATATCTGACTTAGCATCCGCTTTAGCTGCTTTAAAGTCTTTTCTAAGATTTATAAAAGCTTCTCTGTTTGCTTTAGAATCAGTGACTGCTTTTTGTAAATCGGTTGTAGCACCATACATATCTGCAACATCTATGAGAGCTTCGTATTCTACAGGACCGCCCTCAGTTCTTATCACAGGTATCAGGAGATTGCTCGTAATCTGGTCCATCTCTCCAATTGTGCCGCCATCAAAACCATCCAAGCTTGTTAGTCTCGCTCCTGTAATGGCTTTCTTCTTTTTAGCTACGCCTAATACCCTGTCGCCGGTCTGTTCCATTACAATTTCTTGAACAATAGCTTTAAGCTGTTTGAACCTACGAGCTTCTGTTGGGTTCGTCAAATCAAAACCCCGCGAACCATTGGGCATAACTCTACCAAGTGATGAGGTTAGTCTCTCCATAGTTGTCTGCAAGAGAACAATATCTTTCTTGCTTCCCGGTGACATGAAGTCAGATATACCCTTTGATAAGTCGGATATAAGTTCAACAGGCTCCTGTCCCTTCTTGTACAATGCTGCTGTTCCAAAGACTCCCATCTTTGTGCCGCGTTCTGCTATAGATAACATACGCTGCCTAGACTTCGCAAAGTCTCCTAGAGGCATCCCGTCTTCCATAGCTTCTCCGACACTTCGTCGCCAAGCCTGCCGTGCATCCTCTAGCTTTTCAAAGTATTGTGGGTCTTGTCTTTCGAGTGTGTTGTCCATGCGGCTGGCAAACCCCCTGAATATACGGGCTAGGTTGGAGTCCCCCGCATCTTCGTAATTATCACCTGCCTTTTTAAACGCACGGTTCATAAGCTCTAGTTCGTAGGCGTTGCCTACAGTGAAGGGTTTGAAGGTAACTTCTCGACCTGTCTCTAAAGCATTTGCTCTATCTGTTTTTAGGACCTCTAGGAACAGTTCGTGGTCTGTCATGTTAGTGGCATCTATACCTTCAGCACCCTTAGATTCCAAGTGTCGTTTGGTAAACTCAGAACGCATCTCCTGCATCCTGTCTTTAGGTATTGTCCTGTACATCATATCTTCAAAGGATTTCAAGGCTAGTCTACCTACCTTCGAATCAAATATCTCTGACTCAGGACCAAAATACCTAATAATTCCCTTGAAATCATCCTGTGCCATCAGGTCTTCGAACACGGGGGAAGTGTCTATGTTACGTCCCTCTGCAAAGACATCCAACTCTTTGTAAGGCTTTTGTCCGTCCCTGTATGCTAGTGCAGTTGTTTCATCTAGGAACATCTCCAAAACTTTGTTGTTCGAGGCTTTGTGGGTCCCCGTACCTCGTGCAGCTTTAGCCGCGTCGATAGCTTCGTCGATACTTTTGTTAATCTTTTCGTCTAAAGCTTTTATAACTTCAGCTTCATTTACTGTTTGTCCTAGAGACTCAAGGTACTCCTTTCTCAACGAGACAAAATTCTGCCGCATTGAAAGGTCACCCGGACGGAGTTGCCCTGTTGAGATTACGTAATCTTCTACTGCGTCTAGGGATTTTAGTTCTGTAGCGTTCTTGTCTCTCAAGGCTTTTGATAAATTACCAAGCCCTGCCTTACGAGCCTGAACCCACTCCTCTACCATTTTACGCGAGTCAGCATTCTTAATATTCTGGGTCATCTCCATGAACCTGTCGAGAGACATGTCAGTTGCCCTGATTAAGTTCGTAGATTCCCGTAAGTTGTTTTCCATGTCCGATATTTGAACGCCCATAATCCCTGCCATATTGACTTCGGATTTGTTTAGGGCATCAGATGCAGCCAAGGTCAAAAGACCCGTGGAGTTAGCATAACTGGTTAGGAATGCTTCACGAGCCGCTTCACGTTCCGCACCTTCAGGGAAAGCATTTACAATTCTGTCATAGAGCTTACGGGTCTGTCCCATTGACTCCATTGCTTCCCGTCTCATTCTAGGGTCTAGTCTTGCGAATGTTCCTACAATTACTTCTAGGTTTCGCAATTCTCCGGGACCCAAGCTCCGACCCATGACCGCCTGTATATTCTTTACAGTCTGGTCTACCACCACGGGACCGACCACGGGAATCATGCCAATCATTTCAGAAGTCATTTGGAATATGCCGGGAACAGTTGATGAAGCAACACTCTTTGCTCCGGTTTTGGCTGTGGCTCCTACAACCATACCAAGACCCCCAGCAATCCTATAGCCCCCAAGACTCATAGCCATTAAGCCTGCGAACTCGCGAGTATTCTCATCCTCAAAGAAGAATCCATGTTCGCGAAACAGGAATGCACCACCACCAATTACGGCAGCGTTTTCTATAGAGTCCTTGATATACGGGTAGTATCTCCCGCGAACCCTAGCGTTACTGCGAGTGTTCTTGTACTGCTTTATAACGTTGGGAAGAGATGCCAACTCCTTCTCTTCAACCGTAGTCTTGTTTCGTTTGGCTTTCAGAGCAGCCATTCTTTTTTGAGCCACATCTATCTGGCTGTTTAAAAGCTCACGAGATTCATTTGTTCTATACTGCAGAAGTCCTGCCTTAAAGAATTTGTTGGTTTCATCAAACTTTAGTATGTGTGACGCAGCCTTTACAATATCTTCTGGGTCATCTATACCTTCTAGCATAGGAGCAAACTTGGGATTTTGTTTTAATTTTAGTGCCTTATTTAAAAGTCTCGAACCTCTAGCAGCGGTGTACCCACCCCCCGTCAAGACCATCATGGTGGCTTCTTCGCCTACGATTGCGGCTGCTCTTTCAGGGTAGGATAGTGTTTCAAAACCTGCGTCTAGTATATAGTTTGCTTGGTCGGGGGCTACGAACTTACGCTGTATTTTATTACCATCCGGGTCGAGAAGGAAAGTTCCCTTTTCGTCTTTTTCAAACGCTAGGCTTTCGTACTTATCAGGGTCTGACTCCTTGAATTTGTCTTCTAAAGTCTCGTGGATAATCTCATTGAAATTAGCGGCAGCCTCAATGTTCCATCCTATAAGTCCAAATCCTGTTCTAAGTTTGCTTTTCCAAGCCTCGTGACCTTCCCGTATTTCTGCTTCCCTAGAGGCATACTCTGACTTAAAAGCGGGACTAAATATATTTGTTGTTCCCGCTGCCCACATAGATTTAACAGCGGCGGTGGTATTGTCCTTGATTATATTTGGAAGGGCTACCGTTAATCCCCTACCGGCTTCTCTGAGTCGTCTGTAGTATTCTTCGAACAGGTTGCCATAGGTAAACTCTTCCACAGCAATTTGTCGCACATCGTCAGGAAGACCAGCATTCTTCATCATCTCGTCTACGGATAATCGTGTCTTAGCTGTTCTCTTCCACTTAGGCATGTAGCCGTGGTATAGTTCGTTTATATCAGCTACACCTACAATCTCTTCCTCACGAACTCCCGGCATGACGACCCCTTCTTTGGGTCCCTCGAACTTGCCTAGAATAGAACGAAATCTTAGGTAGGCATTCTTGTCCTCTACTCGACCACGTTCTGGTCGGGCGTTGGTTATCATAGTCGGGGTTATTATTGTGTCCCCGTACCTTCGGGCTTTGTTACTGGCAACTATTTCATCTAAAACATCGTCTGCACTCTTACCGTTTCGTTGCTTTTCAATGTCCTTCTGTTCTAGTTCCTTGATAGAAGGTCGCGTCAAAATCTCAGCTTTTTTCTCTACTACGGCTTCTCTAAAGTTAGATACAGGTTTAGGGGGTTCCGGTTTAGCAACAGGTTCCGGGGCTTCTTGAGAAACAGGAGCAGACGCTATAGCCGCGTTGTCCACAACTACAGGGTCGTTCGCAGGAGCCGGGTTGACTACAGGCGGTGTTTCTTCTTCTACTGTGTTAGGTGCTAATGCCATTTAGTTCTCTATTTGTAATATTTGAACGTCTGCTTGAGGTACTTCTAAATATCCCTTGTCATCTTTGGAATAGAATTTTCCCCCGGTTTCATAGATAGGGCTTCCATCTTGAGTAGCTAGACTTGGGTCTGGCGTTGATTTATTTAAGGCGTTAAGAGTATCAGTATCCGTTATGTACGCTGGTCCTTCAGGTTTAGGCATACCCCCAGAGTCTTCAGAAACAACAGGCTGATTTATGTTGTATTTCTTACGCATCCTACGTGCATTATCAACTACCTTGTAGGCTTTTATTTCTATGAAATCTTTTTCTTCCAAGGAGTCCATCCCAGAAATCCTATACACCCTCTCTACAGAGTTACGCTTTTCTGTAAACTCTTCGAGAACCTGTTGCAGGGAAGCCTTTTTAAATTCTGTAGAACTAAAGAAGCCTGCATCTCCTAGTCGTCTAAGCTGCATCTCAAAGTCTTGGTTTGACAATCGACCAGCCGGGTCAACAGCACGGGCCATCTTTGCAGCTAGGGCAATTTTCAAAGACTCAATTCTACCCAGCGGTCCACTAACATCCGTGAATCCTTGTTCTGCTAAAACTTTTCTAGCAGTATCCGCTAAAACTAATGAACTAGCGTCGTCCTCTCTGTAGCGAACCTTTCCACTACCGAACATCTGGTCAATTGTACCACCTTCTCCAAACAGACCTGCGCCAATCTTTTGAAATTCTCTTACGACTCCTGTGGTACCTAAGTCCCCTTCTAACTTGATGAGTTCTTCTAGCATACCCACAGACAGGTCTGCTGCTTCATATACTTCGCGAACCTCTCCTGCTTTTATCTTTTGATTGGCTAGGTACTGCGCCCCGCTTATATTTCCTGTGCCAATACCTGCAGGAGTAGCAGGGTTGTTGCGGTACATTACCGCCATTAAGGGGTACACAGCGGCTATCTGATTGGATAGATTATCTGTAGGACCCCCTATGTCTGCTAGTGTCTGCGTTACAGCAATGTTTTCTGCATCGCTAGTTCCACCCACACTATCAAAGTTTAAAACACCCGCAGCATTTAATTGGGCTGCATTCAGGAGAGCTTCTTTATTTCTGTAGAAATCTTCTTTTCCAAACTTACTGATAGAGGCCAAGTTTTTAAACATCATGTTTACGTTCGCAAACCCAAGCTTGTCAGCAAGAACTGTAACGTGCATTGCCTGCTGTTCACTCTCAAACTTAAATATACCACCAACCATAGGTTTAGGAGCGGCTCCTGCCGAAACGTCAGGCTGTTGCGTAGTATCTTCCTCTTTAACAATATCAGGAATTTCTACGTAAAACTCGTCACTCTTCAATCCTTTGCCACTTGTAGCTATGTTTACTTTGGTATCTAACTCAGCAATCGCCAGTGCTTCAGTAGCACCCTGACCTGTTCCTGAAATATCTTGCAACTCTGTTTCAAACCGAAGTAGCGCGTTGAACCCCCCGCCTGAAAAGTCTGCAAATCTAGGAACAGTAACCTTACCTGTAGCCGCATCCTTACCACTATTGTCTAACCAAAATTTTTGTTGGTACAAAGCTTTTTGAGAGGCTATAAAATCTAGAGTAGCTTTTAGGGTGGTGGGGCTTGCCTTCGCTTTATTAATAGCATCAGCATAAAATGAGGGATTTACCAGTTGAGTATTCATACCCACCATGTTTTTACCAGCCGCAACCATAGGAGAATCCCCATCGTTTCTAAAGCCAAAGGTTATACCTCCAACAGCAGTCGTTTTGCTTACCTTGTCCATAGTGTTAGACACGTTGACTAAGTATTTTACATCTCCAGTTTTTTGGAAGTTTTTAAAACCTTCGCTATTGGTATCAACTTTTCCAGACTTTACGAGGTCAACTGTAAACTCCGCTGTTTTTGCAGCGGCAGCGGCTTCAGCATCTTTTTGGTCTTGTACTGCTTGAATAGCAGCCTGCCGCTTGTCTATGCTTCCCTGCAATAAACCCGTTACAAATGCAACTCCCATAGCCATTATTCAGTCTCCTCTTGGGGTGCTAGAAACCCTCGCTCTTCTGGTTCTTGTGGAGTGACTCCTGCCCGAATACCCGCGTTTACTGCCTCTTGAATGTAGGAGAACATTTGGGGGTTATTATCTTTCATCATTCTAAAGAAGGTTTCATCGTCCATTGTGCCTTCGGATTCCGGGTCATCCTTTTCGAACAGTCGATAGGGTATTTCTTCTTCCTCTGCCATGTCAGCAATGAGAACACCTAGAGCAGGTTTCATAAGAAGTCCTGTATCTAAACTAAACGCCCCCTCTTGAAACCCTTGAATAATAATGCCTTCTACAATAACTTCTACGGATATACCTACCAACAGAAGCTTTAAAGTTTCCTGTTTAATTTTAGGCTTGGTTAGTTTCTCAACGACTTCTTCTAAGGCCGCTTCTGGGTCAGCGTTCTTTGGAGCCTGCCCCCAAGACCACCTAGAATTGTCTTGTGTCAAGGAATGTCCCGGTGGCGGTGCCGCGAACGGGTCAATATTTCCTATAGTTCCTGCAAGGGGATTACGTTCTGCCATGCTGCTTATACCGCCTTTATATCTGTTCGTTTAACAGGGCTGGCTGCTGCTGTAGGTGTTACTCCCTTTAATGCAGAAGACCCAACTGCAGTACGAGGCGTTCCTCGTCCCTGCGCTAAATTACGTTGGGAAGCGTACATTCTCCATAGGTTAGAGTATTGTCCCTGCGAAAGTCCCCCACTCATAGCCCGCCTAATTGCAGTCTGAACTGCGGGAATACTACTCCCTGCAAAAAGTCGGTCTTGAGCTACCCCCTGAACTCTAGCCCTGCCCCCCGGAGCAGTTCCTGTTAACCTAGGCACATCCATAGTGATGCGACGCTGTTCTGCTGCACTACGGCTTGCAGCGGTTCCTTCTGTTGTTTTTATATTTCGTAGAAAAGAGTCGGCTCCGCTACCAAGCAGTCCTCTATTTTCAGCACCTTTTCCACCAATACTACGGTCGTCTCCTAAAAGAAATTCTGCCGCAGTTCCTACCCAACCGGGCAAGACATCATATAAACTAAAACTCATTACTAAAACATCCCTATTAACCATTTTGCAAGGGTACCCGCCATCTCATCCTTCTGTTGCTGATTGTAGGCAGATTCAGCAGCGGCAATTTGCATTGCGTTCGTAGCGGTTGTGTGTTGCCTCTCTAGGGCATTCTCACTCTTCTGGAAGTTCCAAGAGGCGTTGTCACGATACTGCTGCCAGAGACCGTTCAGGGCATTCTGACTTGCATTGTACAGGTTCTGTGTGTTGATACGATTTGTTTCGTTCTGGATGGCTGTTCCTGCAGTGTTGACTTCGCGTCTCCAGACTGCATTGGACTGGTCTACCGCAAACTTCATGTTCGCATTGAACTTGTCACGGGAGTCCTTCATCTGGTTGTCGAACTGCGTCATTGCGTTCATCTCACCAGCATTGAACTGTCGCATAGCTGCTGTGCGGTTGGCGTTCGCTGTTTCGACCTGCGAACCCAGTTCGGCAAAGAACTCCTCAACCTGCAACTCGTTCTTGGCGTTGAACTGGTTACGGGCGTTCTCTTCTGCCGCATCCTTGAACAAGCCTTGGGTCAAGGCACTGTAGGTTAGGGTATCGCTCTTTTGCTTGTTGTCGAGGTTCTTCAAGTCTACAGATAGTATAGACTGTGCCTCTGTAACAGCCCCCTGAAGACGAGCATTGAGGTTCGACTTGTCCATTGCAGCGTAGGTCGCGGCGTTGGACAGGGCAGTCTGTTGTTGGTTGTTCAGGTTTTGCAACTGGATTGCAGCGTACTTGTCTGCATCCCGCGCAGCTATCTGAACGCCAGACTCCATCAGGGACTGCGTGATTGCAGCCGCCGCCATCGAACTGGCACCCAAGCCACGAGCCTGCATCATAGCACTAACTTTGCGAACCCCCGGAGCAGCCCACGGGGGAAGTGGCGCACCCGACTGAATAGAGGACATCAGGTTACCAAGCTGGGTCTGAACCGTAGCCTGTGGGTCGAGGGTCTGTGTTGCAGCGGTGGCCTGCGAACCCGCTGATACCGTCCCCTGAACACCTGTCATGTCAACGTAGGGTTGTGCGGGTGTTAGTTGAGCAGCCTGCGCTCCACCTAGCTGCGTCAAATCGGTACTAACATCGTCTACAGAAGCAATCTGACCCACGTTAGCTGCAGGAGCAGTTGGGGTTGCAGGGGCTATGCCGGTTGTGGTTGCCAGACCCGTGGCTGTGGCAGGGCCTGTTCCTAGCTGGCCTGATGTCGCAGCAATATCTTCACCCGTACCAACAGTGGGAACGATGCCCGTAACCGCTGGGATGTTCGTGGGGTCTGCTACAGCTAGCTTACCAACTTCGGTTTGTAGTTCTGCGTCTGTTGTTATAGCCATCTATTAATCTTTCTGTAACACACGGTCTAGCTTGTCTTCAACCCGGTGTAGTGCTTCCATCACACGGCTCATGTCTTCACGAACCTCACTACGAGTGACGTATTCCTCACGAGTACGGTTGAGTAGTATCTCTATGCGCTTCTGTTCCTTTGTCATGCCAGAAACAAACCAAGCACCGCCCATGACTACTATACCGATTAGGGTATCTATGATGTGTACTAAGTCCATCAGTCAGCGTCTGCAATGGTTAGTTCACCAGCTTCTACCTGACGCATAATTTCTGCGTAGTGACGGTTGGCTGGGTCTAGGGGTACAAACATTTCTTGGCTCTCTATAATAGCTTTTATCATATACTTTTTATTTGTATCATCTTCAATTAAGTATTGCGCTGATGTAATATTTACACTATCCATTTTTATATCTCTGCACTAAATGTATATTCAAAATCTCTTGCATAAAATGAGCCTCCTGAAGTATCTGAATCAACAATAAAACTACAATGATGCGCGTCTAAGGCTCCGGGTCTAAGATTGTCGCAATTTGAAAAGGTAGCCGAAGATGTTTCTGTTGCTGTTGGTGTCGCTCTCATTGTGGTTGCAAAACTTACTTCTTGCACTCCAAAAGAATAATTATTTATGTTTGCATAGCTACGGGGATTATATCCTCCTGAAGCATAAGTACAAAAATACCTCTGACACCTAGCCAACTCATCGCCAAAGCTGCGGTGTTCAAACGGCGTGGCTACATCTCCGATTTCAAGCTGAATACCGGTAATTTCA
>Ga0181395_1001182_pt1 | contig 10727 bp, 10 predicted proteins | sample 18SPOviralmetaG_FD_130124 | JGI IMG/M metagenome (GOLD analysis project Ga0181395, IMG submission 130124) | Marine viral communities from the oligotrophic San Pedro Time Series (SPOT) site, San Pedro Channel, CA, USA - 18 SPOT_SRF_2010-12-16 | ecosystem: Environmental > Aquatic > Marine > Strait...
ATAAAACATTGTTACCATGTTTATTAACAATATGTTTTAATTTATTTAAACAAACATTTTCTCTTAGCTTGTTAGAACCTGGAAGAACCACTAAATAATCTTTAGCAGGATACTTATCAATTTCTTCTGTTCTATGTTTGTATTTGTTAGAGTTTTTATCTACAACATTTTTAACTAACCAAGATGCATAATCCGCTACATCTTTAGTATCATGATGCCATGCATCAGACATTTGCTCGTTACGCATTTTAAAGTTTAAAGGTTGTAAGTAAAAGTTACCAGCATATTCTGTATAACCTATAGTTTTAAAGTAAGGCATTTCTTCAGCCATTACATCATAACTAGTTTCTATGCCTTTTTCTTGGCATTTTCTAATGACATACCCTTCAACCTGTTCTAGTTGATACAGTGAGTCATTTTTCCTGAGTGGACCAATTCTTTTGTCCAACTCTTTTTTGTTAAACATTTCCATATAATTAAATTTTATTCGTTATTTATAATAGTTACACGCTTTTACAGTTATCTACCTTCCGTCACTAAAAGGTTTTTCACCTAGTTGACCTTGCTTTCCACCGTCAGCATACCATGATGTTATTGTGCTAGTACTTGTATTATAAGTAGTTGTATAAGTAGTAGTCGTATTGAACGTTGTAGTTGTACTCTTAGTTGTGTTATACGTAGTAGTAGTATTAGTGCTTGTATTATAAGTAGTAGTGGTATTAGTTTGTTTAGTTGTATTAAAAGTTGTTACCGTTGTAGTACTAGTATTAAAAGCAGTTGTAGTGTCTTTATTCGTGCTAATAGTTGTAGTAGTACCTTTCTTAGTCGTAGTGCTAGTGTTGTACGCAGTTGTCGTAGCTTTAGTAGTATTAAACGTAGTTGTATACTCTGTACTAGTAGTTGTAGTAGTATTGTAAACTGTAGTCGTGTTTGTTGACGTATTATACGTTGTAGTAGTATTTACAGCTGTGCTAGTATTATAAGTTGTAGTTGTGTTCTTAGAAGTATTATACGCTGTTACAGTAGCTCTAGTTGTGTTTGTACTAGTATTAAATACTGTGTTAGTACTTGTAAACGTATTGAACGTTGTAGTCGTATCTTTACTAGTAGTTGTTGATGTGTTGTAAACTGTTGTAGTAGTCGTACTAGTGTTATACGTTGTCGTATAAACAGTATTTGTATTAGTCGTTGTATTATAAGCTGTTATAGTATTCGTACTAGTATTAAATGTTGTAGTAGTATCTTTTGTAGTACTAAACGTAGTCGTTCTCTGCTCTTCTGTAGTTTTACTAGTGCTAAACGTAGTAGTTGTATTTTTATTAGTAGAATGAGCTGTAGATTTATTAGTAATATACGCTGTAGTCGTAGACGTATTATAAACTGTAGTTGTTATTGTACTAGTATTATAAGCCGTAGAGGTTAACTTACTAGTATTATAAGTTGTTGTTGTATTTTTGTTTGTCGACACAGTAGTCGTATACTGAGTTATAGTTATAGTATTAGTGATAGTACTAGTATTAAATGTAGTTGTATAAATAGTACTAGTGTCACGAGCTGTATCTATAGTTTTAACAGTACTTGTATTATAAGCCGTAGTAGTGTTTTTGTTTGTACTATACGTGGTATTCTTTAATGTTAGCTTAGTAGTACTTGTATTATAAGCTGTAGAAAAATGCGTTAGAGTAGCTTTACTAGTTGAAAATACAGTAGTAGTGCTAGTGTTAAAAGCTGTTATAGTTATAGTACTAGTAGATCTAGTCGTGTTTCTATATATGGCAACTGTTGCTAACGTATTATTCATCGTTATCATTGTAGTTGTCGTGTTCTTACTTGTGCTAAATGTAGTTGTAGTATTTTTACTAGTATTCCAATAAGTAGTGTATACAGTATTAGTGTTAGTACTCGTGTTATACGTTGTTGTATAAGCGGTATTAAAAGTAGTTGTCGTATTAGTAGATGTGTTATAAGCTGTATTAAAAACAGTTAATGTAGTCTTACTTGTATTAAAAGTAGTCAACGTCGTTTTACTTGTTGCAAAAGTCGTAGTTGTATTCTTACTTGTACTGTATGTTGTTGTTGTATTCTTATTAGTTATACTAGACGTAATAAATGTAGTCGTAGTATTTTTACTAGTATTATAAGTCGTAGTTGTATTCTTACTTGTTGTATAAGCGGTATTAAAAGTAGTCTCTGTTGTCTTAGTGGTATTAAACGTAGTTACAGTTGATGTAGTGGTATTATACGCTGTAACTGTATTTTTTTCTGTAACCGTACTAGTGTTGTAAGTAGTTAACGTAGTTTTACTAGTATTATAAGTAGTAGTAGTGTTTTTACTAGTACTAATAGTAGTAGTACGAGACTCTGTTGTGTTTTTACTAGTATTGTATGTTGTTGTTGTACTCTTACTTGTGTTAAAAGTTGTAGTTGTACTTTTAGTTGTATTATACGTTGTAGTTGTGTTTTTAGAGGTTCCGTGATATGTACTCTTACTTGTGCTAAAAGTTGTATTAAATGAAGTACCCCAGTAAGTAGTATACTTAGTAGTGAACACAGTAGAATATGCCGTAGAAGTATCCTTAGATGTATTTCTAGACGTATTCTGTATCGTGCTTGTCTGAGTTATTCTCGACGTGTTCCTACTAGTATTTGGCATATCAACTTATTATTTCTTCTGTTACAGGTATAATTATTCTACCTCCAGTTTTTAAATTACTACTATAGTTGCTTAACAATGTATTCTTGTTATCTTCAGTAACATCTGTAGGTTCTGCAAATATATCGCATATTATTATATCGTATTTCTTATCTGTTGTATAAGAAAATTCATTACCATTTATAACGTTTATATCAGAATCTAACCAAGTAACTGTGCTTATTATTTGTGCGTTGTCCTCAACAACATCAACGCTGCTAGGACTTTTATTATCTATTATATATTCAGGCACAACACCTAAACCTAAACCTAAAACAAGTATATCTCCCCATGTTGCACCATTAAATGCAGCTTGTAGATCATCGTGACCACAAGTGTTACAACTACCAGTTTTTATTTTAGCTTCTATTTCTTTATTATAATATTTGTGTATTATGTCTGATTTGTATTTTAACTCTGAAATAACCTCACTATTATCAGCATCGACAGCTTTAGTTACTTTATTTATTTCAAATTCATTTCCATCAAACTCTTGTATTAAACTTTCATCTATCATGCCATACATATTTTAAATTCAACATCTATTTTATCATAATCTACAAAGTTAACGTAGTCGTCTTTTTTATCGCTTAGCATCATTCTGTAAACAGTACCATCATCTAAATATTCTAATTCATCAGCCATAACACCTTGCCATCTTCCAGGCCATTTTTTAGCAGCTTTATCACCTAGTTTAGTACCACCAAACTCAAAGCTATATATATTAAATCCTTTTTTAGATTTACCTATTAACTTTATATTTTTCTTATGTCTTCTATCAGAGAAACCACCACCAGAACATGTATTAACAACTTGAACTCCACCTCCGCCACCAGACGTTCTCATTTGATGTGATGAACCGCCAAAGGTTGTAGCTATACCATACCAAGCATCAGCTAAAGCACTTGTACCACCAGAGTTTGTATAAGCAAATGATGATCCAGCAGTAGGAGGAAAAGAACCTCCTGTAAAATAAAACGTAGTAGTACAAAACTCGAAACAAGAGGAAAAGAAGCTAGATGAACTAGATCTTAAAGCACTAGTTAAACTTGCGGCTGTAGAATAAACAGTTAAGTAAGTTGTAGTATAATCTGCTTCGTAAGCTGTAGCAAAAGTAGTACTCCAACTTGTTGACGTATTTCTACTAGTTGCTCTACTAGTATTTTTAACAGTAATTTGACTTGTTAACCTATTAGTTAGTGTGCTGGTGTTATAAGTTGTTGTTGTACCAGTGTTATAAGCTGTTGTTGTAGTTGTACTCGTAGCAAACGTAGTAGTTGTATTCTTGCTAGTAGCATACGTAGTAGTTGTATTTTTGCTAGTTGCATAAACCGTTGACGTAGTGTAAATAGTAGTTGTACTAGTATTAAACACTGTTGACGTTGCTTTAGAAGTTGCAAAAGTAGTGGTAGTGTTTTTACTTGTTGAAAAAGTTGTTGTATATTCAGTAATAGTAGTAGTGGTAGTGTTATAAGCAGTAGTAGTGTTTTTACTAGTGCTAAACGTTGTTGTCGTGTTTTTACTAGTTGACGTTGATGTATTATACGTTGTAGTAGTGGTCGTGCTAGTGTTAAACACTGTACTAGTAGATTTAGTTGTGTTCCAGCTTGTAGTATATATAGTGTTAGTCGCCGTACTTGTATTGAATACAGTGCTAGTAGCTTTACTTGTATTAAATGTTGTAGTTGTATTTTTACTCGTAGCAAACGTAGTTGTAGTATTTTTAGATGTAGACGTACTAGTATTATAAGCTGTACTTGTACTTTTATTTGTACTTTTAACTGTAACCGTGCTAGTGTTGTAAGCTGTGCTAGTATCTTTATTAGTAACTTTACTTGTTACAAAAACAGTTGAAGTAGATTTGCTAGTATTAAATGTTGTCGTTGTTGTAGTACTAGTCTGATATATAGTAGCTGTATTTGTAATAGTGTTTTGCAAGAAAGTTTGATACACAGTATTGTAAGTAGTTGTAGTATCTCTCGCTGTATCGTTTATTGTTCTAGTTGTACTAGTGTTATAGACTGTTGTTGTACCACGTTTAGTTACAGTACTAGTATTAAATACTGTTGTAGTATTTTTTAAAGTAGCTGTAGATGTGTTATATGTAGTGGTAGTAGCTGTGCTAGTATTATATACTGTAGTAGTTTGAGTATTAAAATGAGTTATAGTTATAGTGTTTGTTACTCTAGTAGTATTATAAGAAGTCGTATATACAGTCGTGGTATTTTTAGTAGTTAATGTAGATGTATTAAATACTGTATTAGTTGCCTTGCTTGTGGCGAAAGTAGTTGTGGTGTTTGTAGACGTATTATACTGCGTTAGCGTTACTTTACTAGTACTAACAGTTGTAGATGTTGATGTATTGTATTTAGTTACTGTAGATGTGTTAAAAACTGTATTAGTTGATGTAGATGTGTTAAACACAGTAGTTGTTTCATAAACAGTTAAAGTACTAGTATTATAAGTTGTTGTTGTATTTCTATTAGTCGCATATACAGTACTAGTTGCTTTAGTAGTCCCAAACGTTGTTGTAGTTGATTTGGTAGTTGTAGTACTTGTATTGTAAGCAGTTGTAGTATTTGTACTAGTGTTATAAGTTGTTACAAAAGCTGTACTTGTAGTTTTACTAGTAGCATATGTAGTTTTTGTTGATGTAGATGTATTATATGCTGTTACAAATGTAGTTGTAGTACTAGTGGTAGTATTAAATACTGTACTTGTAGTTTTACTAGTTTCATAAACAGTAGTAGTCGCTGTAGTAGTAGAAGTATTATACTCTGTACTCGTACTCTTAGACGTGTTATATGTTGTAGCAGTATCTTTTGTAGTTAATTTAGATGTCTCAAAAGTCGTTATAGTACTAGTGCTAGTATTGTAAGCAGTAATAAAACTTGTTAAAGTAGCTGTTTGAGTATTATATACTGTGTTAGTACTTTTTTGAGTCTCAAATGTAGTTGTTGTGTTTTTTGTGGTATTGAAAGTAGTAGTCGTTTCTGTACTAGTAGTAGTATTGTACTCTGTACTAGTAGACTTGCTAGTACTAAATGTAGTCGTGGTTGACTTACTAGTACTAGTAGACTTAGTTGTAATTTTTGAAGTAGATTTAACAGTGCTCGTGCCCCAAAAATCTATTCTATTCCATAACCACTTCATAGTTTAAGGTGCAGGTTGCTCGTACGCAGAAAACGCTCCCGCGTAATTAATTAAAACTTTATTACTAGCTACAATAAAATAAGTTATTATAGCCGTTTTGCTAGCGGTTGTATCAAAACTTATTTGCTGTCCACCTGGTGTAAAAGCTGTGGCTGGTAAACCACCAGCGCCTTGCCATGTATAAGAACCGATTAAGCCAGGATTTATGATTATTATAGATCCATTTTTGCCTACAACATCCGCTCCTAAATTACTAAAAGTAATACGATTATTAGCAACATTACCAGGTGCTAAAGTATAATTAGCATGACTTGCAGCGAAGTCTATATTGTGGATTTCATTATTGCTTCCACTCTTAGTACCCGCAGCTATATCCTCTCTAACTGTACCAACCTTTAATTCGCTAAGAACTTTTATAGACATATTATATATATTAAATTAATACTAGCGGCGCCGTTAAGCACCGCTGTATTTTATTGTTATTATTAAGCGTATACTGCAGTTTTCGCTGTAGAACCTTTTATTGACGTAATCATTACCTCAATATCAGCGGAAGGTGCAGAAGAAAATATAATCTTTATTTTACTTGTTGATGCATTTCCAGCTTTATCTTTTCTAGCAACTTCAGCTAATACTGTTTCTTTTGTACTTGAATCAAACAGTTGAACAATTACATCTTCAGTACCTAAACCATGCTCAATTTCAGCATACAAGTTGGAAGTAAAATCTGAATCAGAAACATCGATTGTAGAATGTACTGATTTAGCAGCTAAAGTATCTGGTGTTACAAACTTAGTTGTGTTAGTACCAGTTTGAACTTCAGCAGCTGAAGCAGCTGATTTATAATCTTGACCATCAACATAAGCTTTAATACTTTGTTGTGTAGCTAAATAAGTTGCAGAATTAGAAGCCATATTGTCTTCATCTTTAACTGGAACTACAAAATCTAAGTTGTTATTAGTAGCATCGTAGCTAACATCAATAAATGTTTCAGTACCATCAAGCATTGCACCAACATGATCCTCAACAACTACTTGTAAAGTTTCTCCGTTAACTGTTATTGCATCAGCTTCTAAAGTACCATCAACATCTACATCGCCAGATATATCAAGACTAGCAAATACAGAAGTACCTGTAGCTGTAAGTATACCTGTTACATCTACTGGATGTGAAAATACAAATTTATCACCTGAAGCGTTCCAAGTCATACTAGCATCAGTTGTAGCATTTACAGCATCTTGTATTGTAATACCTGCACCATCTGCTGTAGAACTTGAATCACTAGCTGATTTGTTTAATGTTATGTTTTTGTCTTCAACATCAAGTGTTCCAACGTTAGCAGTAACAGTATCACCTGATACAGTTAAATCACCAGTTACAACTAAGTTACCTGATGTGGTTACAACAACATCTGTTGCGTCACCAATTGTAACAGCTTCTGTTATAGCCGCTAATTTAGTTCTTAAAGTAGCTTCTGTCATGCTAACACCAGTGTTACCGGCACCATCACTAATGTTTAGTAATGATTGAACTTCAGCTTTAGTAATACCTGAAGCAAAAGCAGGTGTTCCACTAGAATTTTCAATAGCTGGAGCAGCCGTTGCAGTTGCACTAGCAGATATACCATCTAATTTATCGTGATGAGTAGTACTCATTAAACCAGCAATAGTTCCAGATGCTTCAGCAACAACTATATTATCACCAGTTGATGATGCTATTGTAAGTTGAGCTGCAGCTGTTGTTTGTGAAAGGTTTGTAGCAACGTTTACTTGTGCGCCATCAGCTACATTAATTAACGATCTAATGTTTGCTGCTGTTAAAGCACTTGGTGCAGCAGCACTACCTGAAACATTACCTAATACTCTATTATTTGCAAGGTTTGCCATTTCAGCAAGAGCAACACCTCCATCTTTTATTGTAACAGCTCCAGAACTTACAGAGAAATTATCAGTACTGAACGAAGCTACACCTTTGTTTGATGAGGTAGCGTCTTCAGCAGAGATATTAACCGTGTCTGTTGCTGCAACTGATAAATCAATACCTTCACCTGGTGTGAAAGTTATCGTATTACCATCTGCTATTGTTTGTGTTGTTGTTCCATCACTTATTATGAAGTTACTCATAGTACCTGATGAAGCACTTAATGTGACCCAGCCTGATCCATTGTTGAATTTTACAGAGCCTGAGTCGTAAATGATTTGTCCTGCTACGTTTCCACTAACCGATCCTGCGCCCGTTATATGGAGTAGCACATTTCGGATCTCAGAAGCTTGCTGAAAATCCATGTGATTTAAAACTGGTATTGCCATTTTTTAATTTTTAGTTTTTGTTGTTGTTGTTTAAAGTTATGCTTTTAAATAAGCGTAACCGCTATTTGCGGTTGAAAATTCTATTTTTAATTGATCTTTACTTAAATAAGTAACAACGCCCATTGCCTGAACGTTGTTATAAGTTCCACCACCTGATAATTTTACATTTATTTGTGGTAGATAATCCGTAAGATCTAAGTTGTGCGTTATCGTCCATGTATCAGAAGCGTTATTTTGGTGATGCTTAAAACTACCAGCATTGTTAGCAAAGAAAGCAGAAAGATGTTCTACTTTAAAATTTTTAGTGTTCCCTGCTTCATCAGAGCCAAGTAATTTGTCTGAATTAGTTATATTATCATCTAGCTGTATGTTGGATATTTTTGGCACGTTATTTCTTTTTTAGTTTTTCAAAACTTCGACCACCAAAATAAGCACCTATAACAGTGATTAATACAAGTTGTAAAAGATCTGTCCATTTTTGTTCTACATTAAAACCAATTGCACCACTATCAATAAAAACTAATAATACTGTAGATACAATTAAAAATATAAGTACTAAAGGCCTAACTGATCTAGTTAACCAATTTCCGTGCTGTAAATCTGCTTGCCATCTTTCCGTAACGTTCTTCTGCATTTCAGCCTCAGCTTTTATCATTATCTCAGTCATTTCTTTTTCAAACTGAGCTTTTTCTTCTTTAGTCTGTATAAACTTATCAGCAACTCCTGATAGTTTTTCTATTATACCGCCTCCGGCTCCGCCGAATAATTTCGCTAATAACTTACTCATAATTAATAACCGGCTCCGTCCCTTAGTTTTTTAGCAATTGCCGAGTTTTTAGGCTTGTAACCTCTTTTAGGAAATTTAAAAGCATCTCCTAATTCTATTTTATAGTCGTCTGGATTTAAATTCATACCGCTAAAAGGATTTGATTTATTTACCGTTTGCATACCGTTCTCTGAATCAAAAACAGTTGTAGTACCTAAAGATGATCTATCAACTACTTCCATATCATCAGTTGCTTTCATATTACCTGTTGTTGTGCTACCTGCTTTAAAATCACCAAAATTATCTAAGCCAAAACTATATTTACTTTGTGAAGCAGCTTCGATTTTTTTATCTCTTTCACTCATATTAGCTCTATCGCCAAAATCATAAGCTCCTTGAGCAGCTTTAGCTACATCTTGTCTTATTGTTTTATCTTTAAGACCAAATTCTTGTTTTACAGATCCACCGTCAATAGCGTTCAAAGCGTTTAATTTCTTTTGTTGTCTGTTACCACCAAAAGTACCTTTTAATTTTTCTTTCAAAGAAACTTTACCATCACCATCAAGATCAACATTTCTTTGCTTTTTCATATTGTCTCTAAACTCTTGTCTTTGTTTAGGGTCTAATCCTTTGACAATATCTTTCATACCTTTTCTTTCCTCTCTGTTTAATCCTCTACGCATTCTACCTTTAGCCCAGTTAGCATCTTCAACAGCTCTTTCACCCATGTTATATCTCTGAGTAGGACCTTTTTTGATGGTTTGTGTTAATGGATCTGCATCTGTAGTAATTGTTGTTGAACCAGGTGTATTAGAACCTTGTGTTAAACCTTTAAATAAATTAGTTAAACCCTCTGTTGTACCATGTCCTTGGTTTACAAGATCCGCTATAGAAGCACCATCTTTATAATAATTTTTCATTGTTGTTTCCCATGGTACACCTGCTGTTCCACCACTTATAGCTTTTTTAACATCAGGTTTGCTGCTACCTTCTACTCTTAATTTATCTTTAATATATGTGTGAGCATCCCCATCTATATTAACAATATCTCCATCTTTTGGATCTTTTGTTTTTCTTAGTAGATTAGCTTTTTTAGCTGCTTTAATTTTCTTGTAGATCATGATTTTTTTTCTTTTTTGTAAGCTTCTTTTTCCCAAGGTAAGTTTTTAGCTCCCTCTTTCATATTAGCTCTTGAATATTTTTTACCTTTCCAGTAAACATAGCTATCGTCATAACTAAGATCACCTCTTTCCATTTGATCGAGATGTACTTTTTCATGACTAATAGCTTCTTTGCCTAGTTTGCTATTTTCGTTAACAGATTTATCTAAGAATATAGTACCATCTTGATTAGCTTCTGCTATTATATCCTTACCTAAGTTTTTCTTAATGATTTCAGGTTGCTGATCCTCATTATGAAAACTAGGCCGTGACATTTTAAAACCCATTATTATTTTTTACCGTACTTACTCTTACAACCTCTTTTCTGTAACTTCAAGCCTTTTGTTCTCTGTCTGTTAGCTATAAATTCATTAATTGAAGGAGTTGATTGTGATTCTTTAGGTTTAACATTGTTCTGTCTTGCTTCAATCATCGCTTCTGCACCTGCTTTAGAAGGATTCACTTTTTTCTTTAATGGATTACCTAAGTTTAATTTAGGTAAACTACATGACTTGTCTTTTAATATCATGTTTACTTTTGAAACTGCTTTTTGTCCTGCATATCCCATAATTATCTGTTTTTGTCTTTAATCATATCATCTATAGCTTTATTATAAACCTTATCAGTATATGACTTGTTGTTAAAAA
>Ga0181395_1001183_pt1 | contig 10715 bp, 16 predicted proteins | sample 18SPOviralmetaG_FD_130124 | JGI IMG/M metagenome (GOLD analysis project Ga0181395, IMG submission 130124) | Marine viral communities from the oligotrophic San Pedro Time Series (SPOT) site, San Pedro Channel, CA, USA - 18 SPOT_SRF_2010-12-16 | ecosystem: Environmental > Aquatic > Marine > Strait...
GTGAGCATGGAACGCCGACTTGTTGGCAGCGCCGCCGCCCTCAAAGTCGAGAATCCACAGTTCCTCAGCACCCTCACGAGCACGCTCGTCCTTGGTGAATGCGTCCGTCACGATGGCAGTCTTGCCTGTGTTGTCGTGTCCGGCGATGCCCATGAAGATGTGAGTCTGCGGAGTGTTGTCCATCATGGAGAGTTCCTTCTGCAAGGCCTCGAACGGGTTGTCATCCGTGCGCTTGTGTGCGGGGGTAGTCTCGATGACTGCTTGCGCAGCCTCTTCTTTTGCTGCTTCCTTTGTCTTTCCGAATCCTGCCACTCATCTCACCTCAGTTGAACTGACCTCGTCCGGTGTCGCCACCAGTCGCACGTCGGCGAATGCGACGCGGGTCGGCGAAGACACCCATGACCTTCAGGTTGGGGATGTCGTTCCCGTCCTTGCGCTTGACAGCAATTTTCCCGCACACGAGCACGGTCGAGCCCTCAGCGTAGGGAATCTCTTCGTCACCGTTGAACGCTGCGAAGGGCACCGTCAAGTCGTTGCATGCGCTCCCAATCCAGCACATGACCTCACGGAGGTCGCGGTTGCTGTGCATGCTTTGCATGGCGCTCGAAGAGAGCGAGAGCGAGTAGGTGCGGCCACCTTCGTCGTAGTCGCTGTCACGCGCTTCAGATGAGAGGCGGTTGACCGTTCCCTTGGTGAAGACCACAGGGCCTGACTTGGCTTGCTCACCGTTCATGCTGAAGGTGCGTGCGCCTGCCTCGAATGCTTCAACGAGGTCCTCAAGGGCGGTGAAGTGTCCGTGCAACTCGAGGTCCGTCCACATCTTGAACGGATTCAAGAACGGGCGCACATCGCTGTCAACGAAGTCATCCGTGTAGGTGATGTCATCCTTGATGCCGAGGCTCGTGCTGAGCACGTCCTTGAAGCCCTCGGGAGCATTCTCGTTCGGCATGCGTGCGTTGATTCGACATGGCTTGCCGATGCTCACGTTCATGCTTGCGTCGTCACCTTGGCAATCAAGGCGCCACAGTTGGATGCTGTTGTCATTGGTGAACTCGCTTTCAGGAGCACCAAGGAAGAAGTAGTTGCGACCCATCATGGACATGGCCTTGGGGCGACCGGCCTTGGTTAGAAGACAGATGCGCTCACCATCAGCGATGAATGAATGGTCGGGAACCTCGTTGGTAGAAAACTCCGTGCGTCGCTCACCGTTGCTGGTGTTCAGCATCCACACGCCATCACCCTTGGTGAAGTGTCCGACGAAGCCGCTACCAACAGCAGCACCGGCATCAAGAGTGAAGTCACGCTTGGCTCGCTTGACGAGTCCTGCGCGACGGTCACGGGAAGCGGGCTCCACACCAGTGAACATGCCGACGAACGGCACGCCGCCGTAGGTTCCTCCACCACCGCCACCGTCGGTGCGAGTCTCGACGAGCATCTGCTCGGCCCAGTCCTCCAACAAGTCATCATCTTCAGCGGATGGGTCCTCACACAGGTATTCCTTGGCAATGTAGTCATGGAACTGCTGAGTCACATCAGCAAGTTCCTTCTTGGTGCGCTCAGCATACTTGCTAAGGCGTTCCACTACGCCGGAAGGCAATCCGGTGCTGTCATTCGTTTCGTTTTTCTCGTATTCTGGTTCTTCGTATTCGTCACTCATAGGTGCTCACCTCCTTCTTCAGCCTCGAAACGAGGCAGTCCACGAAGGAATAGGGACCGATGGGCCACTCATACATGTGAGGCACCATCTCACCGAGCACGGCCATAACCGCGAAGGTGGTGTCGGGGTCCAACTCAAAGAAGGACGTGAGGTTCTGATGAAAAGAGCGCATGACTTGGGTCAACGTTTGACCCCGGTCAAGCATACCGTAGAGCGTGGCACGCATGTCCATCCACTCACCACCCACTGCAGCGAGGGCGGCATGGTTGTCTTCGCACTCACGAGCCAAGGTGAGGAAATACTCAGGGTCGTCGTGCATACTCCATGTAGCCACAGCCATGCGCATGTCACCGCCGGAAGTATGCATCAGGGCTTCTGCAGCACGAGTCCACTGCTCCTCATTATCGTAAAATGCGTCACCCAACTGTTGCTTCCTGAGTTGTAGGAGGCGCAAAGTCCCCTCCTCTTTGGTGATGGGTCTAAACTCAAATGTGGTGCAGCGGCTTTTGATAGCAGGGCGAATCTTGCTGACGTCATTTGCCGTGAGAATGAAGAGACAGTTGCTCGAGAGCAACTCAATGATTTGTCGTAGCGCGTCCTGCGCTGCCGGGGTGAGGCCATCGGCCTCATCAAGCAGGATGACGCGACGCTTAGCACCAAGCGCCTTCACGCTTGCCCACTGCTTGAGATGGTTGCGAATGAAGTCGATACCCCTGTCATCACTGGCGTTGGTGATGATGAAGTTGGCTGGGTCATAGAAGTCACCCAGCGAAGCGCGAGCCAGCAGTTTGGCCACGGTGGTCTTACCCGTGCCGGGTGGCCCGTAGATGAACACGGCAGCGGGGTATGAGTCCCTGTCTACCCATCGCTGGGCCTCGGTTACGAACGGGGCCTGACCGGCCACGTCGTGCAACCCTAATGGCTCAATCTGCATGGTGACCCTCCTTTGATGACTCCTTAAGTAGGGAAAGACTCAGTGCCTCGTTTTCACCGTCGTAGTCCTCCGCCCATTTGATGAAGTCCTCATAGGCACGGGGCGGCGGGTTATCGTGAACCCACAGGAACATGTGGAGTCCGTATTGGTCGGCGAACTTGTTGCGTAGGTTGTGCTTCTCACCGAAGTGTAGAATCCACGCGAGCCACTTCGTTAGGTCCTCTTGCGTCTCATAGTTGTCCTTTACCTCAAGTCCAGCGATGTCCAGCGCTTCCCATAGGATGCGCTGAGCGTGGACTGGCACAGGCTTCTGCCATCTAACCGCTGTTCGCACTCGGTAGCCTGCTGGTCTGTCACTTGCCACGGAGACGTTGACGCTGAAACGCGTGCCTCCGAGGATGTAACCGACCCCCGTCCACATTTCGCGCTCATCGACCATCTGCATGTTCCAACCCCCTCTCGATAAGTTCAGTGAACTGAGTCACGTCACCGATGCCTAAGTCAGGACGCATGTCCACGAAGAGGCACTGATTGATGTGACCTTCAGTATCGACTGAAAGAATAGCGGCTTCTACTACAGCACATGAATCTTCTTCTACCTCGCGAATACTCGCATCAGGAACACCAATGATGGCAACCGGCTCGTAATCGTCCAGTCCGTCCAGTGCGGCAAGGGTCCAGTGACTCTCATCAATCTCATGCAAGCGGAGGAAGACTCGGGAGCGATGGGCATACATGACGTAACCCATCACCTCGTCGGGCTCGAAGTGACTCGATGCTTGCACGAGACGAATACACTGAACGTCGTCGTCGTTGAGCCTGCGCATAATGTTCTCCCATGCTCCATGCTCGCTCAGTGTGTAGGACTCAGCGTCGGTTGGGATGCGCTCGCTCCACATCTGAGCGTGGTCGTTAGCAGGGATGCGGTCGATGATTTGGTCACCTGCCCACTCAATCAGGTAGTCGTTAGCATGCACCGAACTCAAACGCTCGCCTGAGCGTGCCCTCGCTTCACCACGCCACGTAAAGTAGAGTTGGCCGTTCGGGACCACGACGGCGATGTGCCCCTCTTCGGGTGGCGTGAGTTGACGCCATGAACGCCAACGCGCAGGCGCAGGGAACGAAGGGTGACGCCACCACTCACTTAGAGTGAAGATTGAGTTGGGGTCGTCGAACATCTTGATGAGTGTATCACGAGTCATGCTTTGCTTGATGACTGCTGATGGTAACTCCATCATGCTCGACATGATGCTGAAGAAGGAACGCTTGCTGATGTCAGGCTGTGCCTTCATCAGATAACGCCACAGCAACCGAGCCTCCACTTCATTGAAGCGGTAGGCGATGTCGGTGAACTCCATGTCCTCAAACGGTAGAGCGAGCACCTGCTGACAAGTCATGGCGCGAGAGCCTGAACGATTGCTTTCGGATGCGAGAGCATACCACGTTGACTCGTCGGGCAGCATGTCGGCAGCAACGTCGTAGAACAGCGACAGTTGGTGTGCTACCTTACCGATAGCAGTGCTCGTCGACACTCGTGCGCGGTCGGGGTAGAAGAACTCGTAGAAGTAGAGTGCCTCTTCCTTTGTGCTCAGGCGCTGCAACTGTCCCCGTTTGGGAGAGCCGAGTCTGATACGCTCATGAATGTCAGCGAGCACTGCGAACTTCATGCGAACTCCTCGACGAGTTCTGTGAAGTCTGATTGCCACGAACTCGGTCGAGGCTGAGTGCCGACGCCGAAAATCTCCAGCGTGTGGTTTCGCATCTTGACGGCGCTGGTCTTCATGCCGCTACGCTTCGCCACGAGGTAGATGCAGTCGACCATGAGGCCGTGCGGACTCCGCACACCGAACCAGTCAGGCGACTGCTCAATGCGCATCTGCAGCATCTTCGCAGCGGCGAACTGCTCGACGTTGAGTCCAAGACTCGTCGCCAGTTCCAGCGCCCTATCGTGTTCAGAGTGTGCTTCAACCGCACGCCTGAGCGCATCGGCTTTCTCACTCATTAGCATCCTCGCCTCGTGCTGTGTAGACTGCGATGACGTTGTTGCTCGCAACAAGTGCCGCGCGAAGGGCAGCGCTCTCACGCTCGAGTTGACGCATGAACTCAGTCGCAGCGTCGCCACCGCCCCGCTTCAACTGCTCCAGTTGCCGACGCAGTGAAGCGTTGTCGCTCTCAAGCGCACTGATGACAACACGCAACTCAGCGAACTCCTCGTTGGCCTTGTCGACCATGAACTGTGAGATTTCAACCATCGGGTTGTCCCCTCCCTTTCGCGCCTGACGCGCTGCCGTAATCTTCGCGGCACGCGCCTTCATCTTGCTCTCGACGTCTTCGCCTGTGGGCAGGGAGTTCTTCGGCCCAGTCTTACGACTCGGCTTGATGGGGCCAGTTGATTCGCCACGTCGCTCGACCTTCACGCCACTCTTACGCAGGTTGCTCAATCGCGTGTAGACTGAGGCTTGTGTTCGCCCCAGTAGCACAGCGATGTTCTTGGTCGTGGTGCCCTTGGCCCACTCCTCACGCAATCGCTCGTCGTCTTTCTCAGTCCAGTTTCCTCGGTTCTTGTTGGTCATGTGTGTGCCTCCAGTTGTTCATCCACTTCAGCCTTGATAGCGCTCACGTCCATGTGCGCGGTGCTCAGGGGGATAGCCTGCATCTTGAGCAGCGTGTCACCCGAGCGGGTGGACATCGTGTGCCCGAGAATCTTTTCGAGTGCTGCGTTGAGTGCAGTCTCGTGCTTGTTGTTGTCTTCGATGGAGTCGTCAGCGATGATGGCAGCGATGTCTTTGAGCGCTTTCTCCACCACAGGTCCGATGGTGTTAGGGTCAGCATCGGCAGGAACGAAGTTGCGAATCGCCATACCAAGCAGTCGGCGCATGATGCGCTTAGTCGGCAACTTGCGAGCGATGCGTTGCTCGACAGCAGCGCAACGTCGGTAGCCTCGACCGTGAGTTTTACCTCCGGTGTGCGGCTCAGTCACGAGCATGATGCTCGAGCCAGTGAGCATGTCGGTGAGCATGAGTTGAGGGTCGGCGTAGTAGTCCTCGCTCGTGTCGTGCAGGGACTTCTCACGCTTCTCAATCTGCGCCGCCGCAGTCTTGAGTGCCTTGGCTGTGCCATCGGTCCAGTCCATCTCTGAGAGTTGCTTCATTTTGTTCATCTCCTTACTCTGTATATACACTATCATTTAGTGTGATTTTCTTCCCGTCAATGTTGATTACGATATTACCTTGCTCACTTGGGACAGGCTTCTCAACAATCTTTTCGACAATCCTTTCAACTTCTACCGGCTTTTCAATGACCGCAGGGAATTTTGGATAAGGATAAGGTAGTTTGGGCGGTGACTTCTCAAGTTTAGGTTTGGTAGTCATAACGTAAAACCCATCAATACTTACAGACAACAAGACCGGGCATACCAGAATTATCATCCATAGCAGGAAGTAATATGCATCATCTGGGTTGTATGAATTTGCTAAGTTGTGAGTATAGCGGGCAACGAAATAGGTCCACAGTCCTAAGAAGACCGCGAGGCTCAGTTGCTTAACTACCCTATTCATTGTTCCACCTCTTTTGGTGGTGCTTTAAATAAGGAAAGTCGGTAATCGTTGAGCGCCTTGAAGCCCGAGCCACCACTCACTCGAAGTGGGGTGCGCACGGGTTCAGGACTCACGGTGGCCGTAGGCTCCGCACTGCCCTCGTCCTTACGCTGAGGTTTGGGTGCGCTGAGTGAACGCACAGTCTTGGCGCTCATCATGCTGTGCTTGCACTTCTGACAGACGACGCTCACACCCTTGGCTCCGTGGAGCATAGGGTTGGGAAACATGTTCTTACACACCCTGCATGTGATAGACTGCGGAGCATTCGGGAACTGTTGTCTCATGTCGTTCACTCCTTCACCTTGTAGTCAGGGTGTTGCTTCGGTAGTCGGTGAAGTCGCCGAGTAGCCATGTTGTCGAGCAGGGCGATGATGTTCTTGATGCCAGTATCGAAGCGCTTCTTGCTGTGCTCGTCAGTCGCCATGCCCTCTTCCAAGGGAGCAACGTTGACACTCGACAGCAGGTGCTTCAGCAGTTCGTATTCGACTTCGGGAACGTTCCTTGCTCGGTTCATGGTATCACCTTTTGATGTTGCTTTAAGTAGGGAAGATGACAGCGGCAGTGTTCTCTACGTTCAGTCATGGGTCACTCACTCCTCCTTACGAGAGCGTGCTTCTTCGATAGCCTCGCACTCATCAATGGCCTCAAGCAAGCGAGGTAGCATCTCCTTTGCTTGCTGTAGTGTCAGCCTCACACCGTGACGAGTGTGTTGATTCTTTCCATCGGTGACGTTCATCACACGGAAGTCAACCCATGACTTGCCGTAGTAGTCGATGAACGCAAGGCGCACGTCGCCCTTGCCGTCCTTCCACTTGCCTTCCATACTCGCTGTTCTCCATACGGTTGTTTCACTCACGGTATCGCCTCCTCCCTTCTCTTCGCGCTCATGAAGCATTCGTGACACATTTTGTATTCGGGGTGGAGCGGCTCACTTGTTGTGTAGCAGACTCCGCACTTGGGGTAGTTTCGGCGGGGCACTCGTGTGTCCCCATGCTCCATCTCCCGCACTTGTCGCACTCGACGACGACGCCATCGCACAATCAGCCCTCCTCCTTCAAGCAGGTGGCACAGGTTCGCTCTTCGTCTGCATCCTGTGCCTCTTTGACTTCGCCCTCATTCAACTCACAACCGCACAACATACACAGGTGTAGAGCGCAGTTGGTGGGGTGACATTCACCCTTGAGGTGCTGAGCGTTGTAGAGGTAGTGCTTACACCAACAGTCGCAACCCTCGGATGAGAAGTGACCGCAAGTCAACTTCGAGTCGTGGTAGTCGTCGTAGGCTCCCCAACTCCAGTTGTCAGGGTAGTTGTCCATCACTCGCCCTCCTTGGGTCCTTCGCATTGTGCCAGTCATCAATCATGGACTTCGCCCATGCGTGACCATGCTCGATGGGTTGCTCGTGGTCGAGGGGGCCGACTACGACGTAGTTCGCCCCAAGGTGAGCCTCAACGAAAAATCGACCATCATGCTCGTATGGAACCTTGTGGTTCTCACCACATTCACACTGGGGCAAGTTGAGCACCTCGCTGCACTCACACTGAACGTTGCCGCTGAAAATGAACATCTCATAGCAGCGGCCACGGTGTTCGCCTTCCCATTCACCATCCCAAGGGTCGTGCTCTGCGGGCATCTGTTTCCTCTTCCACTCCATGTTCATTCCTCCTCCAAGTCGTAGTCGCGGTCACAGTAGGTGCCCCACATCCACGGAGGAACCTTCTCTCCAGTATCGGGACACTCGCTGCCGACAAGGACACCGAGGTCACCGCGCTCGGACATGCCGAACATCTGCTGTCGCGTCAGTGCGCGGACGAAGCCGAGGTTGTTTCGGTAGCGCATGAACAGGTCATCGCCAGCCAACAGGTTGTAGTCGTCAGGGTTCATGGTGATGTCGTCACCGTTGTCGTAGGGGACCATGACAGCCCAGTCCTCAATGGTGGACGTCTCTCCATCGTCGAGCAGGACCTCACGGTCACCAAGGTAAGCGGGGTAGGCATCCTCAAGTGGGAGGTCAGCCAAACGTGTGCCGTCCTCAGTCGTCCATGATGCAGCAATGGCTTGACGCTCCTGCATCTCTTGACGGAAGGCATCTTCAGCAGTGAGGGCAGCAGGTGTAACCATGGTGCCGTCGTCCTCTACACGGAGGTTCACTGTCTCCATCAACCGAACGATGCGCTCGTGATGATGTAGAGAGTCGGGATGGTCAACGCGGTGGTCCAGCGTGAGCGCATCATCATCGGTCTTACGGTAACGTAGCCCTGTCCCTTCGGGACTCCACACGGCACCGGGAGCCATTTTGTTGAAGTGCTCAAGCATCCATACTCTAAGTTCGGGTTCAAATTCGTCGTTCATATCCATTTTGTCATCTCCTGTGTTGTCTCAATTTCGTAGAGCATCATCGTGTTACAGCACTTACCTACGAGGTAGAAGTGCTCCTCCATGATGATGAATAGCGAGTCAGTGCCAGCGAGTGTGGCGTGGCACATAGGACATTGGTCGAGGAAGCCCTCGGTGCCACATAGCACGGCGCTGACGCTCTCATGGCCGATGCCTTCAGGGAGTCGTAGTTGAACATTTCGCAGGTCTACGATGTGACCATTTGATAGGCTCCACATTCCATCCTTGCTGATGTTCTCCGCCTTCAAGTCTTCAGTGACTGTATCATCACTCGACAACAGCGACCACCTCTGCTTGCTTGACCACGTAGGAAGGCAACGTCTCGAAGTTCTCACGGTGCTCGTCGATGACTGCAGGTGCAGCGTTACGCATCAGGAGCATGAGGTCCTGTGGACTGAGGTAGTCCTCGGGGTGAACGACACCCTTCATCACGACCTTGAGGTTGATGGTGCGCACCTGCCACATCACTTCGTCGGACTCGCTCTTCTCGAAGTCCTCGTGAACTCGGAAGGCGTAGTGCCCACCACTCTCAAGATGGGCGGCAGCGATGGCTGTGGCAAACTCTTGGGCCTGAGCCTTGGTGGGGAAACGCATGTTCGTGAGGATGCCCTTGGCACTCCAGTCCTCGACTTCCTTACGACCCACGATGTAGTCCACCTGCTCTTCTTGAGGGTGCCACACGAAGTCGGCAATCTCGTGACCATGGGACATGCGGGCGCGGACCTTGGTGTAGACCCAACCGTTCGCGACGTCACCCTCCTTGCGCTTCTTGCTGTTTGTGTTCTTGACTTGAGATGCCAAGTCAGCGAGCCAACTCCAGTCCGACCACTTGTGCGTGGACTTCCGACCGACGCCTTGCTTGGTCACGATGTTGTCGTTGCGCTTGAGCATACGAGACAGGCTCTTCTTGATGTAAGCGAGCACGTCAGACTCGGGCACGGCAGCAGCCATGCCACGACGCACCTCATCCCACGCCACCATGTTGGTAGGCTGCAACTCGATACGGGCGGAAGTCTTGGTGCCCTGCCATTGATTCCAGTTCCAGCCGCTGCTGACAGACGAACGGTCGTAAGCAGTGACGAAGCCGCCCTTGCCGTCGCGCATGAGTGACCACATGGGTGACGTAGGTCTGTCGTGGTGCAGGCAAATCTTCTCGGAGTCATCCTTCCAAGCACACTCGCCCCTGTAGGCCGATGTGCTTACGCTAACCCGAGAGGCTGCTTGGCACTGCCAGTTGCCGAAGTGCTCATCAAAGAGGTCAAGAAGCGGCGCGAACTTTGGCGTCGCGATTAATTGCTCAATGTTGACTCCACCGATGTGACCCTTCACTCTGAACTTAGCGAGAGAGCGCACGGGGTCATCCTGCTCAACTCCGATGCTGGTGAGCCAAGCGTCCATCGAGGGTCTATTGCCCCATGTGTTCACCTTGAAAGCGATGTTTGAAACACCGTGCTGTTCGGTCGAAACATATGGGCGACCGAGTTCGACCAAGCATCCTGTGAACTCATCGTGGCCACAGGATGGGGTGCCGGGTGTTGGCACCTCGCCCCATGCGACCTTGCGGGTCATCATGACTGCGGCAGCACGGGTGAAAGGATTGACGAGGTCCGACCAAGTCAACTCAGCGTTTGGCCCTGCCTTCATCAGGCTGTAGGCCACGGCTGCGTCCATCGGCCAACACTTGCCGATGGCTTTCATCGTTCGACCGACAGCGTGGTCGACGATGATTGTCTCATCACTGAAGTCAAGGTTGTTCTCAACAACGCCCGCATCTCGATATCTTTGCCAGCCTTGCCATCCACTCCATTCTCCGCTCATGCCATCACCTCAGTCAAATCAAATTCGTCAAGAGTCCCCTTCTGCTTGTCGGTGAACACGTAGCCTTGCATTGTCTCGAACACACCCTCGTTGAGAATGTCGATGTCCGGGCATGTGGCAAGGACGTTCACCAACGGGGTGATGGCTGTCAGCCCCACCTGCGACCAGTTGTTGGTGTAGAAGACGTGGCCACCGTTGTGCGTATGACTCGTGAACTGCTTCATCTCAACGATGACCACTTGGTCGTGCTTGCCGTGGTGCTTCTTGCCGAATGTCTCCTTCCTGATTGTCGGGTTACCGAGAACGAGTTGGTA
>Ga0181395_1001191_pt1 | contig 10681 bp, 12 predicted proteins | sample 18SPOviralmetaG_FD_130124 | JGI IMG/M metagenome (GOLD analysis project Ga0181395, IMG submission 130124) | Marine viral communities from the oligotrophic San Pedro Time Series (SPOT) site, San Pedro Channel, CA, USA - 18 SPOT_SRF_2010-12-16 | ecosystem: Environmental > Aquatic > Marine > Strait...
ACCTGCTCCGCAACCGTCTTGCAATTGCTCAGGCTGGCGTCACCACGCTGACCGGGCTGCAAGGCAACATCTCGATTCCACGTCAGTCTTCCGCTAGCACCGCTTACTGGGTTGGCGAATCTGCATCACCTTCTGAATCACAGCCTGCTGTGGATCAGGTCAACATGAGCCCCAAGACAGTTGGTGCTTTTGTTGATTACTCACGTCGTCTGCTGCTTCAGTCAGACATCAGCGTTGAGTCAATGGTTCGCAACGACCTGGCTCGTGTAATTGCACTTGAGATTGATCGCGCTGCCATCTACGGCACCGGTTCTTCTAACCAGCCTTTGGGCCTGACCAATACCACCGGCATTGGTTCACAGACCATCACTACCTTCGGCACCTTCGCCGAGTACATCGGCATGGAAACCGATGTTGCAACTGCAAACGCTGATGCTGGCTCACTGCGCTACATCATCAACGCTGCTGCCCGTGGCGCACTGAAGAGCACTGAGAAGGCTTCCAACACCGCTCAGTTCGTCTACGAAAACGATCAGATCAACGGTTACCCCGTAATCGTTTCCAACCAGCTCGCTAACAACGACGCTCTGTTTGGTGATTTCTCCATGATGATCATGGGCATGTGGTCTGGCCTCGACCTGACGGTTGATCCTTACGCTGGCGCAACTGCTGGAACTGTTCGGATCATCGCCCTGCAGGATCTTGACATTGCAGTCAAGCAAGCTGGCGCATTCTGCCTTGGCACCTGATAACGGGTGACTTGTTCAATCGTTTCTGACTCATGAAGATTGAAATTCTGAGACAGGTAATGATCTCCGGGGAGTCCGTTTCGGCGGGCTCCATTTTGGAGGTTGAATACCAGCAAGCTGCAACTTTGATCAATCTCGGCAAAGCTGTCGAGTTCAAGGGAGAAGTTAAAGCTTCGGTTGAAGAGCCTGCAGTTAAAGAAGCGCCTTCTGAAGAGAAGGCTCCCAAGCCAAAGACCACTACTCGCAAGAGGACTAAGGAATGAGCATCGGCAACACTCGCAGAGCCACGACTCTGCTCACGTTCATTGCAAATGACGTGACAACTGCGACCAAGACTGGTTCTGCAGTTGATCTCCAGGACTATGAAGGCGACATTGCTCTCAGCCTTGATGCTGAAGCAGGTGGTTCAGGTATCACCTATGCAGTGAAACTGACTGAATCAGATACCAGCGGTGGTACTTACACCGATGTTTCTGGCGCTGCATTCACTACAACCACTGCTAACACTGCATTGGTTGAGCAGCTTGTCGTAAACAGCGACGAGACCAAGCGATTCATCAAGTGTGTCGTGACGGTGGCAGGTGGCACAGGTGCAGGCGCAGTTAGCGTCCTTGGACTTGCAGCTCCTAAGTACGGCTGATTTGTTTCATAACCCCCGGTAATCCGGGGGTCTTTTTTTTATGGCGATTTCATTTACAGAAGATCTCGACGCTTTCTTTGATACGCCTGGCTTTACGGTCCCAGTCGTTCAAGGATCAACTACAAGTGTTGGCTACTTTGAATCGCCTAACGAAATTATTGCTGATGGAGTTGTGTTGACCACTGATTATGCAGTTGTGGTCAAGACTTCAGATTTTTCAGCTGTCTCAAGAGGAGACGCGATGACTGTTGATAGCGTTGCTTATACGGTGCGGGAGCAAATGTTGCTTGACGATGGCAAGATTATGCGTGTGATGCTGATGAAGGATTAATTCGATGACAACAAAGCGCGAAAACATCCTTGCTGCCATCAAGACGGCTCTAACAGGTACGACGGGGGTAGGTACAAGGATTTATAGAAGTCGTGTAGAGCCAATGAGCAGGGCAGAGTCGCCTGCGATCATCATTGAGCCTGTTTCAGACACTCCGGTTCAGAACACCAGCCTGCCCACGCTGGACTGGACTCTTCGCGTCAGGATCGTAGTGATAGAGAGAGGTACGGTTCCAGATCAAGCTGCTGATGACACTATTCAGTCTTTGCACAGCAAGATGATGGCTGACCTGACACTGGGGGGATACGCGATCGACGTAGAACCTGCTCAGACAAGTTTTCAGTTGCTTGAAGCCGATCAGCCAGCTGGGATTATCTTCTGCGAATTTGAAATTAGATATCGCACTCAGGTTGCTGATTTAACTCAATAATTAAGTCGGGCTACGCTAAAACCTAACCACGCTCTCCATTTACCATGGCAGATGAACACAGTGGTCAAGGCGGGAGCTACCTGCTGGATCCCGAAACAGGCGTTCGCACTTTAATTATGCGTACGCTTCCACCACAACCATCACAGGGAACATCCGATGGCACTGCTACTACGCAAACGCTTGATTCTGGTAGAGACGGAGTCGAGCTACGGGTCGGATCCAACTCCGACCGGAGCCGACGCAGTCCTGGTAAGAGATCTGAGCATCACTCCTCAGTCGAGTGATGTCGTTAGCCGCGACTTGATTCGTCCTTACCTAGGTGCTTCTCAGCAGCTGCTTGCAAACACAAAGGTTGAGTGCACCTTCAGTGTTGAACTAGCTGGGTCCGGTACTGCTGGAACGGCTCCTCAGTACGGAAAAGCCCTTCAGGCTTGTGGATTGAGTGAGACAATTGCTGCAAACACCAGCGTCAAATATGAGCCAGAGTCCAGTGGCTTCAACAGCGTCACCATTCACTACAACATCGATGGCGTTCGCCACAAGGTGACTGGTTGTAGAGGGAACTTGACGCTCAATGCCAATGTTGGAGAAATTCCTTCTTTGGACTTTGCGTTTACTGGCATCTACAACGCTCCAGACGACACTGCGCTGCCAACTCCGACTTATGCCAATCAAGACGATCCTTTGATCTTCAAGAATGGCAACACAAGCAGTTTTGCTCTGCTTTCTTATGCCGGAGCGTTGCAGTCCCTTTCTATGGACTTGGGAACGTCACTGGTTTACCGCGAGCTTGTAGGAGGCACTAAAGAAGTGTTGATTACGGATCGTGCTGTGTCCGGTTCAGTTTCGATTGAGGCTGTGCTTATGGCGACCAAGGACTTCTTCGCTTCTGCGGTTGATGACGATGCAGCACTAGGCAACCTTCAGTTCACTCACGGTTCGACTGCAGGAAACATTGTTCAATTCACCTCTTCCAAGGTGGACATTGGCGATGTGGCCTATGGAGATCAGGACGGTATTGCGATGCTGGAGATCCCTTACACCTGCGTACCTGACTCTGCAGCCAATGCTGAGTTTGATCTGATCTATACCTGATTAATTGGTTGTTGTGTTTTAGGGAGCCTTTTCGGGCTCCCTTTTTTTGTGTAAGCTAATTCTGCTTATGCACTTACCCAATGGCTTTTGTACGCAAAAAGGTTAAAACCTTCAAGTGGCCAGTACAAGTAACAGAACCTAGTGAAGATCGTCCGGGAGAGTTCGACAAATTTGAATTTACAGCTGTATTCAAGCGAGTAAAGCTTTCTGAGCTTGAGTCTCTCGGAGAGGAGTCAGGGTTGCCATTGCTGAAGAAAGTAATGACTGGGTGGGAAGGCATCCAAGATGAGGAAGGGAAAGAAGTGCCTTTTTCAGGAAAGGAGCTTGAAGAATTTGCTGACGATGTTGATTGGGTGAAAGCTGTCCTTGCGGCTTACACCAAAACCTATGAGGGGGCGGAAGCGGGAAACTAAGAGAAGCTGCGATTTATTGGGCGTCCGGCGGCGTAGAAGTCGAGGACAAGACCAATGATGATGCAGCTGCCTTTGGAATAACCCTGCCAAAGCCAAAGCCAAAGGAGTCCACGGATTTTGAGGTTTGGGAAGAGAACTGGGATGCAGTCATTATGTTTCTGCGACTGCAGACCCAGTGGCAGGTTTCAATGAGTGGATATGTCGGATTGAAATACGAGGTACTGCTAGGTTCCGATGGCTTGTTTGGCCTCTACAATGTGGAGGATCGTAGAGACATGCTCGAGCGCCTTCAGATAATGGAGGCGGCAGCCCTAAAGGAACTCAGGAAAAGCTCTGATGGCAAAGGCAATTGACACTCTTTCCATCAAGCTTGATTTCAAGGCGGGATCAGGCTCTCAGCAGATAATTGACAAGATTGGTAATTCGATAAAAAATTTAAAAGTAATAGCAGGTCAGACGGGCCCTTCAGTCGAAAAAGTAAGAAGATCGATAAATGATTTCGCCAAGCAAGGCAATAGAAGCATTAGCACAATTGAAGGGCAAGTTACTGCCTTAAGAGCATTAAGAAGAGAAGCAGATATTAATAGCAAGGAGTTCAAAGAGCTAACTGCTGACATTGCAAAATATGAGAGACAGTTAAACAAAGCTCAAGGTAGAAGTGGAGGTGGAGGAGCCCGTCAGGCGACACAGGTAGCTGGTGCAGTTATCTCTGGCGGAATTTTTGGTGGCCCTGAAGGCGCACTGGGTGGACTGGCAGGCGCTGGTCTCGGAGGGGTTCAAGGTGCATTTGCAGGTGCTGCAATAGGTGCTCAGGCTGCTGGTATTAGAAAGGCTATTGGAGCTGCAGCTGACTATTCGGCACAAATCCAAAAGCTAGAAATTGGACTGAGGGGAGTTGTAAGCAGCGAGTCTGAATTTAATCAAGCAATCGCAGCGGCAAATTCAGCTACAAAGGATTTTAATATTTCTGCTATTGACTCAATCACTGGCATAACTAGGCTTTCCGCTGCTGTAATAGGTGCTGGGGGCAACCTGACAGATGTTGAGATTGTCTTTAGAGGGATCAGCTCTGCCGTTATAGCTACTGGAGGAAGTGCAGATGATGTGAGATCTGCAATCACTGCGATGGTGCAGGTATTCTCCAAAGGAAAGGTCAGCGCAGAAGAACTTTCTGGGCAGCTCGGTGAGCGTTTACCAGGCGCAGTAGTCCGCTTTGCTAAGGCTGCATTTGGGACAGGCCCTGAAGCAATGCAAAAACTTCAGAAGGAGCTGAAGGCGGGTACTGTTGGTCTGAACGAATTAATGATTTTTGCTTCTGATACAGGGCTTGAGTTTGAAGATCTTGCTAAGAAGATTGCTGGGAGTTCTGCGTCAGCTGGGGCTCGACTAAACATTCTTGTAGATGCTTTCAGGCTTGAACTAGGAACTGCTATCCAGCCTATTGGCGCTCAAATTCAAGATTTTGCTGGAGAAGTGCTTGTTGAATTTAAAGATGAGATTATTTCTGTAGTGAAAGAACTTGGCAAGCTTGTGTTAGGGCTTCTTGCTTTAGCTAAATTTGTTGGTGACAACAAAGAGGTGGTTGGATTTTTCGCCGATCTAGCTTTAAAAATTGGATTAGCGCATCTAGCAATTAAAGGTTTAGCTGGAATTCAAACTTCATTTGCTGGAGTTGTTGCTGCAGGAACTAAAGCGAAAATTACAGGAGATGTAGCTCAGACTTCCGCTGGCAAGGTAACACTTCTAAAGAATGCATTGACCGGCCTAGCTGCGCTTGGGGTGGTAACAGTAGGCATTAATTTCATAACTAAAGGATTTGGAGACCTAGCCGAATTCAACCAAAAGGTTGATGCAATTAATCAGGGAATAAAAGATCCAGCTGCTCAATTTAAGGGCATGACCAAAAAGCAGGTAGAAGAAAGTCAAGCGGAAATGAGAAAAGAAGCTGTTGGGCTGCGAGCGCAAATTGCGGAAGATCAAAAGCCAGATAACAGCACGGCTACAGGACTAAGGAGACTTATACCACAAGCCCTTCTCCAGTTAGCTGGTCAAAAGACTGACTTAGACGTAACAAGAGAAAAGCTTCTCAGACCTGGACGACTAAAACAACTTGAAGCGGCTCTCAATGTTGACCCTTCTGACTTCGCAGTGAAGGCAAAGAAGACTGTATTTGACCCCTTAAATCCTGACGGCACAGGCGGCACAGGACCGAAAGACATATCTGAAGCGATGGCAGATAAATTAATTGGAGCAAATAATTTAAGGCAAAAAGGTGTTCAGATAACTAAAGAAGACATATTGGCGCAACAAAAAATTGCACTAGAAGCAGCTAAATCATTGCTTCCCCAAAGGCAAAGAGTAGAAGTCAATAAAATCAACGTCAAAACTGCTAATGACATCTTTGCGTTAGAAGAACGCAACAGAAAGGAAGCAGAACAAAAACTTATAAAAGAACGAGAAAAAGCAGTTGCTCTGAGCGAAATTAAATTAATAACAGGAGAGATTACTCAGGAAGAATTTGACCAGCAGGAAATTAGGCAGCAAGCCTTTGAGCTTACTAAGCTGTTTCCAGAGCAGCTTGAAAGAGTACAAGCTGCGCTTGAAGAAGCAGCAAGTCCTTTAGGTCAGTTCAAGAAGGGCTTAAAGGAATTGTTTGAGTCTGCAATGGACCTGAAGACTGCTTTAGGTGAGTTTGCAGTTCAGGCGGTTGACAGTTTTGGAGATGCTTTTGCTGATTTTGTGACAACAGGCAAGGCAAATTTTGCTGATTTTACGGCTTCAATCTTGAGAGACCTGGCAAAAATCTTTGCAAGAGCAGCGTTGTTTAAAACTCTCTCCATGATCCCTGGCGTAGGTAACTTCTTGGGTCTTACCGCAGCAAATGGTGCTGTAACCAAAAGCATGACTCCTCCTACAACAATCCCTGGCGGTGTTGGCGCTATGGCAGCAAACGGCCTTGCTGTCGCAAAGAACGGGATCGTCCCTTATGCCAAGGGCGGGCTAGTCACAAAACCCACGCTGTTCCAATACAAGCAGGGTGGCGTCGGCAGTTACGGCCTAATGGGCGAGGCCGGGACTGAAGCGATCATGCCGTTACGTCGTGGAGCTAACGGCAAGCTCGGCGTCGAAGCATCTGGCAGCGGAGTAGGAGATGTAGTCGTGAATGTTGATGCTGCTGGTTCTTCTGTTGAGGGTGACGGCAACCAAGCCGCGCAACTTGGCAAAGCTATTGGGATTGCAGTACAACAGGAGCTAGTGAAGCAAAAACGACCTGGAGGCTTACTCTCACGCTAATGGCTGTATTTCCTTCTATTGATCCTTCTTACGGAGCGCAAAAGCGCAGCGAGCCTGTTGTTCGTACAGTTCAATTCGGCGATGGATATCAAGCTCGACTGAGTTTTGGTTTAAATCAAAATCCGAAGCAGTGGTCTTTGGAGTGGAGAAATATCACTGAAGCGCAAGCCGACACTATTGAGACATTCTTAGATGCTCGCGCTGACGACAACGCATCCTTTGACTGGTCTCCTCCTGACGATCCTGATACTTACAAGTGGATTTGTCCTTCTTGGTCAAAAACCTTGCCTTATTCAAACTTGGCAAATATTCAGGCAACATTCCAAGAAGTATTTGAACCGTAATGGCTGTATCGTCTTGGGCCGCTACCACCGCATTTTCTGTTGGTGATATTCGCCGTGCCACAACAGATCAAGCAACCGGCTTATTCTTTCAATGTGCGGTTGCTGGAACGTCTGCTAGCACCGAGCCTAGTTGGCCAACAGATGTAGGCAGCACGATTGTTGATGGTGGCGTCACATGGACTGCGATCAGCAGTGTCTACGAGGAACTACTAAAACTTTCCCCGAGTGCAGTTATTGAACTCTTTGAGTTACGCCTAGACAATAGTTTGCATGGCAGCTCAGACGTATATCGTTTTCACAACGGCATGTCTAGAAATAATGTAAATATACAAGCAAACGTAGTCTTTAACTCTCAGGAATACGTCAGGCTGCCAATTGCAGCGGATGGTTTTGAATATTCCAATACTGGAACGTTGCCACGTCCCACGTTAACCGTCAGTAATTTAGACGGCACAATGACTATTTTACTTGCATTAGTAAATGCAACGACTGCCGGTAATGATCTTGGTGGAGCGGAAGTTCGCAGAATCCGCACCCTGAAAAAATATCTTGATGACATTAACTTTCGATTTGACGACACCGCTATTACGCAAGACGGAAACACGTTGATAACGCAAGGCGGAGATACCTTTATTTTCAGCAATCTTGGTAATCCAAGTGGTGTTGCCGACCCTCACGCTGAGTTCCCGCAAGAGCGATGGTTTATTGATCGCAAAGCGAATGAGTCGCGCAACTCAGTGACGTTTGAACTGGCCAGCAAGTTCGACCTAGCTGGGCAGAAGTTACCAAAACGTCAGATCATCGCGAACGTTTGCCAGTGGATTTATAAGTCATCAGAGTGTGGTTATAACCCTGCTGTCGGACCAGGCAAACAGATTGATGGTGTTACTTACACGCGGTTTGATGTAAACAACGAAGGCGTTACAACTGACGCTGAAGATGTATGCGGCAAACGAGTCGCTAGTTGCAAATGCCGTTTTGGCGATAACGCAGAGCTTCCGTTTGGATCGTTCCCTGGAGCTGGCTTAACCAAGTGATGAAGCTAACAGCCGCAATGAAGGCTGAAATCCTGCAGCACGCCAAGGATGAGTTCCCGCGTGAGTGCTGCGGTCTGGTTGCTGTAATCAAAGGACGCCGCAAGTATTTTCCGTGCCAAAACATTGCTGAAACACCTGACGAGCACTTCATCCTTAACGGTTGGAACGTTGTTGAGGACCAAGGAGAAGTCGTAGCGATCGTGCATAGCCATCCAAAAACCAAGCCTGAGCCATCAGTCGCGGACAAGGTTGCGTGCGAAAAATCAGAACTGCCTTGGTTCATCGTTAATCCCAATACACAGGCTTGGGGCGGCTGTGAGCCAACTGGCTTTGAGCTGCCTTATGTGGGTCGTGAATTTTCCTTTGGCGTCATCGATTGCTACACGCTGGTGCGTGACTGGTACAAGAAAGAGTGGGGCGTGGACTTGCGAGATTATGAAAGGCGTGACAAGTTTTGGGATCGCGGCGAAAACCTGTATCTAGATAATTTTGCAGCGGAAGGCTTCCGCAAGATTCCGGTTGATGAGGTGCAACGCGGTGACCTGCTGTTGATGCAACTGGTTTCGCCATTGCCGAATCATGCTGCGATCTATCTAGGTGATCAGCAAATCTTGCATCATGTGCAGGGCAGGCTGTCTAGCAGGGATCTTTATGGCGGTTACTATGGGAAGAACACTGCTTGCGCCTTAAGGCATGAAAGTCGTTAAGGTCTATGGCGCACTTAGGAAGCGTTTAGGCCAGTGTCGATTTGAGTTTGACGTAGCGACACCAGCGCAAGCAATCAAAGCATTGTGTGTAAATTTTTCCGGCCTAGAAAAATGGTTGATGGATAGCGAAAAAGACGGCGTAGGTTATCGAGTAACTATTGCTAAGGAGCACATCACTGACGACCTAAGTCCCTTAGTGATGCCTTGGAGCGAAAAAGAAGTTTTTAGCATTACGCCTGTAATTGCCGGTGCGGGCAGGGGTTCTGGCGCGATTTTTGCTGGTATTGGACTAATTGCTCTTGCAATTGTTACTCAAGGCGGATCGTTAGCATTTTCCGCTGGAGGTTTTAGTGCGGTGGGAGCAGGAGGAACGGCTGTGAGTTTTGGAGCGGCAGCATTTGGAACCAAGTTAGCCATAGTGGCCGGAAACCTTGGTGTCGCACTGGTACTTGGCGGTATTGCTCAATCAATTTCGCCCCAGCCTGAGCCAACCAGTCTTGACGAATCAGTGCAGCTTGAGTCTTTTACATTTTCCAACGTTGTAAATACCTCAAAGCAGGGGCTGCCAGTACCGATAGCCTATGGGAGGGTGTTCGCTGGATCAGCAGTGCTATCTAGCAGCCTTGACGTTGACCAGAAACAAGCATGACAGAGACTAAATACGTTGCTGGCGCGGGTGGTGGTGGTGGCAAAGGTGGTGGTGGTGGTGGTACGCCTACTGAAGCAGACGACACTCTGCAGTCGATCCAGTTTGCAAACGTCTTAGATCTAATTAGCGAAGGCGAAATTCAGGGTTTAGACGACGGGAATAAAAGTATTTTTCTAGACAGCACTCCAGTTCAAAACGCAGACGGCAGCAACAACTTCAGTGGCTATAGCGTTATTACACGTAATGGCACTCAAGCGCAAAACCATATCCCAGGAGATTTTGCTTCAACACAAGTTGAAAGAGCTGTCAACGTTGAAGTAACAAACGGCACGCCTGTCACTCGTAATGTTCTTGCGTCGGAGGTCGATCGTCTTCGTATAACGCTTACGATCCCTGGGCTGCAAAAAGTTGAAGATGACGGCGACATTGTTGGCCACAGCGTTCAGATAAAAATACAAATTCAATATGACGGTGGTGGGTTTAACGACGTAATTACAGACACAATTAGCGGGAAAAGCAGCAACAGGTATCAGCGCGATTATATGGTCAACTTGACAAGTAGTACCAACGTACAAGTTCGCATGGTGCGAGTCAGTGCTGACGAAACAAGCCAAAAACGTGCCAGCTCAACTATTTTTCAAAGTTATACCGAGATTATTGAGGAGAAATTTAGTTATCCAAACTCTGCGCTTGTTGCGCTTCGATTTGACTCTCGCGAGTTCAGCAGCATTCCGTCTCGTAAATATTTGATTCGTGGCATCAAGGTCAAGATTCCAAGCAACGCGACGGTAGATACAACAACGCATTTGGGTCGCATTACATATTCCGGCATTTGGGATGGAACGTTCCAGGCTGCAACTTGGACAAACGATCCAGCTTGGTGTTTATATGACTTGCTTACGGACACTAGGTACGGATGTTCCGTGCCTGAATCTTCGCTTGATAAGTATGACTTTTTCTCTGTCAGCCAGTATTGCAACGCTTTAGTTGAT
>Ga0181395_1001195_pt1 | contig 10664 bp, 14 predicted proteins | sample 18SPOviralmetaG_FD_130124 | JGI IMG/M metagenome (GOLD analysis project Ga0181395, IMG submission 130124) | Marine viral communities from the oligotrophic San Pedro Time Series (SPOT) site, San Pedro Channel, CA, USA - 18 SPOT_SRF_2010-12-16 | ecosystem: Environmental > Aquatic > Marine > Strait...
ACACATATGTGTTCCATCAATATACATATTAGAAGTTAGTCTTTTAGCAGCATCATAGATTGGATAAGGTTTTAATTGATATATTCCACTCCATTTTAATTCTTCAAACTTAACATTACCACCAGCATGTATTACAGATTGTGGAACTGATATATAAGTTCTTTTTGGAATTGTTACTTCTTCTACTTTTTCATAAGCACAACACATCCAAATAGAATCGGTACAACTTGTAGTAGCTACAGCATACTTTGAACCAACATAATGTGCAACTTCCTCTTCAAACATTTTTACAATTTTAAATGGATTATGTAACATTTTTAATTTCTTCCTTTAATTTAGTCATAGAATAATTATGAGTTCTATCTATCCAAACTATTTTTAAATCTAATTCCTTATTAGTATAATCTTTATCTTTATAGTCATCACCTAAAAATCTTACATCAAATTTACCAACTTCTAAATATTGACCTAAACCATATTCATTCCAATAAACCCTAATGTCATCTACATATTTTATTGACCTTAATATTTCTTCTCTTTCTTCTACGGAATGTATTGGTTTTATCTTACCATTTTCTAAAGAAGGATCCTCATGTAAAGCTATAGTTAAATGTGTACAGTGCTTCTTTGCCTCTTTAAACATCTTTACATAACCAGGATGTATTAAATCAAAAGTACCAGCAATAACTCCTCTAACTTCAGGTTTCGGTAATATCGTATGTAACATAATCAAATGTGCAGATTCTACCACACCATAGTCATGAGAATTACAATGATATCTAAAGAAATGTTTACCTAAGTTATTAAGTTTATTATCTTCATCAAAACCCGATAGAGCCATATATGGATAATCTTTATCAATACAATATTGTGCAGCATTTACTATATTCATTGAATTACCAGAAGATGATATCAAGATAACCATCGTATCTTCTTCCCAAAAATGTTTTATAAATTCTACATAAGCTTCATCTCTACCGAAATCATTTATATAACAGGTCAATCGAGAAGCATCAGAAAAACTGATAGCCTTTTTACCTAACATCTTTGTGTAGTCTTGAGCTATATGTGAAGCAACAGAGTTGCTACCACCATTACCTATTATAATAACTCTACCATAGGGTTGTATAACATCTTTAAATTCTAAAGACTTCTTTTTAATAACTTCTAATTCTTTTTGTAATGTTCCTATTTGCATAACCATTTACTCGTTGTAATACTTAAATAAATAGTTAAAAAAAATTTCAAAATCATAATTATTTTCAAAATCACAAATTTGACATTTATATTTTATTAACCTGAACTCCATGTTCTTCTACATTAATTTTTAAGAAATTATCATCTTCTATATAATGTTCAGTTATCACCAAAAAATAACCACCACCACCAGCACCACATAATTTAATAGCTTTAATTCTTTCATCACTTTCTAATGTATTTCCAATAGATTCAACTCCATTCATGGAAATTAAAGATGAAGATTTCTTTTTAATTTCCCAAGCATCATTTAGTATTTTATAAAAATTATTAGAATTATTCATATTAGATTCTAATTCATCAACCAAATTTAACAAAGGAATTATTTTATCAAAATCTATATCATTTAAAATATCATTTGAATTTCTAATAGAATTTGTATTAATCAAATATATATTAGTTTTTTCTAAAAGTGAATCTTCTATGGAAGTGCTTTCAACTTTATCAGGATAAAAATCTAATCTTTTTAATCCACCCAAACCACAACCATAAGGATCTTGATAACCAGTTAGTGGATTAAATTTATGTTCTATTTCTAAAGAAGTTTTACATATATCTAATTGTGTCATGTTTAGATTTAAAAATTTATTCACGGCAGCAACTAAAGCTATTGTATAAGAGGAAGAGGATGCTAGTCCTGAACCAGTTGATGATATATCTGTGTTGAATACTATCGTCACAGGAGGTAAATCAAAGTGTTTCAATACTTCTCTAGCAACATCATTTTTTATATCATCTATTGTATCTACTGTTTCTGGTGTTAAATAATTAATTCTATATTTGTTGCTATGGTTATGTGATAACAATATATAAGTGTACATATTTATTGGAAAACTTATAACAGAACCTTTACCATATTCCTTAACAAAATCTATTAAATCAGTAGAACCACCTACCAACGATACTCTTAATGGGCATTTAGATACAATCATCTACAACCTCGTATTTTAATAATATTTTTTTTCCGTTTAATTTAAAGAATGCTGGGAAATTTACATTGTCACACATTCTAATATTATCCCACAAGTTGATTAAATTTTTGTTAACATCTAATTCTGAATCTTGTGTATTTCTTTTTTTATGATAATCACCATTTCCAGTCTGTTCTGTTAGTTTTATTATTCTGCTATCCAGCACATCTCTAATAAAGATATTAAAGCAATTAGATTGTCCTAGTTTTCTGTTCTTATCTATTACTTCATATGTATCCATCTTATCTATGGAAACATTATGTTGATGTGCTATTAATCCAGTATCAACTCCTTTGTCAATACTAAATAAACTTATTGTTAAATTTGGTCTTTTGTTTAAAATAGCCCATTGAATTGGAGCATGTCCCCTACCTTCCGGTAAAGGTGACTCATGTAAGCAATAAATTCCATACTTGGGCAAGTCTATCACATCGTTTGGTATCATTTTATAATATCCTAATAAAAATATCATATCAAAGGTATTATCTATGTCACCAAGAGAATCCAAAACATATTTATCTATTTGTTCTTTACAATTATCAGAAACAAACTTTGCTCTTAATCCTAAAAAACCTACTTTTAAAATACCTGTATCTACTTTAAGAATCACTTTTACCTCTAATATATCTAGCTAGACCGTCTTTTACATTTACTTTAGGAACAAAACCTAAAAGAGTATTGATTTTACTAACAGAACTTCTTCTGTTTTTTACTTTTTGGGAGTCATCATCTTTATAAATTATTTGAACTTTTTTATTCATTATATTCATCATGGTTTCTGCTAACTCTACAACAGTAGTTTCTTTACCACTACCAACATTAAAAAATTCACCTGTAACTTTACTTTCCATACCCATCATATTTGCTCTTGCTATATCATCAGCATGAATTAAATCCATAGTTTGACTACCATCGCCAAATATAGTTATATCCTCACCATTATTAATCTTATTGTAAAAGATAGGAAATACTTGTGTATAAAAAGCACCCTCTCTCATCCTATCCGAATAAACATTATAGTATCTGTATCCTAACCAATCTACTTTACAATTAGATTCAAAAATCATTTCTGCAGTAATTTTAGTCCAACCATATACAAAATTTTTATACTGAAATGGATGTTCTTCATCTACTGGTAAATATTGTGGTTCACCATAAACAGATGCTGAAGAAGAGTAGCATATTTTTTCAACACTATACTTATTCGATAAATCTACAATATTAAAAGTACCCATTATATTAGTGTTAATTGATTTTCGTGGTAAAACTTCTGAGTCTTGTATCAACATTGAAGCACAATGAAAAACATAATCAGGTTTATAAGTCTTAAAAATATATTCCATTTCATCTAACTTTGATATATCCAACGGATAAAACTTGACCGAATTATTTTTTAAATTACTATTTGATTTATCCGAATTAAATAAATTATCAACAACTATACATTTTTTTGGATTTTGTTCTAACACCTTGTCTAAAATATAAGAACCAATATTACCAGCACCACCTGTTATTAAAACACTTTTGTTACTCAACTTACTCATATTTTTATTTTACCTCTTACTATATCAAAAAACATTTTCCAATCAGATACCTTGGCTTTAATAGGGTGATTAAATGTTGCTGGTTCATTCTTCTCAAAAAAGTAATGACCACTCCAAGCAAATGGATAAATAACAAATGGAATCAATGGTATCAATAACCAATGTTCATTTAACAGAATAAATATAGTAAAAAAAATAGTAAATAATTGTCCCACAAAATGTAATCTCCTACACTTTTTATTCTGATGTAATGAAAGATAGTATTTGTAATAGTCCATCGCTACCAATATATATCCTCTGTCACCATAGGATTATTTCTTATATTTTTATTATTTTTTATCCATAAGTTCTGATATTTAGTGATTATTCTTGGGTTATAAATATTTTCTCTTGATAAATTAGGATTATCTTTATCGATAGCTGTATGTGAATAAGAACTTTTCATGTATGACCAAGTTGGTAAACCTAAATACTTAAATTTATAACCATTAAAAACCGCTCTAGCCCAATATTCAAAATCACATGATCCACCAAAACTAATTATATCAGGACTACCAATCGTTTCATACAATTCTTTTCTAAATATAGTTCCTGGAAAATATATAAAATTATTACTTCTTGTTAAGTTATCACCATCAATACCAAACATCCAATCAAACATAAAATTTGGATCGGACCAACCTTTATTCATTTCAACTTCCTCATTAGGAAGAGGTATACCCTCTATTTCAAATTCTTCATCTATATGATAACAATTTGAACACACTGCCGCGTATGAATCATCCAATGACATTAAATGCTTTAAAGATAAACTATAAAATGTTGGTGTATAAAAATCGTCTTGATTTGAAGCATGTACATACGGAAATTTAATTAAATCTTTAGCACCTAAAAACCCACCAGTAGCAGCTTTATTTCCATAATTAAAATCTGAATAATGGTATTCAAAATATTTATGATTCTTAATAAAATCTGGTATTTTATTTATAATATTTTCATCACCATTATCATTAAATAGTATAAATTGAAATTCTACATTTAATGCATCTAATGACATCAATTGATTTACAGTAGATTTTGCTATTAAGGGATTTTTATTATAAACACTTTGTATTACGGTTAACACTATTTCCTCACTAATAAATTTTTATTAAAATTATCCATATAAAATTTGTTTTGAGCTTCTTGTTTGTCTTTTGTTTTTGGATGATACAAACTTAATTCCTCTTGTGGTGGTAAGTGAGCATAAGTTTTTGCTCCTCGTATCAACTCGTGAAGTGGTCTTTCCCATCGAATTTCACTATCACGGCGGTAAACTCGTGATTGGTAGTCAGGATAGTTTACCCAATTTTGTTCTGACATATTCCAACCCCACCTCTTAACATCTTCTTGTGTAAATCCATCAACTGTATTGACTCGTGGTATCCATATCAAATCTACTTCATTAATTTCTAATATTTGTTTTAATTGTTGTAGTAATATTTCATGTGGATATTCATCAGCATCTATGTGAAATACATAATCACCAGTAGACTTTTCTATAACTGAATTCTTATGGTCTGCAAAGTTACCATCAAGTTTTCTATTGTAATCAATTACTCTACTATCTATTGAATATTTATCAATAACCTTTTTAACACCTTCATCATCACCATCAACGCAAATTACTATTTCATCTTCTTCATCAATGCGTGTAATTAACCTATCCAATAATCTTTCTAGTTCTTTGGCCTCGTTGTGAACTGTTATACCATAACTAATCTTCATTTAATTCCATCATAGTCTTAGTTGTTTTAGTTTCAGCTTCAAATAAATCTACAGTAGTTCTTGGTAACTTTTGATATTCAGATTCTAAGAATACTCGATTTCTTTTACATTCTCTTAGATTAAATGTTCTAAAAAATTTAGATAAAGACTTAACTTTGGTTAATATTTTGGAAGTTTCTGGTTTAGTAATAGTATCCTTCATCTCAACAGAAACTGCACCTTCTTCATTTTCTAACCCCCCTAATCTCATTATAAGTCTGGTCATTTTTGAACTAGTCATTGGTCTTGTAATTGCAGTATCTAATTGTATTCCTACAAAAAACTTAGTTACTCTACCATTTTTTTTCCTATATCGTAGATTTGGGTTTATACACAATACAGTTCTATTTACAGATTTAGCACTATCTTTACCTTTATATTTAAATGTTACAATTTGACCAGGTTCTATCTTGGTCCAAGATATATTTTTCTTAGCCATTATAAATCCTTAACGATTCCCATTTCTCTACAGGCATCCAAAAAATCGTGTTGTCCATATTCTTTAGCATTGTCCACATCTAATATTTCTGTATGACCTTTATATCGTTCTTCTTTTTGTTCCGATTCAGTTAGTTGTCTAACTTGTGCCATTTTATACAACCAGTTAGTCTTAGTACCTTCTGGATAAATTACTCCTAACTTTCCCATATTTACTATTGAAGGAAACCACATTATTTTTCTATCCTCATCATAATGACAAATATCATTCATTAGTTGAGTTGCACCAAGTTGTGCTTTCTTTAAGTCTGGCGAATCCCAAGTGTAAGCACTATTACTTGTATAACCACAAGTAAAACACATATATGATTTAAACTCTTTTAGTACATCTGCTCTTGTTAAATCATCTTGTTTTTGTGTAACCGTATCTTCAAAACATTGATCGGTATCAAAACATACAGGACAATCTATTTTTACTTCTGCCATACTATACCTTCTTTAATTTTGGTAGTTTAAGTTTAGGTAATGGTTTATCCGTAATCTTTTTTAATTTTGGCAATTTCAAACTGACTTCTTGTGGAACATCAGCTAATACTTTTGTTACTATATCATCTAATTTGTATTTCATCTTATCAAAAGAGAATGAACTTTTACAATATAATTGTAATTGTTTGGCCTTAACCAAATACTTAGAATAGTTTTTAAATACATCTAACATCACTTGTCTTGCCTGTTGATAATTTACAGTAAACCATTGTGATTGTTCAAACAACATCTCTTTTGGAAATGAACCAGCTGGAACTTTAGTTAATGAACCACCTAACAATACCGCATAGTTTGTATTCAAAAAGTCAACTTGGCCACTCCAACCACTAGCAATAACAGGTTTACCACTTTGAGTTGCCTCTAATAGTGGTCTACCAAACCCTTCACCATGTGTGAATGATAAATGAGCCTTTACCTTTGGATGATTATATAATTGATTCATTTGACTATCGGTTAAGTCACCGTGTAGTAAATAAATATTTGGTAAATCACCTGATATATTAGACTTTATTGCCTTAATTTTATTTAACATATCTTCCCTATCCAATACAGAAAAAGATGCACTACTTGTCTTTAGTATTATACCAGGCATATTTTTTTGATTTTTAAATGTTTCTAAAAATACTTTCAACATCATACCAATATCTTTTCTATCTTCACCCATACCACCAGATAACCAATGGCCAGTAAATAGAAAGTTCCAATCATTATCTACTTTATTAAATGCCTCTGTAATATCTTCATCCATATCTTTGGTTTCAAAATATTCATCTGTATCTACACCCTCGAATAAAACTTCCATTGGCTTAGTTACTCTTATATTACCCTTCTGTTTGGTTTTTTCATCTTCAAAATCAAAGTTAGCATTAGTAAATCCTGCCTTAGTAAATTTAGAAGTAACTATATTCATATCCATTCGGTTCATACCCTCTAACCATTGTGGAACAGGAATGGTGGTTTCTATACCAGCAGTTACTCCAATGTTCCTCTTTGCTACTGGAGTAAATTCATTTGGAACTACTACATGAATATGTAGGTCTGGTTGTTTAGCCAGTTGTGGTGAAGTTAGTAGTCTTGACTTAATCTTTTCGTGATGTTCATTACCATCTTCTAAAGCATTCATTGGTGTATTCCCCCAACGAACAGAATTAATAATCACATCATACTTATCTAAATCAATCAATGCTCTACATATATCTCTTGCATGATTTCCATACCCACTACGAGTCTTAACTGGTCCTGTAACTAATATTTGTTGTTTCATAATTATACCTTAAATATATCAAATTTCTTTCTTGGTTTAAATTTTTCAAAACCTCTATCCATGTGGTCTATAAAGTTTTGACTCATGAGTTTTGCACTCATCATTGCATCACCACCCATTACAAATTCATGACCTTTCATTCCACATTTATCTCGTTCTATTTTATCCATATCATACCACTCTTTTATTTTTTCACCAGCCTCCTCAAAGTCTGGTCTATCATCAAAAATATATGGTGTAGGTAATGAGCCCATTAGTGAACGAGTCTTAGGCCAAACTGGTTTTACCCAACTACCCCAACTCAATCTACTATCGTGTTCCCACTCTTTCCAATTGTGTAGTGATTTGATTTCCTTGTAATCTTCAGCAGTTAGTTTATGTCCCTCAACTTCAAATCCACATTGGTCTTGTAGTCCACCTGTAACATTTACAACAATAGGTGTACCGCTCATCAGAGATTCTGCAGTTCCTAATCCAAATCCCTCGTTACTTGCAAGGTTCATTGTAACATCACTCATATTGTATAACATATTCATTTGACTATTTTCTAACTTCTTAGTACTAAATACTATATTACACTCTGGAGCTAACACTTCAGCAACTACTGGTAAATCTGTTCCATTTTCATCTCTTGGTTGAGTGTGCATTATATATCCAACTTTATCTTTTTTATCTTCTGGTAACATATCTACAAAATGTTTAAATGCCAATATACAATCGCCAGGTAACTTTCGTCTGATGTTTCTATTAAGATATAATAAAATAAACTCTATTGGTTTATTATTAAAGAACTCACTCTTCATCTTTTTCATTTCAGCAAGTTCTTTCTTATCTGTAATTGGATAAAAGAAATCTTCGTTTATACCATGAGGCACATAAGTTGAATCCCAATCAGTACGAGGTTTTTGAACCGCGACTTCATCTACGATGGCCACAGTTTGTTTGGATATATTCATAATCAAATCACAAGATTCATAATAAAACTCATTGTACTTTGGAGCTGGCCAATCATCCCAAATATTATAATAGTATATCGGAATGTCTTGTCTAATTTCATGTTCCATTTGATACAACCATCCCCAAAATCTTGGATCTGTATAATGTAGTATGGCATCAGGTTTCTCTACCTTTAATAACTCTCTAAGTATTTCTGGATTACCATATCCACTAACTGGATAAATTTTTAAGTAACCATCAATACCCAACTCATCTTTGATGGCCTGTTTCATATCAACTATCTTACCTTCTTCTGGATGTTTAATTGCACCACCAACTTGAACCCAATCATAATGATGTACTGTACCCATAACAAATTCTCTGGACATTGTACCAACACCACTACTCATTCTCAAATCATCAGATAGTAATAATATCTTTTTCTTTTTCTTTTTTGTTAAATTAACTGATTGTAACTTTGGTAACCCCATATATAACCCCTTAGAATTTGCTTCCACTTTTGTGTAATTCAGTATATTTTAATACTTCTTTTCTAAACTTTTCATCATGTACAAATAAATCAAGCGAACGATTTACTAATTTTTGTAATGAAAATTCATCTTCTATTGTTTTGTTTTTAAACTTCTTGTATAATTCATTTATAACTTTAACCGAAGTTAGTTTTACTTCACTCATACGATAACCTCATTGTATATACATATATATATAAATATATAACTAATCAATAATAATGTATTTTTTTTTATTTTTTTCACAATATTTTAATGCAGAGCCTGTACCTTTAGTAACTTTACCTTCTGGACAGAATGCGACAACCTTATCTGAATATTTTGCAATCTCTTCATTTCTCTTGTGGTAATTACTTTTATAAAATGGTTTATTATACTTATATGGTCCATTAACACAATGTATATTATGTGGTTTATGTACTGGTGGAAATTCACTATACTTTACATCAAATTCCAATGCAAACTTTTTAGCATATTTATCTGCACCATCTCCACAACCACCACTAACTATTTCTAAATCCTCACCATAACCTTTTTTCAACTTGAAAACAAAATCTTGTATCTTTCTTGAATTAGTATATCCTCTACTACCGACTATTGCTATCTTCACGGTCATTGCGTTTTTGTTTCTTAACTGTCTTATCTTTTGTAGTGAAATCATAACATTCCTTAAATGTTTTTAGTCCTAATATTATACCACCAGAAGCATTATAATTATACCTAAATCTTGAGTTTAACTTTATATCAGGTGGAGATACATCAAACCAAGCAAACTCTCTACAATCATCTAAAATCTTAATCATAGTTTTATATCTAGCATTACTTTTACTTTCCCAACCTTGTAAAAAATTTTGAAAAGTTGGTGAATTTATATCAGTACTATCTTGATACCAAAAGTAAATTGGAAATGGTTGTGTTGTCTTTGCGATATCACTAATCAATGGAATTAATATTTCTTCATGTTCTAAAAAGTCAACTAATTTTAATCTCAAACTTATATTATTCATATCATTTTCCTATCACATAATTCTTTTTTATCTTTGAATTCACAATACTTACAATTTTTAGTAGATACAACTTTTTGATATTCCTTATCAATTCGCTTTCCACTTTCATCAAAACATTCTTCTATGAACTCATCTAATCTTGTTACAACCTTATTTATACTTGGTTTACCATTCGCAGGAACAAACGCTTGTACTCTTTTTTGAGGAAAATCTAAATTCTCATAAAGTTTCCTCTTTAATATTAAATATTCAATTTCTATTTTATCCATTGGAATATCATGTTGTTTGGAAAAGAATTGCTTGTACATTAATAACTGGTTAGGTTTACTCTTATCTGCCTTCATATAATTATTCCAACTCTTAGT
>Ga0181395_1001200_pt1 | contig 10640 bp, 8 predicted proteins | sample 18SPOviralmetaG_FD_130124 | JGI IMG/M metagenome (GOLD analysis project Ga0181395, IMG submission 130124) | Marine viral communities from the oligotrophic San Pedro Time Series (SPOT) site, San Pedro Channel, CA, USA - 18 SPOT_SRF_2010-12-16 | ecosystem: Environmental > Aquatic > Marine > Strait...
CTTTGGTGACATGAATTTTGAAACCAATGAACCTAATGAGATTACATTAACACTAAGATACGATTACGCTATCTTACAATTCTAAGAGGATAATATGAGTTTTATAAAAGAAATGCTTTCTAGTGATGCTAAAATATCATCAAAGAGAACAGTTGGTTTTGCAGCATTCTTTATGTTAATTTGTAGTTGGGGTGCTGATACCTTTTCTGCATTTGAAGTTAAAGATAAAATATTAGAATGCTTTATGTACATTTCAGTAGTTGGACTTGGAGTTACAGCTGCTGAAAAGTTCGGTAAAAAATAGTTATAGTTCAAAACTAAATCATAGGAGTCAAATATGGCTGAAGTCAAATTCCCTACGGAAGTAGTGGATTTGCCGTCAAAGGGATTATTGTATCCAGAAGGTAGCCCTTTATCATCTGGAAAAATAGAAATCAAATACATGACGGCAAGAGAAGAGGATATTCTAACATCTGCTAACCTTATCAAACAAGGTGTGGTTGTAGAGAAATTATTAGAGTCACTTATCATAGATAAATCAATTAAGATAGATGATTTACTGATTGGTGATAAAAACTCTATCTTAATCGCATCGAGAATACTTGCATATGGTAAAGAATATGAAGTGGAAATAGGTGGTAGGAAGATAGATGTAGATTTAACTACACTAAAAGATATTGAGTTAGATGAGAGCATAGTCACAAACGGAGTCAATGAATTTGAGTTTGAATTACCTGCTACAAAAAGAAAATTAACTTTTAAATTACTTACATCAGGTGATGAAAAGTCTATTGAACAAGAAGTCAAAGGTTATCAGAAAATAGATGGTATTGGATACGAATTAACTACAAGATTAAAACACCAAATCATTTCAGTAGATGGTGATACTAAAAGAGCTACCATTAATTCTTTCGTTGATAATGAGTTCTTATCAAGAGATTCAATAGCTTTTAGGTCTCATGTTGCTGATATTATGCCTGATGTAGATATGACATCAACATATACGGATAATGAAGGTAACGAAAAGGAGTTTACGGTCCCTATGACCGTTACGTTTCTTTGGCCTGCCGCTAACATATAAAAAAGAATTACACGAACAACTCTTTCAAATAAGTTTTAACTCACAAGGTATGTTCTCTTTTTCAGAGGTATACAACATGCCTATATATCTTCGTACATTCTACTTTAAGAGATTACAAAAACATTTTAAGGATGAAGCTGAAGAAATGAAGAAAGCTCAACAGAAGAACAAATCATCCATTCCATCTTATAAAAAATGATAAATGTGATATTTATTATTGAATAATCCCACACAAAAATAATACTATGGAGAATCAAAAATGGCTGGTAGAGAAAATCTGATTTTTAAGTTTTTTGAAAAATGGAAACAGAAAAAGCTAAATAAATACGCTAAAAACATGTTGAAAAGCAATCCCTCACTTGAACAAGATTTAAAAAGATTGGATAAATCTTTTGCTAAATTTCAAAAAAAATTAGGTAAATAGTAAAGGTAAGAAATGTCTAAATCAAGCAAAGAGAGACTACGAATATTAAAAGAAATTGAATCTATCGAAAAGAAAATTAATGATGGCGTAAATATTCAAAATAAAACTCGTGAAAAATATAATGAATTGTTAAACAAAAGCTTTAGATCTTCTTCTGATGCTTTAAGTTTAGATAGACAAATAGAAAGGTTACAAAAAGGCTCTCTTGGAATACTCAATAAAAAACTTGGTTTAGAATCACAAATATCCGCATTAGAAGATGTAAAGAAAAAAGGTAGTAAAGAGCAGATAAGCAGTGCTACAAAGTTAACAGAGTTAATGGCAGATGTGGTGGATGGTACTAAAGATTTCTCATCAGCTTTAAAAGAAATAGCAGAGGAAGACTTTGGAGATTTAAATGATGCGGCTAAAGACTTTGGAAGAACTCTACAAAATGGTGGTAAAGGTTTAGAATCTCAAATAAAAGGAGCTGCCGCATTAAAAGATGGTTTTGGTAGTATAGCAGAATCTTTAATTGGTATAGATTTAAGTATGGCTGGATTAGTAGCAGCTGTAGTGTCTTTTGCACTAAAAATAAAAGAAGTAAGACAAGAATTAGGAACGACAGTATTTCAGTCAACGAGACTTGCTGGTAATATGTCGTTAGCTGCAGCTTCTGCTACAGCATTTGGTGGTAGCGCAGAACAAGCACAAGCTGCTGTAACTTCGTTAGTAGATGAGTTTGGTTCTATAGATGTTGTAAGTGCTAGAGTATCGGCTCAGTTAGGTTCGATAACAGGTCAGTTTGGTTTAAGTGGAGATAATGCTGGTAGGTTACTAAAGCAGATGCAAGCTATAAATGGTGCTTCAATAGAAACTAACTTAAACTTGATAGGTTCTGTTGGTGAACTTGCTAGAGCTGAAGGAGTTGCTCCTGCTAAAGTTCTAAATGATATAGCTAGTGATACAGAAGCATTTGCTCTTTTTGCAAAAAAGGGTGGTGATAATATAGGTAGAGCTGCTATACAAGCTGCTAAATTAGGTTTGAATATGGCTACAGTAGCCGGTATAGCTGAAAGTTTATTAGACTTTGAAACTTCTATAGAAAAACAATTAGAGGCTTCTGTTTTATTGGGAAGACAACTTAATTTAGACAAAGCTAGGCAATTAATTCTTGCAAATGATTTAGAAGGATTACAAAAAGAGTTAGTAAGACAAGTTGGTAGTCAAGCACAATTTGAGGCTTTAAATTTTATACAAAGAAAAGCTCTAGCAGAAGCTATAGGTACTAGTGCAGCTAATTTAGGTAAAATAGTAGCTGGTGGTGGTATAGCAGCTGGTGCTCCAAAAGCACAAACAGGTGGTGTAGTTAGACAAACAGGTTTAGCTGTAGTTCATAGAGGTGAAACTATAGCTGGTTCACAATTTGGTGGTAGAGAAAGTAATAATTTACTAAAGCAATTAATAGAACAAAACGCAAATTTAATGGGTAGACTAACAAATAAGGTTAGTGACCTTGGATTAAATTCATAGGAGATAAGAAGTGGCTTTAAAAGACTTAGTATCAGATTTATCCAATTTTAAAGGACAATCTAATTACGATGGATTAGACAGTCAGATAGAGAAAGGTGTAGACTTTTTTCCTAATAATTCTGCAGGTGCTAATGGTTTTACTCCTAAGACTAATTTAGAGAGTAAGTATAATAAGTTTATGAAAGATGTCAGAGAAAATAACTCTCTACCAAATCAGTATCAAAGTCAAGCTAATATATTAGCTCCTAACAGTGGGCTGAGGATAAATACTAATAAACTAAGACTAGCTTACGGAACACAAGGTGAATATTCAGAAGCAGAGGGAGTTGGTATATCTAAAATAAGTCACATATTATCTAATGATAATCAATTAGTGAAAAGAGTTCAGCCACAATTTTTATCAGATTTTATGACCACACCGCTAGCTGAATATAATAGTCAATTTTCTTTATCTACACCACTAGGTGCTGGAACTAAAACTCTCATAGTTAAGAAAGAGGCTTTCAGATTAGTTGAAGGTGAGTCTCAATTCGATACATACAGAAGCCCCTTTTCTGTTAAAACTACATTGTCTAATTATGATACTAGTGATTACATAAAAGATTTATTTGAGTTTAAGAATGGTACATTTAAAAATGTTCCTGCTGGTATAAGTAATAAAGGGAAACCGATTACAAAAACATTTGGTGAAGTTGCAGACCCAAACAACTTTATTGGATTTACACACCCATTTATTCTCAGAGAAACTGGTAATCAATGGGGATTCGATAGTGTTAATTTTGATGCTAAAGATACTATATTAGAAAAGATACAAAAATTTGCAGGAGGACTAGGTAATGTAGGAGACAATATTCTTGGAGATTTTGTAAGAGGAGCTCCAACTTTTACAGGTTTACTTAGTAGAATAGGTAACGATAAAATAAGAATAGGAAAGTTTATCGCAACACCAAAGGGTGCTGGTTTTATAGGAAAACAATTTCTTCTACAGGCTCTAAATCCAACTATAGAAACTAAATTGTATAATCCATTATCAATACTTTCTGATACTGGAATACATATTTCAAGACATATACCATCAATTGACTATGAAGATGCACTAAAAGTTACAGGACCAGATGGTAGATTGTCTTTTCAAAGTAAAGCTTTTGGTACTGCCGATATATCTACTAAAATACAGACAGACTCGATAAAACTAAATACGGGTATCAGTCTGATTGATAATTTTGTTAACAAAAAAATAGATAAAGCTATAGAAACAATTCAAGGAACTATTGATAAATCAATTTTTGCTTTGTCTAATCCAAATAGATACTCACCTTTTCCATCTTCAGCGCCGAAAAAAGTTGAAAAAGGTTCTATTTCTTTTCAAGGAGATATTGATTTAGCAGAGTCTGATTTAAATAAAGCTACTCAAAAACGAGGTGGTACTTTCAATGATAAAACTGCTAACATCGTTACAGATAAAGATATTGTAACACATGCTACTTTAAATTATTCACAATTAAAAGAGGACTTTTCATATACAGAAAATGAGTTACTCACTCCAAACGATATCAATTCCAATGAGGGTTTTGGGTTTGAAGACATGGAAAAAAGAACAGCCGCTAGAAAAATTAACAGAGATATAGGATTTCAGAAAAATCGTAACGGTGATGCCGATAAGATAAATATGTTACCATACGGTCTTGACTATAATCAAACAGCAGAGGCAGAGTTAAAAGATTTTATAAAGTTTAGATTCAAAGATGTGATTAATAATAAATTTTTAGTTTTCAGAGCTATATTAGAGGGAATCACAGACACAGTTACGCCTGAGTATGCAGAGGATAGATATATAGGAAGACCAGATAAACTATTTGTATATCAAGGTGTAGATAGAAATATAGCTTTTACATTCAGTATTTATCCTAAAACAAAACAAGAACTTCCTATACTTATGGACAAGCTAAATTATTTAGTCGGTTTATGTTATCCATCATACACAGAAGGAGAAAGAATGATTTCACCTTTTATAGAACTAACTATGGGTGATATGTTTAAAGATACTCCTGGTATATTAAGTAGTTTAACAATATCAGTAGAAGAACAAAGTACTTGGGAAATAGATGAGAAATTGCAATTCCCACACTTTATAAAAGCAGCTTGTGAGTTTAGACATATTGGAAAGTATGTGCCTGCTACCACAGGAAAACATTACGATTTAGATAGAAAATTGGTTGAGTCAGCTATTAAACCAGAGAGTAAAACTCCAAGCGAAGTTTTAAAGTCACAATTAGAAGAAACTAAAAATAGAGTGATTGATAGAGTCATTCCCAGCGTTCAGTAATTAAAATATTAGGTAATAGATTATGAGATATAGAAATAATACAGTAAAAAAAGATAAGAATAATAAAAGATATTACAAACCAACTATTGTTCCTAATATACCACTAAAAGATAGTGATATTTTTGTTTATCCTTTGTATGGTGATAGATTTGATACATTAGCTCAAAGGTACTATGATGATTCTAATTTATGGTGGATTATAGCTAAAGCCAATGAGATTGGTAATGGTAAAATTTCACCAGATCCTGAAAAGAAACTTAGGATACCAACGGAGATAAGTGATATATTAGATTCAGTAATTAAATCAAATTTTTAAAATGTTTACAAAATACATATCAAAAAATATACAAGAAAAAATGAAAGCTAAAGAAAGAGCTTTAGCTAGAAAGTCTAATACTGATAGTTTGTCTATAAAAGATATGGCTACTAGAACTGCATTTGTTAGAATGGCTTCTAATAAATCAGATGTTACAGTTAATAAGCTAATAGAAGGTGGATTAAGAAGTGATATTGAAAATAAAAAGCAGTTTGGTTTTAGTAAAGCTTATAATTTTACAGGTTTTAATAATACTGATAAAGAATTAAAACCTTTACCCGGTATTAAAAGTATAGAGTGTTCTTACAAAGGTGGATTTAAAGCAATTCGTGAGTGTACTGTTAATTGGGTTGTGCCTCATATAGATATGTTAAATGAACTAACTCCATACTTTTTTACAGTCGGTAAGACTGTTGTTGTAGATTGGGGTTGGGTATATGGAAATCAGAATATAGATAAACAATTATTTGACACATTTATTTCTTTTAGAAATAATGAATCCTTTAGAAATGTTATCATAAATCAAAATATTTTTAATAATCCACAAGATTTGATATTGAAGAAAAATGGTGACTATGATGCTATTGGTGGACAGATTACAAACTTTGAGTATAATCTTAGAGAAGATGGTGGTTTTGATTGTATCACCAAAGTTATATCTATGGGTTCATCTTTATTTAAGAAGCCAATCGATAGAGGTGGTAATCAAGCTGGATTTAAGATTAGTGGAAATAACGCAAAGTCTACACCACCAGACAGTTTGATTAATTGTGTTTTGAACTTAAAAAACATACTACTAAGTAGTTCTTTTAATATTACAGGAAATTTGGGAAATGAAAGAATTATTAGAAACATAGCTTTAAATATAACAAAAGGTTTGTATGATGAAGATGGTAATTCTACTGAGATTCCAAGATTTGAATTTAATAACTATAACTTACGACATTACTACAAAGGATTGGAGGGTGGATATGCACTTCATGTAGATGATACAAAAAATCCAAATGTTCTTTGGGCTTTATTTGATGGAAGAGAAGAGTTTTTTGTAACTTGGGGTTGGATGGAAGATAATATAATTAATAGATATGTATCATTTGAAGCTGGTGATGATAGACTACCTAAACTTACGATGAGAAGTATAGACACAATTTTAGATGAATCTGGGTTACCGATATCTACGGGAGAAATAGAAAGTGATTCATTAGATTTTGAAACAGAAGACTTTATAGATAAGTACGATTTGGATTTAGAAGATGTAAAAGAGTTTAATGCTTTTTTAAAAACAGAAACTCTCATAAGAAATCCTAAAGGATTATTTCCTGTAAATCCATTTTTATTTTTTATTCCTGAAACCGAATATAAAGATGAGTTAAAACCAATAGAGACGGGAAGAGGAAAAGGATATCAAGGTATTGCGAATATTTTTAACAATGAAAATAGAAATAATGCAAGAAATAAATTTTATAGTGACTTTAGACAAATACTAACTACATCAGACTCTAAAATGAAAAGATTCTCTTCACCAACGACTACTGGCTTTGGTAGGCTAAGAAATATTTGGGTTAATATAAAAGAAATACAAAAGGCTTTTGGTATCTCTAATCCTAAATCAAGTGATACATCAACATCTAACATAAATCCACCAGGAACTATAGATGTCGCTATAAATAATTTATTAACCTCATTAAATACAAATTTTCATAATGTTTGGGATTTTGAACTTGGTGTAGATCCATATGATTCAACTAATATAAAAGTCATCGATAAATCAGATGCAGAAATAAAAAATCCTCAATACACTACATATCAAGAAAACAGTCATTTAGTACAAGACAATGGTGGTGGTATATTTCAATTTCCAACATTTAAAGTTGGTAGTTTTGTTAAAAATCAAAGCTTACAATTCAAAATACCAAACGCACAGGCTATCACAATATTATATGGTTCAAATAAACCAAAAGGAAATAACGATCCTGAATACGCTAATGGACAATTAGACAAACTATTTAGAAACGATATTTCAGATTTTAAAGATGCATACTTGAGTGATATGAAATCATCTCATCAAAACAGTGCTGGTGAGAAAGGAGCAATAAAAACAAATGTTGGAAGTCAGAATGTAAATCCAAATTCAAGAATATCTTTTAGTGATACCTTTGGAATAAAAATAAATACTAAGTCTCCTTGGTGGAGACAGTGGACTCCTGATATAGATAAGAGTTCTAAGAAAAAAGAAACAGCCGATGAAGATACAGGATACTATGAAGTTACTCCTACAGATTTGGGTGTAAAGGTTACGGAAGTTAAAAAAAGCGGTACTACAGAAGTTAGAGATTTCTATGGAACAGATAATAATGGACATTTAATATTAAATTCAAGAATACAAAACAGATTAAATTCATATCTAAATGCAAACTCACCAGTTCAACAATTTGATATGAGTAATTTAATACCAGCTGAACTTGGCTTAGAAATAGATGGTACAGGTGGTATAATTCCGTTTGATATAATACATACAGAATATATAGAAGATAAATATAAATCAGAATTAATCAGTTACGCTTATGTAAATCAAGAAGCAACTTTTCAACAAAGGCAGTTGGGTATAAACACATCATATAATGGTATAGGTCCTACGGCTTCAGGACTTACTGCAAAATCTTCGATAGAAGAACAATCAAAAATACTTGAAGAAATAGAAGAAAAACCAAAAGCGGAACTAGGTCCTTTAACTTACTTTCAATTATTTGATGTCACTCATGTAGTAGATGAATTAGGTTGGAAAACTCAGTTAAATTCTAAAATGAGAATTAATCATATACCTCATGATGATTTTGTTACATTTACAGAAGAAGAAGAGGTATCATCAGAACCTAAACAATTTGAAGAAAAGCCATCACAAGAAGAAATAGACTCTTTGATTCCATCTCCGATTCCTGATAACCTACCTAGCTCCGATGATACAGAGACTACTACAATCGGAACGTTAGAAGACCAATCTGTACAACAGAATCTAATACCAATACAAGAGGTAAATAATGCTGCTAATCCAGTTCCGATAGTTACTGATTCGGAAGACGCAGATGGTGGAGATTTAGAAGATTTAGACTTTGATGACATACCACCTTGGATACCCCCATCTTCACCATCTACCTTATCTTTAAGAGAGGCTAAAACAGAAATAGAGTTACAACCAGAAAAAGTTCCTGAACAAGCTCCACCCGATGTTCCTCCATTAGATGTGGGACCTATTATGAGTCCTGATGATATAGATAAACTATTAGCTAAAGCTGTTACAGACGGAACATCAGTTAATAATGATACGGACTTAGTTGAATATCCACCTGAGCCAGAACCTACAGTTCCACCAAGTCAACCATCTGCTCCTATAGTGGGTAGTCCACCAGAAGCAGAAGCTCCGAGTAAAAAAGAACAAATGCAGACTCATACAATTATTTCTGTTCAGCCATCTCCTGAGTTAACCAATGAGACTGGCGAAGTTCAAATATCACAGAAATTTGAAGAACCAGTAAAAGAGTTAACTTGGGATAATCCTACACAACATGTAATAGATATAAATAAAAATATAAGAGTTCAGGTTCGTAGGAAAGCAACACTACCACCAAGTCTAATTGAGAGTAGAGAGGTTATAGATTTAAAATCTACATACAGAGGAACTGAAACGCAGAATAATATACTCTACGCTCTTAGAGAGGATTGGAGACCATTATATGAGGTAGAGAATACCTCACCGAAAGAGCTTAGTGGATATAAATTTCAACTAGGTGCTGATGGTAAACCAATTCCTGATTCAAGTTCACCAGATGGTTTCAAAGTAAGAAAGTTAATAAGAAAAGCTTTACTATTACCCACCAGACAAAAGTATTGGGATGTATATGTAGAGGCTCAAAATAAAAATGGTCAAACAAAGGTACAATACACAAATAGGAATAACTTTCAAACATATCCAGCTATTACACCTACTGGAGATTTGGTAAGAAGACAGAGAAGCAAATTTTGGTATTCCAATGAGTTTAATCCAAAATATGAAAGGTAGGAGAGGTTAGATGAATCCCAAATTAGAAAAATTATTAGAAGATAGAAAAAAGAAACTTAATGTGGTTTCACCTGCTATTTCGAATATACATGAAAAGACAGTTAGAGTAGAAAAGAATCAAGTAGCTGGGGAAAAGGAGTTCTATACTAAGCGTGGTAAGTACATTCCTAAAGGTGATTTGTATCATATTCATTACACAAAAGATTTAGAAGTTTATTATATGAGTGGTGGAGAACACAATGAACAAACTAAATTAATATTTAAGTCAGATTTACAAAGTGATGATTTCAATTACTATAATCAATTAAATAAACAAGAGACTTTAAAGCTAGAGTCTAAGGCTACTTTACCCACAGAAGAAGATTATAGCTTTGGTAGAATGACACGATACTTTGCAAAGAAAACAAATGAGAGTAGTTCACCTTTTGAAGTATCAGCTGATGACTTTGAAACATCACCACTTTATGATTATGTATCATTGCTTTGGTATATAAGAGGAAATAAAAGAAGATTGTTTAAATACAATCGTAGAGAAATATTAATTGCTTCTCGTACTATACCAAACATAGGTAAATTATTACCTGATTATCAGTATTATCGTTCTGTTAAAAATGTAAATCCTAAGCAACAAGTAATTGATAGACTGGGAATTGTCAATGAACAAAATGAAAATCAGCAAGAGCCAGTAACTAAAGAATTAGATGTAAATTTAAGGCGTGGCTCAAAAAGAGGTATTGGTCGTATGAAAGTAAACAAAAAAGCTTTTCGAAGATTATCACAATCAAGAAGAAGTGGTGGTTCATATTAATTTACATTTTGGGATATCTATATAATACTTATATACAAATAGAGGTTACATATGAAAAGTAAAGTTTTAGACAAAGGCTTTATTGAGGTTATTGATTCGTTAGGAAACGATTTAAC
>Ga0181395_1001201_pt1 | contig 10639 bp, 5 predicted proteins | sample 18SPOviralmetaG_FD_130124 | JGI IMG/M metagenome (GOLD analysis project Ga0181395, IMG submission 130124) | Marine viral communities from the oligotrophic San Pedro Time Series (SPOT) site, San Pedro Channel, CA, USA - 18 SPOT_SRF_2010-12-16 | ecosystem: Environmental > Aquatic > Marine > Strait...
TATCCCAACCCATATTATAGTATATCTGTTATGCTTTCACTCCCAAAAATCCCAGCAAATTGGTCTTTAACTCTAGAGTAAGCATATTCAAATACACTACCTGTGATCGAATTAGGGTGAAAGACGGTTTTAGTTACAATTTCGCTTCCGGTTGTTACTGATTCTATTGATTCTGTTCTTGTTGATATAATTTCATTTCCATCATCATCAAAATCTACATAATCAATTTCTGTATCTACAAATGATGAAGAATAAGATGTTACTTCCACATCAACACTCTGAGTTACGGGGTGGTATTGAATAGGCATAAGTAAATGTTGTTGATTATTTACTGACATTGATGGAGGTAAAATACCTGAAGCATCATTCATTTGTAAATCTTCGATATAAGTTGGAATTGCTCTTGTAGCTGATTCAGGTGATGTATAAATGTTAACAAACGTTCTTAACATTCCTGAGTGTTTTTCTAGCTTATAATCTTCAATTCTTACATATATTTCGTCGGTAGTTAAACCATTTTCAAATTCTATGTCTTTTGTAACTTTAAATCCCATTATTATTTATTTAAATTATCTACTTTATTATTTAGTTCTTTAATAGCTGATATTAATACTGCTACTAATTTTTCATACTTAACTGCTAAGTATCCATCTGGTCTTGTTTCAACTAATTCTGGATAGTGCATTTGAATTTCTTGTGCACTAACACCTACATCATGTCCTTTATAAATTGCTTGGTTATTATTCCAATCGAATTCATATCCATTTATTTTTGTTACATTTTCTAATGCACCTTTTAATGGAGACATATTATCTTTTAATCTTTCATCTGAAGAATAATATGCTATAACATCACTCGTTGATCTTACTAATCCAAACTGAACTGTTGAGTTAGTATTAACATATTGGTTCATTGCCGTAGCATAGGTATTTGATGTACCTGATGCTCCAGTTTGACCTTTTTGTCCTTTAGCACCTGTAGAACCACCACCACCTTGAGCACCTGTTGCACCTTGTGGGCCTCCGCCACCTTGAGCTCCAGTTTGACCTTTTTGTCCTTTCTGTCCTTTAGCACCTTGAGAACCACCGCCACCTTGAGCACCTGTAGTACCTTGTGGACCTGTAGCACCTCCACCACCTTGAGCACCTGTAGCACCTTGTGGTCCGGTTGATCCAGTATTACCTTTAGCACCTTGAGCACCACCACCACCTTGTGCACCTGTAGCACCTTGTGGTCCAGTTGGTCCTGTTGGTCCAGTTCCACCACCTGGTCCAGTTGCACCAGTTTGTCCTTTTTGTCCTTTTTGTCCTTGAGCACCTCCGCCCCCTTGAGCACCAGTTGTACCCTGTGGTCCTGTAGGTCCTGTAGCACCACCGCCACCTTGAGCACCGGTTTGTCCTTTCTGTCCTTTAGCACCTTGAGCACCTCCGCCACCTTGAGCACCGGTTGTACCTTGAGCACCTCCGCCACCTTGAGCACCTGTAGCACCTTTAGCTCCTTGTGGTCCTGTTCCACCTTGTGGTCCTGTTCCACCTTGAGCTCCAGTTTGACCTTTTTGTCCTTTTTGACCAGTTACACCTTGAGAACCTTGTGGTCCTGTTCCACCTTGTGGTCCTGTTGCACCTTTAGCACCTTGAGGTCCTGTTCCACCTTGTGGTCCTGTTGCACCTTTTTGACCTGTAGTACCTTGAGAACCTTGTGGTCCTGTTGAACCAGTTGCTCCTTTTTGTCCTGTTGGTCCTGTTGGTCCTGTATTACCTTTAGCACCTTGTGGTCCAGTTGACCCAGTATTACCTTTAGCACCCTGGGCACCAGTTGTACCTTGTGGTCCTGTTGAACCTGTAGCACCGGTTTGACCTTTTTGTCCTTTATCTCCTTGATCACCTACTACTGCAAATGATGCTATAATATCTTCGTTGTTTGAGAATGGTGCTGTAGCTGAAGATGCTTCATTTAATACTACTAAACTCCACCAATCACCTTGATCTGTTAATTCGTCTATAGCAAATAGTAGGAATTGTCCTGCATCCGTTCTATTTGAAATTCTAACATGACCTTTAATCGCTGATGATGAATTATCAATTGTTTCTAAGAATGATTGAATATCATTACCATCATCATCTGTTGCGTCTATATATAATGCTGTAGCGGCATTTTGAGTACCACTGTTTAATCTTAATTTACCTGTACCTGGATCTCCTGCTCCTGTTGATGAACCATCAAATGTATAATCGAATGTAGCACCACCAAATGAACCATCTGTTCCTTGAGCACCACCTTCACCTTTTTGACCTTTAGCACCTTGTCCACCTTGTGGTCCAGTTACACCTTTAGCACCTTGTGGTCCAGTTGGTCCTGTTTGACCTTTAGCACCTTGTGGTCCTGTTGATCCTACTTCACCTTTCTGTCCTTTATCACCTTGTGGTCCTGTTGTACCAGTAGTACCTTGTGTACCAGTTGAACCATTATCACCTTTTTGTCCTGTTGTTCCAGTTTGACCTTTTTGTCCTTTTTGACCTGTAGTACCTTGTGTACCTTGAGCACCAGTTGCACCTTTAGCACCTTGTCCACCTTGTGGTCCAGTAACTCCTATCTCACCTTTCTGTCCTTTTGCTCCTTGAGGTCCAGTTCCACCAGTAGCACCTTGTGATCCAGTTGGTCCTGTTGAACCTGTTGTACCTGTTTCACCTTGTGTTCCAGTTGGTCCTGTTCCACCTTGTGGTCCTGTTGAACCAGTTGCACCTTTTTGACCAGTTACACCTTGAGTACCTGTTATACCTTGTGAACCTGTAGGTCCTACATCACCTTTTCCACCTTGTGGTCCAGTTGATCCTGTAATACCTTGTGATCCTGTTGGTCCAGTAACTCCAATTTCACCTTTTTGTCCTTTTGCTCCTTGAGGCCCAGTTGAACCTACTTCTCCTTTTTGACCTTTACCACCTTGTGGTCCTGTTGGTCCTACATCACCTTTTCCACCTTGTGGTCCTGTTATACCTGTTATACCTTGTGCACCAATTCCACCTTGTGGTCCTGTTGTACCAATTGTACCTTGTGGTCCAGTTGCACCAGTATCTCCTTTAGCACCTTGTCCACCTTGTGGTCCGGTTGCACCAGTATCTCCTTTAGCACCTTGTGATCCAGTTGGTCCTGTTGAACCAGTATCTCCTTTTGCTCCTGTTGTACCAATTGTACCCTGAGAACCAGTTGTACCTGTTATTCCTTGTGGTCCAGTTGCACCAGTAGCACCTTTTTGACCTGTTATACCTTGAGAACCTTGTGGTCCTGTTGGTCCTGTTGGTCCTAAATTACCTTTAGCACCATCTGTACCATCTGTACCTTGAGTACCTATTTCACCTTTTGATCCTTTAGCTCCATCTGTACCTTGTGTTCCTATTGTACCTTGAGCACCATTTTCACCTTTTTCACCAGTTATACCTTGTGTACCATTTGCACCTTTAGCACCGTTTGTACCACTTGTACCTTGTGGTCCTATATCTCCTTGTACACCTTTAGCTCCAATTGAACCTTGAACACCAGTGACACCTTGTCCACCTTGTGCTCCATTTTGTCCATTTATACCTTGTGCACCTATTTCACCATTATCTCCTTTTGCTCCAGTTAATGATAAATCTGTTCTATAAAATGTACTACCATCATTATTAACAACAACAATTCTATTTTCAGAACTACCTACTGGTATAGTTGCTATTTGAAGTTGACTACCTGTTATGGTTCTTGATAATATTGCATCACTACCTGAAAAGTAAGAGCGTGAAGCACCTAGATCCCCTAATTGTAAATTACCTGTAATGTTAAGACTACCTGCAGGATACCAAATAAGTTTGTTTTGGTTATCCTTAAACATGGGTGAATCATCTCCACCACCTGATGTGTCTATAAAAGGGATTGGGTAGGATCTTGCAGGTACTGAACCTGATCCTGTTGGGAGTATTGTATAACTCTCTGCTTTTAAATTATTTATTTCAGCATTACTTCCTGAAACTATTACTTTTTTCCAATTTGACATGTCAATATCGTTATTATGGTTGGTTACTCTATGAGCCCACTTCCGTTATGGCCTATAATATAGTCATACATATGAATAATATACGGAAAAAATAAAGGGAAAACAAATTATTTTTAATACTAATAAGCGTAGCAAGGTCCAACATTATTACTACCTGCATTTGTTGGGGAAAATATAACTTGACCCTTTTCACCAATAAATAATAATATTTTAGATGGCATACCATTACTTTGACAATTTGAGTTTGAATTTGCTACATACCAACCTACATCAGGGAAAGAACTATCAAGTGAACCTTCGGTATATTCCCTCCATGGGTCTGTTTCTGTTCCTGTTGGTTGCCCGGGGTTAGATTCTAGCATAACATCATTATATTGGGGAATTGAATTTTGTAATTTTGAATTAAAATAATAAGTTGTATCGGGGGTTAAACTACTTGTATAACCACAATTAATACTTTTTAAATCACTCCAACCAGTTCCAACTACATACTTTACCACAATTTCCTTCCATACAACATCTTTAGATATATTAGTTATAACCCCTGCAGCACTACCTGTAACAAACCATTCTCTAAAAAATTTTAATGGTGGTGGATTTACTGAAGGATATGGGTTAGCACTTGTCCAGTTTAAAGCTTGATATGCTGGTATCGCATTGTTTACATTTGATGTATCAGGTGGATCTACTGCTTGTGTTATATCGTTATTACTAGTACACATAAATCCTGTATTATCCGTACCTAATAAACTCCGAGGATTAGATAAATTTTGATCAGAATAAAGTACATCACTAACTGATAGATTTTTAGCTGCTCCAATACCATTGGCATAATATAAATTTTGGGAACCATGCCCAAAACCATTCCAAGGAAAGGTAAATGAGGAATCCGATTGATACTGCTCTCCAAAATTCCAACAAGAAGTGGATGCATTTTTGTCTGTTAAATTTTGGATTTCCCCAAGTTCACCTCCTGGACACGTTAAATTAGATAAACTCCAAGCTGTACCTCCAGTTCCCCAAACTCTTAATTCAATAATTTCTGGGTATTGTGCATCTTTATAAAATTGCAGTTTTATATCTCCATCCCAAGATTTTGAATTTGAATTAGGATAATCTGCTACTACTCCTATTTGTTTATAATCTGATGCAGGACATCCTGAGGCTGGTGCTGCTAAACCTTGTCCATTTGCATTTTCATAATATCCTTGGCTTGGGGCATTTCCTCCAGTTCCTGAAGGTGTTTGACCTGAATTATCATTTCTGTCATATAGCGAACCTGTTGGTGCTATATTATATACTATTCTATCATCAGTACCAGACTCTCCTCCTTCCCATAAACAAGCTGTTGTTGGGTAGTTGTTAATATTAGGGTAGATTGTATTACCTGTTGAATCAAATGTTTGAGTTTGGTCATTCCAATTATTTTCTTGAAAACCATCATTTAAAGCCGTTGCTAAATCACTAATTTGATTTGAAGGATTACTTGATAAAGTATCTCCAACAAATAATGAATCAGCAACAATTTGATTATTCCATATTATTTGAAATCTATCTATTTGACCTATTGCATTCCATGTAGTATCAACAAACCCTATACCTTCACCTACAGTAATAGCTCTAAAATTAAAATTTCCTGTTCCTCCAGTAGCATTTAGTGAACCACCATCACAAGGTATGATTCCTGGGTCAGTGGATGTTATTTTTAATGAGGGTAACCCCAACATTATTCTAAAGAAATTTACTGTAGCCATTTATTTTTGTTTTAATTGGTCTATTTCAACTTTTAATTCTTTAATAGCTTCAATTAATACACTTATGAGTTTTTCATATCTTACTTGCTTATAACCATTATCATTTTCTCTTACTAAAGAAGGAAATACTTCTTCAATCTCTTGAGCTATTACTCCTATATCATGTCCTGAGTGGGTTGTTTGATTTTCATTCCAATCAAATTCTACACCACTTATTTGTTTTACTTTTTCGATAGCATTACTTATAGGTAATATATTATCTTTTAATCTTCTATCTGAAGAACCAAATGCTATTATATCATCACTTGCTCTAATTATTCCGGTTACTTGTAAAGTACTTCCATTAAAGGTCATATTTGATTCACCTTGTATTGTACCTGTAGTTCCTGTAGCTGTTAATACATTATTATTTGTATTAGCATTAATTGTTATAGTATCACCTGCTGCCGTACTTGAACCTACTGTAATATAGAATCTACTTCCATTAAAATAAACACCTAATATATCAACTGCACCTGCTGGTGATGATGGTGTATATCCTACTGTTCCTAAGAATGTATGAGGATCTGAGAATGTTAAATTATGTCCTCCAGTTGAATCTTGAGTTACTACTAAAACTCCTGTATCACCTGTAATCCAATCTTGAAAATCTAATGACTTATCGTTATTTAATGTTATACCAGCATTTGAACCTGCTGTTACACTAAATACTACGTTTGATGAACCGTTTGATATGGTTTGTTGATCAATTTGTAAATTACCTTGTAAGTGGGTTGTGTCTCCATCATAAGTAAATTTAGCTGAACCTGATATTATACCAGTTGAGCCAATAGATGTCATAATATTATTATTAATATTACCTTGGATTGCTGCTCCATCTACACCAGTAGCACCTTTTTCTCCAGGTCCTCCTTTTTCTCCGTCTCCTCCTTTTTCTCCAGGTCCTCCTTTATCTCCGTCTCCACCTTTTTCTCCGTCTCCACCTTTTTCACCAGCTCCACCTTTTTCACCAGCTCCACCTTTTGCTCCTGCTGCACCTTTTGCACCAGCACCACCTTTGTCTCCTGCTCCACCTTTATCTCCATCGCCTCCGTCACCACCTTTTGCTCCGGCTCCTCCTTTATCACCTGCACCACCTTTGTCTCCGTCACCACCGTCTCCACCTTTTGCTCCAGCTCCTCCTTTATCTCCGGTTGCACCTTTATCACCATCATCTCCATCTCCACCTTTGTCTCCGTCTCCACCTTTTGCTCCTGCTGCACCTTTATCTCCATCATCTCCGTCTCCACCTTTTGCACCATCACCACCTTTGTCTCCGTCTCCACCTTTTTCACCAGCTCCACCTTTTTCTCCGTCTCCACCTTTAGCTCCATCTGTTCCTTGTGTACCTGTAGTTCCTTGAGCTCCGTCTGTTCCTTGGGCACCGTCTGTTCCTTGGGCACCATCAGTACCTTGTGTTCCAGTTTCACCTTTATCTCCGGCTGTACCTTTATCACCTGTTCCCCCTTTATCACCTGCACCACCTTTTGCACCATCTGTACCTTGTGTACCTGTGGTTCCTTGTGTGCCTGTAGTTCCTTGAGCTCCATCTGTTCCTTGAGTACCAATTTCGCCTTTGTCTCCTGCTCCACCTTTATCTCCTGCTCCTCCTTTAGCACCATCTGTACCTTGTGTACCTACAGTTCCTTGAGGGCCTTGTTCACCTTTATCACCTGCACCACCTTTTGCTCCAGCTGTACCTTTTGCTCCAGTAGTACCTTGTGCTCCATCTGTACCTTGTGTTCCTATTGTACCTTTATCACCTGCACCACCTTTAGCACCATCTGTACCTTGTGTTCCTATTGTACCTTGAGCACCTTGTTCTCCTTTTTGTCCTATACCTCCAGGTTCACCTTTTGATCCTGTATCACCTTTAGAACCTCTATCACCTACTGTTGTAAATGAAATTATAATATCTTGTGAATTTGTAAATGCGCTTCCACCAGTTGATGAAATTGTATCTAAATCTAATGTCCACCAACCTGTATTGTCAGTTAAATCATCTATTGGAAATAATAAAAATTGAGAAGCATTTGTTCTACTTGCAATTCTCATATGTCCTTTAATAGCTGAATCTACTGCTTTAATTGATACTAAGAATGATTGAATTGAATTCCCATCATCATCAGTAATATCTATATATGCTTTTGTTGCTGAAGTTTGTGTAGCATTATCTAATTGAATAATACCTGTTCCTGGATCTGCTGCTGGAGATGGTACTGTTGTACTAAATGTATAATCAAATGAAGCTCCTCCAAATGTACCTTCTGTACCTTGAGGTCCTAAATCTCCTTTAATACCTGTTATTCCTTGTGTCCCAGTAATACCTTGAGTACCTGTTATTCCTTGTGTTCCAGTAATACCTTGAGTACCTGTAATACCTTGTGTTCCAGTTTCTCCTTGTGGTCCTACGTCTCCTTTAATACCAGTTTCACCTTGTGTTCCTTGAGTTCCTACTTCACCTTTATCTCCTTTAACTCCTATATCACCTTTAGTACCAATTGTACCTTGTGTTCCAGTTTCTCCTTGTGGTCCTACGTCTCCTTTAGTTCCAATTATACCTTGAGTACCTGTTATTCCTTGAGTACCGGTTATTCCTTGTGTTCCTGTTTCTCCCTGAGTACCAATTGTACCTTGTGTTCCAGTATCACCTTTTACTCCAACATCACCTTTATCGCCTGTATTACCTTTATTACCTGCATCACCCTTAGAACCTGTTTCTCCTTGAGTACCAGTTGTTCCTTGAGTTCCTACTTCACCTTTTTGTCCTTTTTCTCCATTATCACCTTTTGATCCTGTATCACCTTTAGTACCATTAGTACCCTGTGTTCCAGTTTCTCCTTGAGTTCCAGTTTCTCCTTGAGTTCCTATATCTCCTTTTGAACCAGTATCTCCTTTATCTCCATCTGTACCTTGGGTACCTACTTCACCTTTATCTCCTTTAGTACCATCTGTACCTTGAGTACCTATAGTACCTTGTGTTCCAGTTTCACCTTGTGTTCCAGTATCTCCTTTTGCACCTATTGCACCTTGAGGTCCTAAATCACCTTTAACTCCATCATCACCTTTTTGTCCTATATCACCCTTTTGTCCTGTATCTCCTTTTGCACCGTCCGTACCATCTGTACCTTGAGTACCTATTTCACCTTTATCACCTTTAGTACCTATTATACCTTGAGGTCCTAAATCACCTTTTGCACCAGAATCTCCTTTAGTACCAATTTCACCTTGGGTACCAGTTTCACCTTGTGTTCCTACTTCACCTTTTTGTCCTTTATCCCCAGCAACACCTTGTGCTCCTTCATCACCCTTAGTACCACCTTGACCTTTTTCACCTTTAGCACCATCTGTACCATCTGTACCTTGAGTACCTAGTTCACCTTTTGATCCTTTTTCTCCAGTATCACCTTTAGTACCATTAGTACCTTGAGTACCTACTTCACCTTTATCTCCTTTAGTACCCGTATCTCCTTTAACTCCTGTAGAACCTTTATCCCCTACATCACCTGTAGTTACAAAGGATATTAAAATATCTTCGTTATCAGTAAATGGTGAATTTGCAGAATAAGCTTGGTTACCTACATTTATTACCCACCATTCATCTGTGTTTTGAACTGTTAAATTTGAAATACTAAATAGTAAGAATTGGGAAGAATCTAAACGATTTGCAATTTTTACGTGTCCTTTAACGGCTGACTGGTTGGCGTCAATGGACTGCATGAAAGAATTAATGCTATTGCTATTATCGTCAGTTGAATCTATATATAAAGCAGTAGCTGTATTTTGTTGTGTTGCATTTAATTTTATAAATCCTGTAGTTGGATCTGTTGCATCAGTAGAGTCGTCGAAAGTATAATCGAATGAAGCCCCACCAAAGTTACCATCTGTACCTTGAGGTCCTAAATCACCTTTAACTCCTATTTCACCTTTTTGTCCTTTTTCACCATCTGTTCCTTGAGCACCATCTGTTCCTTGTGAACCTATAATACCTTGTATACCTTGAGCACCTATTTCTCCTTGTGTTCCAATTGCTCCTTGAGTACCTACTTCACCTTTTGTTCCTGTTTCACCTTGTGTTCCTGTGTCACCTTTTACTCCAACATTACCTTTATCTCCAGTTGCTCCTTTAGTCCCATTAGCACCTTGTGTTCCAATAGCACCTTGTGGTCCTACATCACCTTTACTTCCTAAATCACCACTTACACCTTGAGCACCTATTTCACCTTTTTGGCCTTTTAAACCCAAAGAATCATTTCTATATAAGGTACCATCTGCGGCTGCAACAACTATATCTGTTACACCTACATCTGTTCCTAAGTTTAATTTAGTTGTTCCACTACTTGTAAGAGCAGTTTCTATAGTTGCTAGTGATGATGATACCGACCTTAGGTCTGCATCCGAGCCACTTATGATTATTTCTCTCCAGTTTGCCATTGCTTAATTATATGTTATAAATATATAACTTTACTTTTTAGAAAATCTGTTCTTATCTTCTTCAATACGCTTTTCTAAAGCTGTATAGTAATTTTGGAGAGTTAGTGTTGTTTGATATGCTATCTCCATATCGGCACCTAATATGTTAGTCTCTCTTAGAGTATTTAATAAAAAAATTAATTGTTCTTGAGACAGAAGAGGTAAATCCGCATTGGGATTTACCTTTCCTATTTCAATATTTCCCGCTTTGAAAGCGTGTCCTTTAAAACCCATTACTCTATTGTTTTATGAGTAAATGTATATATCTTGGTTTGCACCTACAAACATATTTCCTTTTTTCTGGTATTTTGCTACCACTGCTGCTGGTGTATTTACACCTGCACCA
>Ga0181395_1001212_pt1 | contig 10603 bp, 13 predicted proteins | sample 18SPOviralmetaG_FD_130124 | JGI IMG/M metagenome (GOLD analysis project Ga0181395, IMG submission 130124) | Marine viral communities from the oligotrophic San Pedro Time Series (SPOT) site, San Pedro Channel, CA, USA - 18 SPOT_SRF_2010-12-16 | ecosystem: Environmental > Aquatic > Marine > Strait...
AACTGGAAGTACAGGTGGAGATGGTGGTGCTGGAACAGCTTCTTCAATAACAGGAAGTTCAGTTACAAGAGCTGGAGGAGGTGGTGGAGCTGCTAACGCTGCACCTGCTGGTGCAGGTGGATCTGGTGGAGGTGGTGATGGAAACTATAGTGTTTCTGGTCCAAATAGTGGAGCTGGAAATCCAGGAACTGCAAACACTGGTGGTGGTGGTGGAGGTGGTGAAGGTGCTGGTGGCGGCGCTGCAGGTGGAAAAGGTGTAGTTATTTTAAGTTTGCCAGACGCAAATTATTCAGGAACAACAACAGGTAGTCCAACAGTTGCTACTGGTGTTAGTGGAAAAACAATATTAACATTTACGGGAACAGGGAGTTATACGGCATAATGGCTAGTTTCGCTAAAATAGGATTAAATGGAAAAGTTATGGAAGTTGTTTCTATAGCTAATGAAACTTTACAAGACTCTCAAAATGTAGAACGAGAGAATTTAGGAATTAAGTTATTAACAGAATTAACTCATTGGCCTATTTGGAAACAAACATCTTACAATAATAATTTTAGAAAAAACTTTGCTGGTGTAGGCTATACTTATGACGAAGATAGAGATGCTTTCATTTCACCTAAACCTTATAATAGTTGGATATTAAATGAAACAACTTGTAAATGGGAAGCACCAGTTGCTTTACCTGATACAGAAAATAGATATAATTGGAATGAAGAAACACAACAATGGAATTTAATAAATGAGTAAAATAGAAGTAGATGCAGTAGAACCACAATCAGGCACAGCCTTAACTATAGGAGCTAGTGGAGACACTATTACTGTTCCTAGCGGCGCAACTTTAACTGTTGCTTCTGGTGCTACGATTAACAACCAAGGAACAGCAACAAATTTTGGTGCAACAGGTTCAGCTTCTTGGACAACAACAGTTAAGACTGCTGATTTTACAGCAGTTGCTGGAGAGGGTTATTTTGTAGATACAACAAGTGGGCAAAAAACAGTAACTTTACCTGCAGGTTCTGCTGGAGCAGTTGTTGCATTTAAAGATTATGCAAATACATTTGACACAAATAGTTTAATAATTACAGCAAATGGTTCAGATAAAATTGGTGGCTCAACTGATGATAAACAGTTAACGACAGAAGGAATCGCAGCTACATTAATTTTTATAGATTCAACAAAAGGTTGGTTAGTAACTGACGATGGTGTACAAAGTATTTTATCAGGTTTAAATTATTCAGTAAATATGTTGGTAGTTGCAGGCGGAGCAGGTTCTGGTGGAGACAGAGGTGGCGGTGGTGGAGCAGGAGGATTTAGAACTAGTACTCAAGATATGACTCTTGGTACAACTTATACAGTTACAGTTGGTAATGGTGGAGCTGCAGGAGCAGCATCCGGTGATGGTCAAGCAGGAGGCACTAGCTCTGTTTCAGGAACAGGTTTAACTACAATAACTTCAGCCGGTGGTGGTGGAGGCGGTGGTGGACAAGGCAGTAGTGGAACTCCAGGAGTTGCTGGTGGTTCTGGTGGTGGCGGAGCTGTAAATGCTCCAGGATATTCTTCTCAACCAGGTGGATCTGGAAACACACCTTCTGTTAGCCCATCACAAGGAAATAATGGTGGTGCTTCGGCTTCTGGCTCTCCTAATTTAGGAGCAGGTGGTGGCGGCGGTGCTGGTGGTACAGGAAGTAATTCTCCTGGTGCTAATGGAGGAGCTGGTGGAGCAGGAACTGCAAGCTCAATAACAGGTTCATCAGTTACTTATGCTGGTGGTGGCGGTGGCGGTGGAAATCCCGCAAGTAGTGCAGGTGGTTCTGGTGGTGGAGGATCTGGAGGAAATCCAGGAGATCAAGGAACCGATGGTTTAGGTGGTGGTGGCGGTGGTGTAAAATTTCAAACATCAGGTACTGATGGTGGAAATGGAATAGTAATTATAAGTGTTCCAGATGCAAATTATTCAGGAACAACAACTGGAAGTCCGACAGTTACTACAGGAGTTAGTGGTAGAACAGTAATGAGTTTTTCAGGAAATGGGAGTTATACAGCCTAATGAAATATTTTGCTAAACTAGGATTAAATGGAAGTGTATTATCAGTTAATTTACTTGAAGATATTGTTGCACCTACAGAGCAAGCTGGAATTGATTATTTAACAGAAACAACAAATTGGCCAATTTGGAAACAAACATTTAAAGACAGAAGTCAAAGAAAAAATTATGCAGGAATAAACTATAAATACGATGAAGAAAGAGATGCTTTTATTCCGCCTAAACCACCATATGTTAGTTGGGCATTAAATGAAGAAACTTGTCAATACGAAGCACCGGTGATAAAACCTTTAGATCAGCCAACAATATGGAATGAAGAAACACAACAATGGGATTTATTAGATGAGTAGTATTATAAAAGTAAATACAGTTCAGGATACAGATGGTAATAATATTATTAACGAAAATGCTAATACTATTACTATCGGAGCTTCTGGTGATACAATAACAATTCCTGCTGGTGCAACTTTAGCTAACAATGGAACAGCTACAGGTTTTGCTAGTATTGCTTGGCAATCTTCAATTGTAACAGCTGCAACTCACACAGCATCAGCTGGACAAGGTTTATGGTTAGACACCAGTTCTAACGCTATTACAGTTACATTACCAGCTTCTCCTTCAGTTGGAGATCAAATAATTTTAACAGACTATGCAAGAAACTGGGGAACCAATGCAGTAACATTAAATATAAATAGTAAAAAATTTCAAGGTGGAAGTGTAAATCCTGTTTATGATACTAATGGCGAGTCAGTAGACATAGTTTATTCAGGAACGACTAAAGGTTGGATTCCTAATAGTGATGGTGCTGTTGCTTTAGAAGGTATTTCAACTTATGGTGCAGAATATTTACTAGTTGGTGGCGGAGGATCAGGTGGTTCAAGAAATTCTGCAGGTGGCGGTGCAGGAGGTCACACAACTAATTTTACAGGAACTAAAATACAATTACAAGTCGGCTCTGTTTATACAGTAACAGTAGGTGGTGGAGGTACACAACCATCAACTGAAACTAGTGGAAATGATGGCGATGATAGTGTTTTATCTGGTGCTGGAATATCAACAGTTACTGCTATAGGTGGTGGAGGTGGCGGTGCTTTGTCCGCTGCTGGTAGAGATGGAGGATCAGGAGGAGGATCAGGTTCTTTTCAAACTTCATCTTTTGGTGCTGGTACATCTGGACAAGGTAATAATGGTGGAGTTGGTCTTGGAAATTCAAATCCTTATTCTGCTGGTGGTGGTGGAGGAGCTGGTGCTGTTGGTGGAAATGGAACTGGTGGTGGTGGAGGAGCTGGTGGAGCAGGTCTTGCAAGTTCAATAACAGGTTCAGCAGTTACAAGAGCTGGTGGAGGTGGTGGAAACGCATATAGTAGTAGTGGTGCAGGAGGTTCTGGTGGTGGTGGAGCTGGTAAAGATAGTGGAGATGGAGATGCTGGAACTGCAAATACTGGAGGAGGTGGTGGTGGATGTAGATCAAGTAGCGATCAAGGCGGTGCTGGAGGAAGTGGTGTAGTTGTTTTAAGAGTTCCAACAGCAAGTTACAGTGGCACAACAACTGGTTCACCTACAGTTACTACACAAGGTTCAGATAAAGTATTACTATTTAATGGATCAGGGAGTTACACAGGATAATGGCACATTTTGCAAAATTAGGAAAAGGAAATAAAGTTGAACAAGTAATTGTAGTATCTAATGATGTTGCTACAACAGAACAAGCTGGTGTAGATTTTATAAACAATCTTTATGGAACAAATGATATTTGGAAACAAACATCTTATAATACTCAAAAAGGAGAACATAAATTAGGAGGTACTCCTTTTAGAAAAAATTATGCTGGTTTAGGTTATAGATATGACGAAGCTAAAGATGCTTTTATACCGCCTCAAACTTTTTCATCTTGGACTTTAAATGAAGAAACTTGTCAATGGGAAGCACCAGTTGCTTATCCAGATGATGGTAATAGGTATAAATGGGATGAAACAACAACAAATTGGGTATTGCTATAATAAATAATTATTGATATTATTTAAAAATAAATGAGTGGTGTGAAAAGGTATTATTATTTTACTGGACTTCCTAGATGTGGAAATACTTTATTATCTGCAATATTAAATCAAAATCCTGATATATTCGCAACAGGACATTCTTTTTTACCTGACTTATTTTTTTATATAAAAAATGCAGAACAAGATTCTGTTCGTTTTAAAAATTATCCTTGTGAAAATAATCTTAAAAATATTTATAAAAATATAATTCCAAATTATTATAAAGATAATAATTACAAATATATTATTGAAAGAGGTGATTGGATAACTCCTTATAACTTTAATGTTATAAAAGAAAATGTACCTAATAAATTAAAAATAGTTATTTTAGTAAGAGATATTTTAGAAATTATTAAATCTTTTCTTAAACTATGTAAAAATAATCCTAATTTTTTTATTAATGAAAGGTATAAATTTTTAGATCATTCAACTCTTTTTACTGATGAAATTGAAACAAAATGTGATTTAATTATGGATAAAAATCTATATATAAACAAAATGTTATTTTCAATATATCAATTAAAAAAAAATAATCAGATTAAAGATTTTTTAATTATAGATTATAATGATTTAGTAAAAAATTATAAAACTACTATAGATAAAATTTATGATTATTATGAAATACCAACCTTTAATCATAACTTTAAAAATTTTAAAAATAAACTGATTTATAATGATTCGGTGTTAGGTGCGGATATGCACAAAATAAGAACAGATGAAATTAAAAAATTAAATAATGATATTATTTTACCTAAAAATGTTATTAACAAATATGGACATTTAAACAGTATTTTATTTGATTAAATGATAAACAAAAATGAAACATAGTATAATAGAAAATTTTATAGACCCTGTATTATTTTCTAGTATTAGAGATACATTAACAGGCGATACTTTTTATTGGTTTTATAACGATTTTGTAAACTATAGACCTTGCGAAGGATATAAATTTACAAATGAAATTATAAAAAATTCTACTTTAACAAACTCTATATTTATTAATTATTTAGATATGATAAAACCAGTATTAGAAAAAATATTACACAAAAAATTACATTCTGTTAGATTTAATTTATTTACTAAAACATTAAAACCACAAAAATATTTAATTAATCGTTATAAAGAAAATAGTAAAGTAGCAATTTTATTTGCTAATACTACTGATGGTGGTATGGAGATTGATAATGCTTTTATTAAAAGCACAGAAAATCAATTAGTATTATTTGATTCCAATACAGAATACAAAATAGTAACTTCTACAAACAATAAAATATTTACTTATTCAGTTATAAATTATGACTAATTTAAAAAATTACATACTTCATTTAGACAATTGGATTCCTAAAAATATTTTAGATAATTATATAAAAGAATTATCTAAAAATAAAACGTGGAAAAGACATACATATAACAATTCACTTACTTTAGAAAATGTTTCTAAAAATGGAAACAAAGAACTTGATATTTGTTTTTTAAATAATTTTCTTAATTTAGAAGAATTTAATAAATTAATTTGGAAAGCATTAGAAAAATATATTGTTATAGAAAAAATAGGTGGAGAAGAATTAGGTGGTTGGAATGGTTTTAGTTCAATAAGATTTAATAGATATAAAAAAAATCAAATAATGTCTAAACACTGGGATGCTATTACAACTTTATTTGAAGGAGAAAAAAAAGGTGTTCCTACTTTAAGTATCGTAGGTGCTTTAAATGATGATTATGAAGGTGGAGAATTTATTATGTTTGATAATTATGAAATTAAATTTAAACCTGGAGATATAATAATATTTCCATCTACATTTTTATACCCTCATTTAGTTAAACCAGTTAAAAAAGGAATAAGATATTCCTTTGTATGTTGGGCATATTAATGAAAGAACCTGTAATACATTCTGTTTTTCCCACACCTATCTATACTACAAAAATAGATAGGCCATTTACTAAACAAGAATTACAATTTGTAAAAGAACAAAAAAAACATTGTAGTAAAAATGACGGCAATATTAGTTCAAAAGATAATTATATATTAAATAGAAAAGAATTTAAAAATATAAAAAAGTTTTTAGATAAATGTTGTAAAGATTATTTAAATAGAATCATAGGTCCAAAAAATAATATTGAACTTTACATAACTCAATCTTGGTTAAATTACACAGAAGTCAATCAATATCATCATAGACACGAACACCCTAATTCAGTAACGTCTGGTGTATTGTATTTTGATTCAGATGTAAAAAATGATAAAATACTTTTTAGTAAAGGTGGTTATCGACAAATATTTCCAGAAATAGATGATACAAAATTTAATTTATGGAACTCCGATACGTGGTTTTTTCCTGTTGAAACAGGTAATTTATTTATGTTTCCATCATCAACTACTCATCAAGTAGAAACTAAACAAGGTAATAATACAAGAATAAGTCTAGCTTTTAATACTTTCTATAAAGGTTCTATAGGATCAAATATTCGATTAACGGAGTTGATACTATAAAAATATAGTATATAATCTTTAGATGGGGGCAGTACACCACCACATACCTACTGCCTCCTTTTAAGGATTATTTATGAGTTTAGGATTTGACGCAATATCAGCATTACCATTTGCTACATCAGGACCCGATTCAGATGTATCAGTAGCCTTAACAGGTAATAGTTTATCTATTACAATTGGTAGTGTGGGTGTTATTGCAGATGCAGTTACAGAAAATTTAACACCAAATGCAGTATCTTTAGGCACAGGTACTTTAACTATTACAGCTGATGCTAATCATACAGTTACAGGAAGTGCGGTATCTTTAGGTATAGGTGCATTTACAATTAATATAGATACGAACGTAACACCTTCTGGAAACTCGTTGACCTTGGCTACTGGAAATGTTACAATAACTGCTGACGCAAATGTAAGTCCTACAGGTTCAGGTCTAACACTAGATACAGTAGAACCAGGAGTTATTACGTGGAACGATATAATACCAGGAGCAACAATGGTTTGGACACCAATAAAACCGTACTAATATGGCATCAACATTTTCAACAGATTTATCATTAGAACTTGTAGCAACCGGTTAAAAAGCTGGTCTATGGGGATCTATTACAAATACAAATTTACAACTATTACAAACAGCAGCATCAGGTTATGTAGAAGTAACTTTAAGTACAGGTAACACTACATTAGATTTATCTGATGGATCGGCGACCGCGGATGGTAAACATCTTTATATTAAAGTTATAGGAACTTTATCTGGTAATGCTAGTTTAACAATGCCTGCATCTACAACAGGTGGTAATGCTAACAGAGTATTTTTTGTAGAAGATGGAACTGTTAGAGGAAATGCAACACAAAGTTTTACAGTAACTTTACTTACTGCAGGTCAAAGTGCAGCAACTCAAGTGCCTCTTCCTGAAGGTGCAAAAGTTTTAGTTTATTCTAGAGGTAGCGTTCCAGCTACAACTTTATCAATGATGGAAAAAGGTTTTACAGAAGTAACAGCAGCTAGCAAAACTGCATACACAGCAGTAGCTGGTGATCAAATTGGTGTAGACACAGTTGCAAACATTGTAACAATAACACTACCAGCATCACCTGCGCAAGGTGATGAAGTAACTATAATGGATGTATCTGCATCTAATGGTTTTGCAACTAACAAATGTATTGTTGGAAGAGGTGGATCTAATATTCAAGGTTCTGCATCTGATTTAGATTTAACTGCTAACAATCAATGTGTAACACTAATTTTTACAACTGCTACAAAAGGCTGGCAAATAAAAACCAATAGTACATCATAGGAGTAAAAAATGCTTACTCAAATTAAGTTTGCTCCAGGAATTGACAAACAAGATACAAGTGTTGGTGCAGAAGGTAGATGGGTTGACTCTGCTAATGTTAGATTTAGATATGGCCTACCAGAAAAAGTCGGTGGTTGGCAATCATTACTTAATGATTCTATTGTAGGTGTAGCTAGAAAACAACACGCTTTTGTTGATACTGAAGGTAATAGATATGTAGCCCTTGGTACAGATAAATTTTTACTTTTATATTTTGAAGGACAACTTTTTGATATTACACCTTTTAGATGTAGTAATGCAGGAGTTGTAGATTCTTTAACTAGTTCAACATTAGCTACAAATAGTACATCAGCTAAAACTTGTACTATTACAACAACAACGGATCACGATTTATCTGTAGGAGATATTATAGAATTATCATCTGTAACCTTACCAAGTGGTACGGGATTAAATGCAAGTGATTTTGAACTTAAATTATTTCAAGTATTGTCAGTTCCAACTCCTACAACTTTTACAATAGATTCTTTAAATCAAGCAAGTGCCGTAGTATCAACAGGTGGTACAATGACGGTTAAAGTTTATGAAACAGTAGGCCCAGCAGCGCAAACATATGGTTATGGTTTTGGTGTTGGAAACTATGGTGGTACAATTACAGGTGCTTTACAAAACGATTTAGACGGAGCGTTGAGCGCGGATACAAATGGTAATAATGGATCAGCGACACAAATTAGATTAACATCTACAACAGGTTTTCCAACAGCAGGAACAATAGCTGTTGGCAATGAATTAGTAACTTATACTGGTGTAGCTGGTGTTGAATTAACAGGTATAACTAGAGGTGCATTAGGAACAGCAACGTTTGGTACATCCAATGGACAAGCCCACAACGATGGTGCTGTTGTTACTAACGCAACAGATTTTTCTGGATTTGGTAGTGCAGTGGAAGCATCATCAGTGACACTAGAGCCAGGACTTTGGTCATTAAGTAATTTTGGTGAAGTGTTAGTTGCAACAGTAGCTAACGGTAAAACTTTTACTTGGAACGCAGGAATTACAGCAAGACTTACAACAAGAGCATCTATGTTAACATCTGGATTTGAAACAAGAATAGATGCAGCAACGGATAGTGGTAATCCCACTGCAACAAGAGTAACACTAATATCACCAACAACACGTCACTTAATTCATCTTGGAACAGAAGTAACTATTGGTACACCCTCATCACAAGATGATATGTTTATAAGATTCTCTGAAGACGAAAATATAAATAAATATACACCACAAGCAACTAACACAGCTGGTACACAAAGACTACAAGATGGTACAAAAATCATGGGTGGTTTAGTTGCAAAAGAAAATATTCTAATCTGGACTGACAATGCTTTGTATACAATGAAGTTTGTTGGAGCTCCGTTTACATTTGGATTTGAACAGGTTGGTACAAACTGTGGATTGATTGGTAAGAATGCAGCAATTGAAATTGATGGTGTTGCTTATTGGATGGGTAATAATGGATTCTTTTCTTTTGATGGTACAGTAAATACTTTACCTTGTTCTGTTGAAGACTTTGTTTATGATGATGCAGACACTACAAAAGGTCAACAAATAAATGCAGGTATCAATAACCTATTTACAGAAGTAGTATGGTGGTATCCAACATCTGGATCTGATTTTAATAATAGATATGTAGTTTATAACTACGGTCAAAATAATGCAAAATTGCCTATGGGTAATTGGTACACAGGTACAAATACAAATTCAATTAGAACTACTTGGATTGACTCTTTGGTTTATCCAAAACCATATGCAACAGCATACAATAGTTCTAACACTGGTACATTTCCACAAGTAATTGGTGAAACAGGTTTAGGTCAAACAGTTTTCTTTGAACACGAAATAGGAACTGATCAGGTTAATCCTGATGGTAGTGTAACTACACTTACATCATTTATACAATCATTTAGTTTTTCTTTACAAAAAGATCAAAGTGAAGTGTTTTTAGCTATGCGTAGATTTTTACCTAACTTTAAAGTATTAACAGGTAACAATCAAGTCACACTATCTATAAAAGATTTTCCTGCACAAGATGATATAGAAACTGCATTGAGTCCCTTTACAATTACTTCATCAACTTTAAAAGTTGACACTAGAGCTAGAGGACGATATGCAAATATAAAAATAGAAAATACAGGTCCTTCAGAATCGTGGAGATTTGGTACGTTTCAAGTAGACCTACAACCAGATGGAAGGAGAGGATAATGACAAAAGTCGTAGTAAGATTACCAGAACCTAAAAAAGAATATAGTGAGGATAATCAAAGACAAATTAACAGAGCATTAACTACAATCATAGAGCAGTTAAACTCTACATATCTAACACAACAAAAAGAAGATCAAGAACGATTTACTTGGTTAGGATTAGGCTAGTGGCAAATATATATAAGAACCAAAAACAAGATTTAACAACTACAGATATTACAACTTTATACACTGTACCTTCTAATTCTAGAGCAATTGTAAAATCTATTTTAGTTTGTGATGATAGTAATAATGGAAGTACAATTACACTAACACTAACGGATGCATCTGGTGGTGTGTTTGTATTGTTTGATGTAAAATCTATAGCTGGTCACGCAACAGAACAATTATTAACTGAACCATTAATTTTACAAGAAAGTGAAATATTAAAAGTAACCGCTGCAGATGCAAATAGATTGCACGTTGTAGCATCAATA
>Ga0181395_1001213_pt1 | contig 10603 bp, 9 predicted proteins | sample 18SPOviralmetaG_FD_130124 | JGI IMG/M metagenome (GOLD analysis project Ga0181395, IMG submission 130124) | Marine viral communities from the oligotrophic San Pedro Time Series (SPOT) site, San Pedro Channel, CA, USA - 18 SPOT_SRF_2010-12-16 | ecosystem: Environmental > Aquatic > Marine > Strait...
AAAAACTACTAGTCAAGAAGCTATAGAAACATTAAGTGTATTAACTGATATTCCTAAAAAGTTAATTAAAGAATTATCTATTAATGATGTAGCAGCTATAATGAAAAGAATATCTTATCTACAGGAAAAAGCAGATACTTCTTTAAAAAGAATTATAAGAATTAATGATATAGAGTATGGATTCCATCCAAATCTAGAAGAAATTACATTAGGAGAGTATGCAGACATAGAAACATATTTAAAAAATGGATTAGAAGATAACCTAACTAAATTAATGTCAGTATTATACAGACCTATAACAGAGAGAGATGGAGATAATTACTCAATAGAAGCATACGGATTAAGTAATGCTAGAATGAGGGCTGAGAAGTTTAAGAAGATGAAAGCAAAAGATGTTAATAGTTCACTGGTTTTTTTTTGGACTTTCGTAAAACAACTATTGATATGTTTGCAGCAGTATTTAACGGAACAGAATCTAACGATACTCAACAAAGTACAGATGAACAATTTGCAGACAAGTGGGGTTGGTTCGGTGTAATGTATAGATTAACTAATGGAGAGATAATTAATTTAGAAAGAATAACAAATCTAAGTCTGTATGAATGTTTGACTTGGCTAACTTATGAAACAGATTTAAACGAAACTAAAGCAGTACAAAAATGACATACTTTAAAGATTATAATAATACGATAGACACTTTCAAACAATTAGGTGCAAATCATTATCAAATTAAAACTACATCTTCAGGAGATCTATGGGAAATAGACTTGGAAAAAAATACTATGTTTCCACTAATGCATATTAATCCTGTAAATGCTATTGCAGGTACACACGAGATGACTTTAAACTTTCAGATATTTATAATGGACTTAGTCTTTCCTGATCAGTCTAATGAACAAGAAGTATTATCAGATTGTCTACAGATTTGTAATGACTTGATAGGTACGTTTAAAAATGGAGAAAGTCTTTTATTATCAAATCAGGGAGTAAATGCAATACCTAAATACTTTACAGAAGGAGATATAACTATTAATCCATTTACAGAAAGATTTGATAGTGCAGTAACAGGTTGGGTATTTACCTTACCAATAATAATAGAAAATGAATATAATACTTGTATAGCACCACAATCTACAACAGATGCAATACAATAATGTTTAAATTTAAAATAGGAAAATTAACAATACAATTAATACCACCAAAGATAAGTTATGAATTATGAAGATTTAATAGAGAAGCTAGAAGCAATTAGTATAGAATTAGAAACATATAATGACTATCCTGAATCTGCTAGTAACAATGCAAAAAAAGCGATAGAATGGAAAAAGAAAAATGGTAGTGATTGTGGTACTAAAGTAGGTTGGACTAGGGCATCACAATTAGCAGGTAAGAAAAATATAAGCAGAGATACAATATCAAGAATGGCTTCATTTAAAAGACATCAACAACATAAAGATGTGCCTTACTCAGAAGGTTGTGGTGGTATTATGTATGATGCTTGGGGTGGAACATCAGGAATAGAATGGGCAATTAATAAATTAAAACAAATAGATAAAAAATAATTATGGCAGATTTAACAACAACATTAACAGAATCAGTTGTCTTGAATGGGGCAGTCAGAGGAAGCACAAACACAGTAACTACAACAGGTATAAATAATGCTTTTGAAAGAATTGTAACTTGTACTACAGGACAGACTACACATCTAGCAACTTTTAATACTAACTCTTACGGATCAGCAGTTCAGATAGATAAAGAAGATGTAAGATATATTAGAGTCACTAACTTAGATGCTACAAATTCTTTAGAATTAGCAGTAGTTGGTGCAGCTACATTATATCAAGTATTACTAAAAGCAGGACAATCACATATACTATGTGCAGCAGAAGATGTTATGTTAGCAGAAGCAGATACATCTCCTAGCTTTGGTACTATGGCTGACTTAACTAGCTTACAGGTTAGTCCTGCAGCTACTTTAGATGTAGAGATATTTGTAGCTAGTGTATAATGAAAGCATTAGAAAGGTACTTAGAATCTTTTGGTAAGAGTGTAGTAAATAAGTCTAAAGGCATATTACAAAAGAAGAAAAAAGTATCTTCAGGTGCATTATTAAATAGTTTAAAATTTAATGTATTAAAAACTAATAACGGATATAAAGTAGATTTTAGTATGTTAGATTATGGAGAATATGTAGATAAAGGTGTATCAGGTGCAGGTGGAGAGATTAAGACAGGAAAAAACAAAGGCACATATACAGGAGAAAGATCTTACGTAGATTATAAAGGACAGAGATTAAAAAGTCCATATAGTTATACTAATAAAATGCCACCTACAAGTGCATTAGATAAGTGGACAGTAAGGCGAGGTATTGCACCTAGAGATGCAAAAGGAAGATTTTTAACAAGACAAAGTTTAAAGTTTGCAATAGCTAGAAGTATTTTTATAAAAGGTATTGAGGGAATAAGTTTTTTTCAGAAACCTTTACAATTAGAATTAAGAGGATTCTTAACAGAAGTAACTAAAGCATTTAAACAAGACATATTAAATAATATGAAGAAATGATAATAGAACAAAAACCATTATATAAAACATTACCTGTAGGGCAGGATATTATTTTTACAGTATCTGATAATACAATAGTAGCTAATAACTTTAATGTTAAATTTACTGCACAAGTATTTGTAAATAAAGATATGAGTGGAGTTTATCAAACTTCATCTTTAGTAGCAACTTTAAAAGTAACTCCAAATAATAAAGGTGTAGGTATATTTTCTTTACAACCTATATTAGATAGTTATGTAAGCCCACAATATCAAGGAACAGATTTTGATAGTGTAATATTTAGTACATATAAAGGTACTGCATATTCTGATGATAATCCACACCCTATACATTTAATAGATAAATATTCTAATAATGTAAATAATACAACTTATTTTGGTATATCATTTAATGTAGAGTATTATGACACTGCAACATCTACAACTCCTATTAGTTTTGTAAAACCTATATTATCTGAACAGTATCTTATTTTTAATGGTGTATTAGATTATGATGATGTATTACAATCTATAGATGGTAATTTTGGTTATAACTTAAACAAGGATAAATTAGTTTTAAATAATTATTATGGAGAATTAGGTAAGTTTTTAACTAATGCCCCATTAATTCAATATGCTCAATTAACTGACTATGGTACTTTTTCTTTTCTAAACTTTTTAAATACTTCTACTAATAGTTTTGAAATAGGCACACCTAGTTCTGTAGATCACAAAGTACAATTTATAAAAATTAGATTATATGACAGAACAGGTTCACAATTAGGAAGTGATATACAGATTAATTGTACAGGGGCTAATGGTGGTTTTGAATATAATAATGATAATTCTATGACTAACCTAATGTATTTAGGTGTATTTCCTGCTAATTTAGATGGTTGGAGTACAGATTGGGATACACATAAAGCCAATGTAAGTTATTATACTATAATTGCTTATGATGATCAAGAAGTAGCCATTAGTCAAACTTATACTATAAATGTAATAGGTAATAGTTGTAAAGGATTTGAAAGCATCAGACTTACTTGGTTAAATCAATACGGTACTTGGGATTACTACACATTTAAAAAGAAATCAATAAAATCTTTACAGACTAATAGAACATCATATACTCAATTAAGTGGTACTTGGAATGAAAGTAAGTATAAGACTTATGGTTATAAAGGAGGTAAGAAAAATTTTAGAGTAAATACTAAGCAACTAATCACAGTAAACACAGACTTTATTAATGAAGATGAAGCAGTATGGTTTGAAAATCTAGTAAATAGTACAGATGTATATATGCTTAATGGCTATGATGGTGGTACAAGCGATAATAACTTTGGAATTACTAATAAATATGTAGAACCTATTACAGTAACTACATCAAGCTATACAAGAAAAACTAAAGCAAATGATAAGTTAATTCAATATACTTTTCAATTAGAAAAAACTCACAATAAAAGATCTCATTCAGTATAATGTCTATACAATTAATACTATATCCACAAAATTATGAAGGTAGATACTCATCTGTATCTAGCCCTGTTTTTAATCAGTATGTAGCAGATAATGTAAATTTTAATACTTTATTAAATAATGCAGGATATGACTCTACTGCTAGTGATCCTAGTTTAGATGCTATAAACAATGCTACAAGTATTAATGCTTGGAAAAGATTTAGAAGTACAGGGGGAACATTTGCATCAGTTACAATGCCTTCTAGAAGTAATGCTAATAAATTAGAATTATATTCAGCTAACGGATCTACATCTAGTTCAGGTGTATATCAGAAAGTAATTGGCTTAACTATGGGTACTGTTTATGATTTATCTATTAATGTAACACAAGCAGGTGCAGGTGGTTTATTTATAATAGGAACACAGGGAAACATTACAGGATCAGTATCTACATTAGGTGGACAAACATTATTTACTGCATTATCTTCAGCAACTACAGGAACACAATCAGTTACTTTTACTGCTGATAGTACAGAAGAAATATTTTTACTTTCATATCAAAATGATAATGGATCTACAGTATATATAGATAATATAAGTATTAAAGAATCTGCACAACAACCTACATATATTTATACAGATTTAAATGATGGACAAGTAATATGTGATTTATATGAAGAAGAAGATATACCATTAACTTTATCTATAGATGACTTTAAAAATGTAGCTGAAAAAGTACAAAGCTATTCTAAAGACTTTAATCTACCTGCTACAAAAAGAAACAATAAGATATTTACTCATCTCTTTGATGTAACTTTAGATATAAAAGTAAATAGTTTTTTATTTAATCCTTATTTAAAAACACAATGTATCTTAAAACAAGATGGATATGATATTTTTAAAGGGTATTTAAGATTAATAGATATAGTAGATCAAAAAGGAGAGATAAGTTATAATGTAAATTTATATTCTGATCCTGTAGCATTAAAAGATATATTAGAAAATAAAAAGTTTAGAGATTTAGATTTTTCTGAATTAGAACACTTATATAATAAAACTAATATAAAAGCTAGTTGGTATGATTCTACAGGTATTACATTAACTAATCCTTTATCTGTTACTTCTAATGCTTATAGTTCTTTATTAGGTGTAAATAATACTACAGTTTTAAAATACCCTTTTGTAAATTGGGTAGGAGATCTAAATGTAGATTCTAATAATAATCCTAAGTTAGAATCTTTAGAAGATGCTTTTAGACCGTGGATAAACTGTAAATACATATTAGATTCTATCTTTGATGATACTCCTTTTACATATACATCTAAGTTTTTTGATTCTTCTGCTTTTACTGATTTATTTATGGACTTTAATTGGGGATCAGGAAATGCACCAACAACATCTAATGTGATATTTAACGGTGTTTATTATAGTGGAAGTGCAAGTAATTATGCACCTAATGGCAGTTATGGTAATTTACAATTAATAGGTAATATAAATTATGTAGGTTATGATTTTACTACAAACAAAATAACTGCTACAACAGATAATGTTCAATATAATATAAATTATGATTATGGTATTAGAATTCTTAACGTAACTCCTAATCCTTCATATAGTGCAAGATGGTTAATTACTAGAGCAGCTACAGGAGTAACACAAGAAATTAATTTAGTACCTATACAAACTGTTTCTGCTAATCAAATTTTACAATATAGTGGAACATTATCTGAAATATTAAATAATGGAGATACCTTAGAAGCACAATTTTATAGTAGTTGGACATCTACTAATTCTATAGTTCAAGATTTTGATGTGTTTGGATCTCCACCTGCTATTACTTCTGAAGTAACTATAAATAAAAGTATATTAAATGTTACTACCGAAACTCTATTAGAATCAATGAGAGGAGATATAGGGCAATGGGAATATCTAAGCAGTCTAATTAATATGTTTAATTTAGTTATATTAAAAGATGTAAACAATCCTAGTAATTTAATTATAGAAACATATAATAGTATCTTTTTACCTACTGCTACATCAGGAACATCATTAGCAGATAGAAATATAGTACACGACTGGACAGATAAAATAGATATATCAGAAATTAAATTAAGTCCATTAGATCTTTTAAATAGAACAACTTTTAAATATGAGAATGATGAAGATGATTACTCTTTAGAATTGTATAAAAGTGTTGCAGGTAGAGATTATGGAATTTATGAAGATTTAGGATTTGATAATGATTTAAGTATTACACAGGGAGAAGAAGAAATTAGTGCAAGTCCTTTCTCTACTACTTTTATAAAACCATTATCAGATTATTTAATGAATTTTATAGTACCTGTGATTTATTCTGAAGATGGTAAGAGTACAGAAAGTTTTGACAATAGTCCTAGAATACTATATAAGGTATCAGCAAGTCCTACAAATCTAACAGGTGGTGCAGAATATAAAATACCTACACAAAATGGAGTAAGTGGAGAACAAGCTACTCAATATTTACGTTTTAGTCATACTTCAGGTGTTTTATCTACTGCATCTGACTTAGATCTTAATTTTGGACAACATCAACTGCTTTGTGGTAATACACCTATTAATAACTTATATCAAACTTATTATAGTAAATATTATGATGAATTATATAATCCTAATACTAAGTATATGAATATAAAAGTAAATCTAAATGCATCTGATATTAATGGCTTTGAGTTTTATGATAAAGTGATGATTAAAAATACAGAATACAGAGTTAATAAAATAGAATATAAACCTAACGACTTGTCTACAGTTGAATTTATACTTATAGGATAATGGATTATAAAAAAGGATATACTGTAAAACCAAAGAATATTTTAAATTCAGGAGAAGTAATATTTACTGATGGTACAAATGAGATTATACCTAATCAAGTAACTTGTGAAGCATACGGATATACTTATAATAGTGCATCAGCTACTTGTCAGGCATATAATTTTAGTACAGTATTAGAAAATAAATTTAATAATATACTAAATAATGTTAGTGGTGGATCTACTGAGAATGGAACTAAAAATACTATATTAAATGGACAAGAGATTCTAACTAAAGGAAACAATTTTAATAATATTATTAATGGAGAAAAACATCAAATAGAAAATAATATAAATAATTCTAATGTTTTAAATGGATCTTATGCTTTAGTAGAAAATCAAGGAGAAGTAATTATAAGTGGTGGTGGCTTTAATGAAAAACTAGGAATGTCACAGACTTCTTTTATTCAACAATCAGGAAATACTACAGATGCTACTCAGACATCTTTATTAACTCAATACTTGCCTTTAACATATATACAAAAAGTAAAAAATTCTGTAATAGGTTTTGAAGCCAATGTAATAGGTGTAAATACAGGGATAGGAGAAGGAACTACAGGAGATTATGGTTATGTTCAAGTAACAGGTGCAGTTAAGTTTACTAATGGACTAGCATCTACCTATCATCAATCTACTACACATATTGTTCAATCAGGACATAGTGGAATGAATATTACTGCAGTAATGAAAGATGTAACTGCAACATCATTTGGAATAGCAGTAACAGGATTAGCTGAAACATATATACAATGGACTGCTGATATTAAATTATTTAGAAATAACATACAACAAACTTTTTAAGATATGGCTGAAGAAAAAATGGTATTTTCAATAGAAGCAGATGTTAAACCTGCTACTAAACAAGTTGATGATTTTACAAAATCTTTAACAGGTGCAGAATTTCAACTAGATGAAGTTAATAAATCATTAAAAGAATCTAATAAATTTTTATTTGACCAACAAAAAGAATTAATTGAATTAAAATCAATTCAAGATTCTATACCTAAAGGGGCATTTTACGCAGGTATGGATAATTTAAATAAAAAGATAAAAGAAACAGAAAAAAACATAAAAAATGAAAAGATTGCAATTAAACAATTAAAAGAAGAACAAAAAGAACATAATAATGAATTAAAAAAACAAAACAAAGAATTAAAAGAAAATGAAAAGCTAGTAAAAGAAGGAATAGGTAATTTTAGATTATTTGGTGTATCTATTAATGATGTAAATAAATCTTTAGGTAGAGTAATACCTACTATAAAAGTAATGTTTGCTACAATTACTAGAGGTATAATGTCTACAGGTATTGGTGCATTATTAATTGCTTTTGGTACTCTAGCTACTTATTTTACTTCAACACAAAGAGGTGCAGATAAATTAAAACTTGCTTTAACAGGTATAAGTGCAGCATTTAATGTAATTAGAGATAGAATATCAACAGTAGGAGAAGCTATTAGTCTAGCATTTTCAGGAAAATTTACTGAAGCATCTGATAAACTTAAAGAAAGTGTAACAGGAATAGTTGATGAAATAAAAGAAGAAGTATCTGTAATGACTGCTTTAGAAAAAAGAGTACAAGCACTAAGAGATGCAGAGATACAATTTACAGTACAAAGAGCAAAAACAAGAAAAGAAATAGAAAAAGCAAGATTATTAGCAGAAGATGAAACTAAATCACAAGAAGTTAGAATAGAAGCATTGAAAAAGGCTTTAAAATTAGAACAAGAAACTACTAATCAAGAATTAGAATTAGCTAGGGAAAGGGTAAGAATACAAGAAGAACAGATGGAAATATCTGAAAATCTAGTAGAAGATGAAAAGAAATTAGCAGATTTTAGAGCAGATGTTATAAATAAAGAAACTAAGTCATTTAGATTACAGAAAAGAGTAAAAACAGAAATAAATGAATTAAATAGAGAGATAGAAGCAGAAGAAAAGAAAATAGCTAAAGAAAAACAAGATCGTATAGATGCTGAATTTGATGCTATGATAAAAGCTAATGATGAGTTTAATAAACAAAAATTAAAAGATGCTGAAATACAAGCACAAAAAGAATTAGAAATACAAAAAGCAATAGAAAGTGCTAAAGAGAATTTAATAAGTCAAGGATTTGATATAGCAGGAGAATTAGCAGGAGAGAGTGATAAGGCACAAAAAGCAGTTGCAGTTGCTAAAACAGTTTATAATACCCAACAAGCTATTATGAATGCTATGGCTAATATCCCTGCACCTTTTAATATTGCTACTGCTGTTAGTACAGGAATTATGGGTGCTATGTCTGTAAAAAATATATTATCTACAAGTCCAACTAGTTCTAGTAATGTTAGTGTACCATCAGCACAGACAGGTACTCCTGCACCTGAAATGCTTAGTGGAAGATTTGAATTAGGACAAATGGAAGAACAACAACCTGTTCAGGCTTATGTAGTTACAGACAGTCTAACAGATAATCAGAATAAACTTGCTTATATAAGAAGGAGAGCAACAATTTAAAAATCAAATATTAATTAAAAAAATCTATTATATATTATGCCTTGTAAAAAATGTGGAAAAAAATGGAAGTGGGGAGAGAATGGAGAGTGTAAATACGATTCTAAAGATGCTTGTGAAAAAGCTAACCCTAAACACTACGAAAGTCTTAAAAACACTAAGATAGTTGAATTAATAATTAGTGATGATAGTGAAGAATTAACTATTGATGCTATAAGTCTTGTAACAAGTCCTGCTATTGAGCAAGATTTTGTTTATTTTGGGAAAGAGAAAAACAACTTGACTTTTGCTAAGATAGATGAGGAAAAAAGAATGCTAGTTAGTCCTGCATTAATTCCTAACAAACAGATATTTAGATATGATCCTAATACTGATTCTGATTACTATGTATATTTTTCTAAGGACACAGTAAGACAGGCAGCAGAACTGTATTTAAAACATAACAATCATCATAAAGCTACATATCAGCACGAAGAAAGAGTATCAGGTGTATTAACTATAGAATCTTGGATAAAAGAAGGAGATATGGACAAATCTAAGATGTATGGCTATGATCTACCTAACGGTACTTGGTTTGTAAAGATGAAGATTGAAAATGATGAGATGTGGGAGAAAATTAAAGATGGAGAACTTAAAGGTTTAAGCATTGAAGGTTACTTTATAGACAAGATGGAGAAAATGTCAGAAACTATAAAACCAACTAATGAGGAGATCTTATCAGCTTTAAATGAAATCATACAAGATATTAAAAATCAAACAAAAGAAAAATAATTCTATTATATTAAAAAAAGAACTCACAATGGATTTAAAAAAACAAATATTAGTAGCACTTGGTCTTGATAAGCAAGATGAGGTAGCTTTAGAATATCAAGCGAAGTTAGAAGATGGTACTTTAATAGTATCTACTTCTACAAATTTAGAAGCAGGTGTGGATATATCTGTTTTAACGGAAGATGGCAGTACAATGCTTTTACCTATCGGAGAATACAAGACTGAAGAAGGTCAAAGATTCAAAGTAGAAAAAGAAGGTGTTGTAGCTGAACTTTACGAAGATGAAGTTGAAAAAGAAACAGAAGGAGAACCTGTTAATGAAGAAATGGGTGATGATAAAGATGAGGACTATGAAGAAGAAGCTGATGTAGAAGATTGGGCAGGTATGGAAAAACGTATCAAGAACCTTGAAGATGCAGTAGCTGATTTAAAGAAAGATAAAGTAGGAAATGATGAAGTTGAAGAATCTGATGTAGAAATGGATTCAGAAACTAAA
>Ga0181395_1001216_pt1 | contig 10598 bp, 26 predicted proteins | sample 18SPOviralmetaG_FD_130124 | JGI IMG/M metagenome (GOLD analysis project Ga0181395, IMG submission 130124) | Marine viral communities from the oligotrophic San Pedro Time Series (SPOT) site, San Pedro Channel, CA, USA - 18 SPOT_SRF_2010-12-16 | ecosystem: Environmental > Aquatic > Marine > Strait...
GCTATATCTATTTTATATGTTTTCATATCACATCTTTGTTGTTGTATTTTCATACGTTTTATTATATTGACTATTTGTTCTTATAAATGTAGCACATTTTGAAAGATATTTCAACCTTTTTGCACCTGCATATGTACAAGTAGAACGTATACCTCCAAGAATTGTTTGTATTGTATCTGCTACCTTTCCTCTATATGGTACAAGTACTTCACGACCTTCACTAGCACGATAATCTTTTAATCCACCAAAGTGTTTTTGATTTGCCGCATCTGAACTCATTCCGTAGAACTTTATGAATTGCTTTTCTTCTACTTTTTGTTTGCGATTATCTAAATGCTCCCCAACTTCATATTCTAATTCATTTGTTGTATAAAACTTAGTAATTACTTTACCGCCGCCTTCATCATGGCCGGCAAGCATACCGCCAAGCATAACATAATCTGCCCCACCTGCAAAGGCTTTAGAGATATCTCCAGGGCAATTACACCCACCGTCAGCAATAATGTGACCGCCAAGTCCGTGTGCGGCGTCGGCACATTCGATGACCGCCGATAACTGCGGATATCCCACACCAGTTTGAATCCGAGTAGTGCAAACAGACCCGGGACCAATACCCACTTTAACAATATCTGCTCCATTTAGTATTAACTCCTGTGTTTGGTCTGCCGTTACAACATTGCCTGCTATGATTACTATATTAGGATAATTTTCACGAAATTTACCTACAAACTCTGTAAATCTTTGACTATACCCATTTGCTACATCAATGCAAACATATTGTAAGATACCGTTTAGTTGTTCGTATACTGTTCTAAATTTTTCTTCATCTGGAGAAGTGATGCCGATACTCATAGCAACATTTTTACTTCGTCTTGCATCTGGAAAATCATTAATGAAAAACTCTACAATCTGTTCTACTGAATATGTTTTCACAAGGCAGGTAAAAATATTTTGTTGTGCAAGTGCATCTGCCATTACCAAGGTACCTACGCCGTCCATATTGGATGCCATAAGTGGGACACCTCTATAATGTCTATGCAATTCTGTCTGTGATTTTGTATTGCGAAATGTAAACCCACGTTCTAAGTCAACTTCCTTGCGAGAGCCTAATGTGCTTCGTTTAGGTCTAATTAGAACATCATCATAGTTAAGTTTAATTTCATTTTCAATATGCATAATTTACCTTAAAGTATTCAAAGGCCTTAAAGACCTTTGATAACTTCCCTAATTTCTTCTACCGCTGTAGAATCCACGTACTCACTTCGAAATATTGCATACTTCTTAGTTGAGTAATTATATACACCAACTTCTGTGTATTCCCCATTGTCGTTTTTACTAAAACAACTATATAGACCATTACGGCCTTTGAACGGTTTTAGAAGATTAACTGCCTCTTCCATTGAAACCGACATTTTACGAGGCTTGCGCCCACGTTGAGTTTTGTTTGCCACTTCATATATCCTCTTCGTCTGTAGTTAGCAAAGTTGTGTTTGTAGTTTAATCACATTTCGGTGTTAGTTCCTCATTTGAACTGTTATTAGTATACAACAAAATTCATTAAATTGCAAGAACTATTTTAGTTCCAACGATAAAAAATGTGCATGCCAATTCTTCCTACTAAATCCATTCGATGGTCTTTGCTCCATGCAGGTGCCACATAAGTTGCGTGATAATGTGTTGCGCCCTCAGTGATGCCTCGTAACCCATCATTATGCATAATGTCCCAAGCAATCATCTGTGCCTTGACCCAATTCTCTGAGCCTAATGGAATATCATCTGACTTGCCATCACAATACCAACTAAACTGACACTTATGACGAATAGGAATATATACACGTTCACTATCATCTAAATCAGGATACTGTTTTGTCTTCCAGCTTTCCTTCATTTTAGCTTGATATACTACTCCACATATACTATCTGGGTAATGTGCATGTTTTACACGATTAAGAACAACATCAGCAACTGCCGCCATACCAGCCTTGTTATCGATACTTGATTCAAAGAAAATGTTTTGTGCTAAACAAAACTCATCCTGAAATTCATATGGGTCAATTAGAAAGAATTCAATATCTTTTCTATTTGAGATATCAATAGTTTCTACTATAGTTGTTTTTACTGTATCAATATCTTTAGTTTTTTCGCCTGAGTCTACATTAAGTGTAGCACTTGCGGCATAGGCGGCAAATCCTACTAATATACCCATCACTGTTAGGTTCATTAGTGTAACGAACCCACTACCCATTACTTTTAGAAATTTCAACATTTATATCTGCCTCGCTTTTCTGATTATGTATATACTATAACATGATTCGCTATTTTGTCAAGTTTTAAGATACATAAATTTTAAGTACTTCGTACTCAATATCACCTGCGGGACGCATAATTGCTACAATATCACCAACTTTTGAGCCGATTAGTTCAGCGCCTAGTGGTGATTTGAAGCTAATTATTCCATTATTTGGGTCTGATTCGAACTCTCCGGCAATCGTATATTCGATTGTCTTTTCTGTATCACAGTTTTCAATCTTAACTGTTGTACCAAAGGATACTTTTTCTTTCTTTCCTTTGGCCAAAGGCTCCATTACTGTTACCTTTTCAAGCATTTCCTGTAGTCTATGAACTTCCATGTCTACTCGTTGCATATCTTCCAATGCAACCAAAAGTTCCTCATTTTCTTCAAGACCGCCTTGTAGTCTTGCGGCAGTTATACGTTCTGTTATTTCTGGTCGTTTATCTTGTGTTTCTAAAATCTTTCTGTATAAATCGTCTCTGCCTTTGGCACTTATTAAATCCATATTATTTTTATTCTCACTTAAATTATTATTACTTGAACGCCCATATTTATCAGATTGTTCTACTTTAAAGCCCATAATAGTACTAGTCATTTGTTATTCCTCTCCAGTTGTTTTCATATCTTTAGTCATTACATCTAACATAGTTTGTAGATGATTTTCTCTACCAAATTGCCTATCTAGCATTGCTCTAAACAACATCGATATAGCAACCATTTCATTGCCAACACCATCATCATACGGATTAATGTCATTGTCAACTAGTACTTGAATAGCGGATTGAAGATATTCTATTACAATATCTTCGATATCATCTTGATCCATTTCATGTACTAATTTTGTCAAATCTGGTCTATACTTATTAAGTTCTATTACATTATCGGTCATGATTTTAACTTGTCCTCTATAACTACGTATGCTATTACTATTGACTTTTCATCACTGACACTTAAATGAATAGTTTTATCTTTTATTATTTGCTCATTTGCAATCTCATTAGATACCCTAACTTGTGGATGTTTTAATCCATAGCTTCCAGTCGGAGAGAAGTATGTAATATTACCCCAAGTAAAGTTACCTTTAAATCCAATACCTAATGCTTTAACAAAGGCTTCTTTTACTGCCCAACATTTTGCAAGATACTGTGCCTTATTTGCTTGTTGAAAATACTTTTCTTGCTCAGAGGCGCTTAAGATTTTCATAGCGAACTTATCACCATGCCTGTCTAATGCTTCCTGCATTCTTTTTATTTCAACAATATCTACACCGATACCGTGAATTTTGTTGTGCGTTTTAATCACTGATTTGCTTTCTTCTTTAGTTTGAATGCAAGTTTTCTTTTATATTTTTTTGCGGCAGTTTTCGTATTTCTAATTTTGCCTTTTTCTGATAATCTTTTCATGTTGTCTCCATTTCTAATAAATCTTTAAACGTCCAGTTTTGTTTAACGAATGCGCCAAACATACCTGCTTCGGCATATTTTTCTAACAAAGTTCCTTTGACTTCCAATTGGTTGTTTCTAGTCAGAGTTTGCATAAACTCAGGTGTCATACCATGCTTCGTAGTCATATCATGTATATCGATATTAGGTGCAAACTTTAATGTAACTAATGCCGCTTCTTCATCTGACATAACTACACAATCATTTTGACCATTAATTGTTACACTCCAAACCTTATTCATTATCGGCGCATCCTTGCAATTTCTACAGCTTCTTCCTTATTGTCTGCAAATACCGGTACCATATTACTCTTATGCATTGTTGCAATACCAAGTAACTTACGTTCACCTGTATATTTCATAGATTCTTTCTTTGCAGTTGACCCTCCTAGATTATTACTAAGACTAGGATAGTCTGGTGTTTCACGTGTTTGTGGTGGCTCATATGCAGGTGGCCTATAATTCGGATTTACTTTTGGCTTATAATTACCTTGTCTATAATCTATATATTCATCCATAGTCATTTGCATATTGTGACTACCAATACGTTTCATATTTTTGTTATACGCACGTAAATCAGTTTCGTATGCTTTCATTTTACCAGCAGTAATCTTACTACGCTTTTTCTTCTTGTAATTAGTTGTGGTCATATACGGACCAACTAAGTGCATTGTCATAAGCTAAACTCCTTATTGAAGTAGTACTATAACATTATTTCGTTATTTTGTCAAGTTTTTAATAAATAACAAAAGAGACCATATATGAGGAGAGGTATATGATTGATCCAGTATCTGCCATTGGCATAGCGGCCGCGGCCTATCGTGGCATTAAATCAGCAGTAGAAACAGGCAAAAGTTTACATGACATGGCAGGCACACTACAACAGTGGGCGGGCGCAATGTCTGACTTAGACTTTGCACACAGACAAGCAGAAAATCCACCAATGTTCAAAAAGATATTTGGTGCAAGCCAAGTTGAACAAAACGCCCTGGAAGTTTGGGGACATAAACAAAAAGCAAAAGAAATGCGTGAAGAATTAAGGTCTCACGTTAGTTTATATTATGGACCATCAGCATGGAAAGAAATTGTTGGAATAGAAGCACAGATGCGTAATGAACGTAAAGCGGCAGTCTACGCCGCAGAAGAAAGAAAACAAAAAATCTTAGAATGGCTTATCGGTTTAGCACTTGCAGGTGCAATGACAACAATTATTGTTTTTATTATTTGGCTTGTAGGTAAAGGTCAAGGAAGATGGTAGTTACTGAGTAACACCTAAATGTCGTAGCGATTTTTGAACACATATACTCTGTACCCTACAATCTTCTAATGCATTGTGGGCCGCAAAGGATATATCCTTTCTAGGGTCTCTTGGCATAAGACTAAACAAGGTTCTACTATCTCTAATATTATAAAACGCCCAATTCCAATGTAGACCTAATTGTCTATACAGATTTTCTAATATTGCAATATCAAATACAGGACCTTGACACCAAATCTTATCAACACCAACAAGATACTTGTTTAATTCTTTTAAAATTTTTGTAACTGAATGTCTATCATCATCTGATAATGCCTCTGTTACAATTTCATCAGGCTGTCTAGCCCACCATTCTAATGTACCTTCTTCAACATGTCTTCCCATAGCAGTTTGTTCATCAACATTTGCTCTATAATAAAATTCACTATAAGGAGGATCAGTTGTGAAAGGGTCAAATTTAATTGCACCTATAGTTAGTAATACTGCATCCGGTTTAGTACTTAATGTTTCTAAATCGATTGTTGCATGTGTTGTCATTTGTCCCTCAACTTGTTATTAACTTCTATTACTCTTTCTAATATTTCGCTATTTGAATAATCTAAAAATGCCTGTGTATCTTTAGGAAAACAATGACCTCCATATCCAAGTTTACCTTCATCATTAGGTGCCTGCATATGACTAGGTCCGATAGTCTCAAACAAACTTAATATTGATATCATATTATCATGATTATAAGATTTGTCAAGTTTAGAAAATATTTCGTGAAAAAATGCTACTTTTGTTGCTAACCAAGTGTTGTGTACATATTTGACCATACTAGCCGTATTTCTATCAGTTTGCATAAAATCAACATCTAAGTATGCAAATGTCTGTGACCAACGATAACAATCCATTTCTTTGCCACCAAGAACCATAAACTTTTGATTATCCCAATCTTGTTTGGCTGTTTTTGCCCTTAAAAATTCAGGACAATATGTTACATTATCTGGATACTCTGACAGTAAATTAGGCGGTACTGTACATTTCAATAATATTCTTCTATCACCTAATTCTTGTAAAACAGTTCTAATAATACTATCATCACATTTGCCATCTACTGTGGGAGTAGGAACTGCAACTATGGCTTCTTTGACATCAGGATAATCTGAGATTTTGTTGTCGTTATATTTTGGATCTATTCTAATTACTTTTATATCATTTTCTTCAAGTGACTTTGCTACTGTTTCTCCTACAAACCCACACCCGACAACTAAAATCATTTTTTCTCCATTTCTTGTTTTATTCTAAAATTGGTATAAAAGTCATTCCAAATATACCACCATGCATAAACACCAAAAATGGCAAACGTTATACTAACAGTAGATTGTCCAACTAGTACTAACTTTGCATTCATCAATAGCATATCAGCAACAAATAATGCCGCTATATAATCGTACCATCGTGTCACGTGTTATCCTTTGCTTCTTGTGTTTTTATTTTTTCTTTAATATCCTTAATTTCTTTTACATAATTATTGTAAGCCGCCAAGGCACCTTTGTCACCTGTCTCTGTATACATTCTACTGAATATATCTGCATTGTTTGTAAGATTTTGTATAATCTTAAAATACTTTTTACGAATTGGTGACATCCATAATTGAGACATTATTTCAATACCTCTACTTCTGCCTCTGTTTCTATAACAACTCTGGCACCACAAGAAAGAAGAGGTTTATCATTGCCTCCATAACGAATAACGGAATCTCCGTTTATCTTAACTTCATGGCAATATGTATTTGTCTTACCGTGCTTGATTGTTATAACTGGCTCATTGGTACCATGTTTTTTATTTGCTCGTATCTTATGCTGATTAACATGTATGTATTTCTTAGTCATTGTATTCTACTACCTTTACCATATCTTGTTTACCTCTTATTCTCCAAATATCGGCAAACTTATCTGCATCTGCTTTTGTATCGAACAACTGAACACGTAAATCTGTGCAATGGTCTGTATCCTCGGTTATCCAGATAAAGTCACCATCTAAACTATAAAGTTTAATTGCGTACTTTTTTACCATCTTTTATTCCTGTTGTTCCATGTTTTACTGAGCCACAGCCAGTACAATAAGTGATACGTATTTTGAATTCAAATTCGTTTCTTTCTACTATCACTTCTTCTCTGACTATGTTTAAATTCTTACAACAATGTAATTGTACATCCGTCATACTTTATCTTTTAAGTTCAATACAAAATTTTCTACTGTTAGTTTTAGTATTGAAGCCGCTAGTAATACGTCCCTGTTTTCATCTTTTTCAATCTTAGCCATCATTTCTACTACACTAAGTCCAATCATTTCATAAACTGTATCTTCATTTAAGTTTATCTTTTCCCAATCAATAGGGTCTGATATATTAGACTCTTTTGCAATTTCAATTAACTGTTTTAAATTTGCTCTCATGCTTTATCTAACTTTATTAATCTGAAACTTAGTGCTTTCTTTTCACCTTTTGTAGTAACAATAACAGGTTGTCCATAATCATCGACTTTTATATCTTTAATCTCTGAACGAACATTCTTAAACTTACCAAGATTAATTTTGTCACCAACTTTTAATTCTATATTAAACGATTTCATTTAACTTCTCCTGAATTTCAGCAAGTCTTTTTCGCTGAACTTCAATTATTTTATCTGCTACTTTTTCTATTTCGCAAACTCTAATCACTTCTTCTAACTTTTCTTTCTGTTTTTGTAATTCATGTTTCGTCATTTTCTTTTTCCAGGTCTGTTAGTTCTATGGTCTACTCTTCCCTTCCTTTTCGAAACATGTTTTGTTTTTCTTTTTTGTCTTCTTTGTTCCGTGACTACTTTTCTTTCAATCATTTCATGGGTCTCAGGAAAGTCGATAACTTTTGTATCTGTTAAACTACTTATCCTTCTTTTGATCCAATCAATGTATTTCATTCATGCTCCCCACCCGGATCATTTTCGTCTAAAGGCACCTTATAAGGATTACCTTTTTCATCATAGTATACAGTGTATAGTCTTTGTCTTCCGTGTGAATGATAAGATCCAAACATCCACGGTCTACGTTTTGCAGTTTCAAATGTTGCAACTGTTACGGCAATGGCTCCTATCAACACTACATGTATCATCATGCTAACTACACCTGCCCACATGCTACCTACAATAAATGCAAATGTAAGGCACCACATCCATGCTAATATTTGCATAATCATATGTCGTGTACTAAAATCTGGAATGTTACTCAGTGGATTCTTCTCATAATCCATAACTGCATTCCAACAATCATATACCCATTCTCTCATAGAAAATACTCCTTCCAATGTTACTTTTTTTGGATAATGTGCGTCTGCATTATCCTTGGCTTCTATGGCGTCATACAAATTCTTAAAAGTATTTGTGTATGTACGATTTTTAAAATAAGCGGTTACTTTGTACATTATTCATCTTTCTTTTCAAAGTTTTTTTGGTTAGCCATAAACTCTTGCAACTTTGATGCTTCTACGCAATAAATTTGTTGCGGTTGTGCGGCTGGACCATAATTTACATATAAATGAGCAAAGATAGTATCTAAGTCATTTCTTACGTTTTCAATACATTCCTGCATATCATAGAAATAAGGTTCTTGAAATACATACAACGATTGGTCAAATTTTTGTTGTTCAACATTTACAACTGCCATAAGGGCAACCATTAAATAATAAGTCATCGTGTTTCCTCCTCGAATGGGATACTAGCCAAATTTTTGCATTTTGCTTCGACCATAATATCAAAGTCTTTACGAAAAGTTCCTGCCCATTCATTGACGGCAGTATTCCACATGTAATCGGAATGTGCCCGTAGTTTTGCTTTCTTAAAGCCTTGTGCTAAAAGTTGTTGAAAGTCTGGTTTAACATCTTGTCGATGACCTGTAATGTAATCTTCCCTACTAACAGAATAATGCATAGCAGGCCTAACACCACGCCAGCTATCAATAACACGTTTAACCCTATCATCGTTCACCTCAATATATTCTCCTGCACTATGACACCAATGATGATGTATGTCAAGTACAAGTGCAACATGCTTTTCAAGTTCTAAGCAAGAATCCAAACCCCATGCGTTTTCTTCGTTTTCGATTGTGATACAATTTCTCGCTTCTTGCGACAATCTAGGGAGTACTGCTTTGATGCCTTCTGGACCTTGACGACCCGATATGTGGACGTTGATTTTAAAGTCCTGAAATTTTCTGCCGTAGCCCATGTACCTTGCGATATCCACATGATATTCAAACTCCTCTATACTTCGTTCTACAATATCAGGAGTGTCTGATGCGAGAACCGTAAACTGTCCAGGGTGCATAGATAAACGTACATCGTTTGCTCTAGCCCTATTGCCGATAGTATTTAGTCGGTCAGCAATGATTGATGTAATGTAATTTGTTTTTGATAGATGACCAAACGTAGGCTCGGTGTATGCTGGTAGCATATCACTGCCAAGACGTAACATACGTTGTTGTATTGGTAAGCTACTTACATAGTCAACAAGTCTTTCTGTAGCATCTAAGTTGTGAATGATTAGTTCGTAAACTTTTTCTTGTGATAGTGATTGATTTTCACGTAACCATTTAATAGTGGTACCTCGAAAGTTAAGAGGTTGTTGAATTTCTTTTAGTTGTTTAGGTTTTAGATTTTGATCCTCATGCATGAACTTACATGCAAAGCCAACTCTACCTGTCATTATATACCTCATCGTTTGCGAGTGGACGCAAATCTTTAATCAATGCGCCTTCCATAAAAGTTATATCTACTTCACTGTTTAATTCTATCAGAAATAGATGCCAGTTGTCAATACTATAATTATAATTTTCTTTGAACCATATCCAGCCTTTTGGGTTATAATTTGCTTTGTTTGTTGCTTTATCATAATGGCTTTTATTACGTGCAGAAAAGAAACCTTTACCTACATAAATCATTTCATCTTCATCAAAGATAATATAGACACCTCTTTTTCTCTTATGTCCTTTAAATCCTTCTTCCCATGATGGAAATACTTGTACACTAACAGGAGAGATATCTTCTGCCTTTAATCTACTATGTAATGACTTTTCTATTGTGATTAAAGTCTTAGTCATTTATACATTCCATTTCTATCATAATATTTACTATTGTACCACGCATAATCTATACAGATAATATATCCATATCCTTGAGAAGTCAAGTGTTTGTACCACCATATGAAGTCTCTTATTCTATTCATTCTTTATACTATCATCTTTATAGATAAAAAGTAGCATGGATTCTATATGCTTATCTCTCTCAGGTACTACAACTGTTTTCTCAATATAAGGGGTAAATTGAGAAGGCCAGTAACCTTGTGTTTCAATACGTTTGAGGCCTTTCAATACCTTGCCTCTGATAGTCCAATTGCCCTTGCCACACTCTGCATTCAAGAGCCTGACGATACCGTAGAATTGGGCACGATTTGTAAACTTAAATTTGAATTCGTGGGTCATTCCGTACTTCTCCGTTAACTATAAAGATAAATACATTATATATTAAACATAAAGAAATGTCAATGTTTTTTTAAAGGAAATAGTCATGTCAGATATAAGAAATTGGAAAA